>Ga0302320_10004363_pt1 | contig 32142 bp, 28 predicted proteins | sample Bog_T0_3_FD_202130 | JGI IMG/M metagenome (GOLD analysis project Ga0302320, IMG submission 202130) | Peat permafrost microbial communities from Stordalen Mire near Abisko, Sweden - Bog_T0_3 | ecosystem: Environmental > Terrestrial > Soil > Wetlands > Peat | place: Sweden: Abisko, Stordalen Mire... | reverse complement strand
CGTCTTGCCGTGATCAATGTGCCCGATCGTTCCAACGTTCACGTGCGGCTTACTGCGGTCAAATTTCTCTTTCGCCATTTTTCTCGAGCTCCGTCTTGTTTTATCGCTACGGGCCGCTGCCCGGCCCGCTTCGGCCCCTACAAAGGGCGCTGTGCGCCGCGTAATCCTGCCACGCGGCGCGGTTGAACTTTATCTGGCCTTCGTCCCCTGCGTCTTGGCTACGATCTCTTCGGCCACCGAACGGGGGGCCTCTTCGTAGCGCGAGAAGTGCATGGAGAAGGTCGCACGGCCCTGCGTATTGGAGCGCATGTTGGTCGCGTATCCGAACATCTCAGCCAGCGGAACCATCGACTTGATCACCTGTGAACCAGCGCGGTGCTCGATACCCTCGATGCGTCCGCGGCGGCTGTTCAGATCGCCAATGATGGTGCCCATGTACTCTTCCGGAACCACAACCTCGACCGACATCACCGGCTCCAGCAGTACCGGACTGGCCTTGCGTGCCGCTTCCTTGAAGGCCATCGACGCCGCAATCTTAAACGCCAGTTCGTTTGAATCCACTTCGTGATAGCTGCCGTCGTACAGCGAGGCCTTCACGTCCACCATCGGATAGCCGGCCAGTACGCCGCCCTCCATGGCTTCCTTAATGCCCATCTCGATCGGCTTGATGTATTCCTTTGGAACCGAACCGCCCTTCGTCGCATCCTCAAACTCAAAGCCCTTGCCGGGCTCGTTGGGACTGAGGCGAATCTTCACGTGACCATACTGTCCGCTGCCGCCCGTCTGACGGATGTACTTGCCTTCCGCCTCCGAGTTCTTGCGAACCGTCTCGCGGTAGGCCACCTGCGGCTTACCAACGTTGGCCTGCACGTTGAACTCGCGCATCATGCGGTCAACAATGATCTCCAGGTGAAGTTCACCCATGCCGCTGATGATCGTCTGCGAACTGTCCTCGTCGGTGTGTACGCGGAACGTCGGATCTTCCTGGGCCAGCTTATGCAGCGCTACGCCCATTTTTTCCTGATCCGTCTTCGTCTTCGGCTCGACCGCCACGTGAATTACCGGCTCCGGGAACTCAATCGTCTCCAGCAGAATCGGCTTATCTTCGTTGCAGATCGTGTCGCCCGTGGTCACGTTCTTCAGTCCCACGCAGGCGCAAATGTCGCCCGCCCGGACTTCCGTGATCTCTTCGCGCTTGTTGGCGTGCATACGCAATAGACGGCCAATCCGCTCGTGCCTCATGCGGTTGGCGTTGTACGCCATGTCGCCCGTCTTCAATACGCCCGAATACACCCGGATGAACGTCAACTGCCCCACGAACGGATCAGTCATGATCTTGAACGCGAGCGCCGAGAAAGGCTCGTCGTCTTTCGCATGACGAACTTCTTCCGTGCCGTTGTCCGGATTCTTGCCCACCACCGGAGGAACGTCCAGCGGCGAAGGCAGGAACTCAACCACCGCATCCAGCAGCGGCTGTACGCCCTTGTTCTTGAAGGCCGTGCCCAGAATCACCGGGAATATCTTGATCGCGATCACCGACTTGCGCAGTGACGCCTTCAGCTCTTCCACGGAAATCTCGTCGCCCTCAATCCACTTCGCCATCAGCGCGTCGCCATCGTCGTTTTCCACGATGGTTTCCACCATCAACTGGCGCATCGCCTTGGCCTTCTTCTGCAAGTCGGCCGGAATCTCTTCGACCTCGTAGTCGGCGCCCATGGTTTCGTCGTGCCAGTAGATGGCCTTCATGTTGAACAGATCGATGCAGCCCTTGAACTTCTCGGCCTGCCCAATCGGCATCTGGATCGGCACCGGCTTTGCTGCCAGCCGCTTGCGGATCGTATCCACCGCATGGTCGAAGTCCGCGCCCATCTTGTCCATCTTGTTGATGAAGCAGATGCGCGGCACCGAGTACTTATCGGCCTGGCGCCACACCGTCTCCGACTGCGGCTCCACGCCATGCACGGCGTCAAACACGGCTACTGCGCCGTCCAGGACGCGCAGCGAGCGCTCCACTTCGGCGGTGAAATCGACGTGACCCGGCGTGTCGATGATGTTGATCGTGATGTCTTTCCACATGCACGTGGTCGCCGCCGACGTGATCGTGATGCCGCGTTCCTGCTCCTGCGCCATCCAATCCATCGTCGCCGTGCCTTCATGCACTTCGCCAATGCGGTGCAGGCGCCCGGTGTAGAACAGAACGCGCTCGGTCGTTGTCGTCTTCCCGGCATCGATGTGCGCCATGATGCCGATGTTCCTGCAACGTTCTAATGGAACTTGTCGAGCCAAAGCTTCTACCTATCCCTTTTACTCATCGCACGGGCGCTGGGGGCATGCCCGTGCAGGTTTCTTGTTGATGGCAGCCTTTACACTGCTCCTGCCGCATCGCTTCGCGTTCGCTGGAAACCCGCGGGGGCTGCCCGCGGGACCGTCCTACCAGCGATAGTGCGCAAAGGCCTTGTTGGCCTCGGCCATGCGGTGTACGTCTTCCTTCTTTTTCATTGCCGCGCCCTTGCCGTTGGCGGCATCGAGCAGCTCGTTGGCAAGCTTGTCGATCATGCCCTTTTCAGGACGGCTGCGTGAGTACGAGATCAGCCAGCGGATTGCCAGCGATGTACGACGCTCCGGATTCACTTCCACCGGAACCTGGTAGTTCGCGCCGCCCACACGGCGGGTCTTCACTTCCAGCAGCGGCTTGCAGTTCTCAACCGCCTTCTTGAACAGCTTCAGGGCCTCGTCGCCGCCCTTGGTTTCAAGTTGCGTCATCGCCTTGTAGAAGATGTTCTGCGCCGTGCTCTTCTTGCCGTCCCACATCAGGTTGTTGACAAACTTATTGGCCAGCGTCGAGCCGTAAATCGGATCCGGCATCGGCTCGCGCTTTGCAATATGGCCTTTTCTAGGCATCTAAAAACTCCTCTTCCCTGCCAGTTCGGCGGTACTCCCGGACATCTTCCATTCAAGATTCCGGGTGGCTAACAGCGTCAGCGACCGGAGGGCCATCTTCTGGCCCGTACCCATCGCTTCAGCCGATTACGTTAGGACTTCGGCCGCTTGGCTCCGTACTTCGAGCGGCTCTGTCTGCGATTCGCAACGCCCACCGAGTCCAGCGTGCCACGGATTACGTGGTAGCGGACGCCCGGAAGATCCTTCACGCGGCCCCCGCGGATGAGCACAATCGAGTGCTCCTGCAGGTTGTGGCCGACGCCAGGGATGTAGGTCGTTACCTCGATCCCGTTCGTCAGGCGCACGCGGGCAACCTTACGAAGAGCCGAGTTCGGTTTCTTTGGCGTCTGGGTATAGACGCGGGTGCAGACTCCACGCTTCTGCGGGCATGCCTGCAATGCAGGACTCGCCGTCTTGTAGCGCGGCGCCTTGCGACCCTTACGCACCAGCTGATTAAACGTAGGCACTCTTGAAGCTCCTTTATTCGGACGCACTCTGGCGCCACTGGCGGCCACACCCGTGTTTCACGCGGGCACCGCCGCTCAGAACCCTTTTCTACTCAGGGCTGGCTAAACATTCCCGCTCGCGCGGCGCTCAACCATACTCTCCGCAACCACAACCGCGGGGAACTTTACGTTTCCTGGATAGAGGCAGCGACGGTGGTGCTTGAACCCCGTGCAATCGCCCGAGCCTTTTCGCTCGGGTCTCCGCCGGGAGCATTCCGTTTCGCAACCTGAACCTGCATACCCCGTAGCAAAGCGCCACGGGCAGCGCAGATTCGTTTCAGCGAGGAAGCCCTTAAAGCTAGCGCCGTGAAGCGCCATCGGGCTGATCTTACTTAACAGCTCGACCAGTATTGCACAGACAAGCCAGACAGACTCGCAGAACCTCTAAACTATACCAACACCTTCCACAACCGGTCAACCAAACTCCCCCTACTTTCGCCCGACTATTTTCACTCCACCGATGCCACATCCTCAACCCGCGCTTTTTGCGGGTTTGGGATGGGGGCGTTGCCTTTGCTCTGATACCCCATTTCTGCCTTCTTCCAAAAGAATCGGAATCCTTCCCCGTCGATACATTGCCTTTCTCGTCACTCTCGAACCATCCAACCCGTTTACCACCCCGCCAATTGTTCAGCAGATCAATGAAACATTGCCATATCAGTAAACAGTGATTAATCAGATAGTCAATCCTTACCCCTCTTTTGCGAAAGACCAAAATCGCAGTCGCCTGCACCGCACAAAAAGCCGGGAGGCTGCCCTCCCGGTCATTCCCTGTAAACGTCCTTGGATTGCCTTAGAACGAAACTGTAACCGCCATCCCAATGCCAGGGTGCGAGCGGCTGTACAGGTAATAGCCATCGTCGGTGTAATCAAGATAAACATCATCGTTTTCATACCACAGCGGAGACCAGTCCTCCGGCCACGGATCAATGAACGTGACCCAATAGCCGTCGTACTGGAACCGTGGATATCCGCCGACAAACACCATCGGGAGGCGGTTGATGCGGAAGAAGTGGTCGCCCCCAAAGTACTGGTGGAAACGCGCGTCAGGAATTCGGTAGCCGTTGTACCCGCCACGCTGAGACCAGGTGCGATGTTCGGTATTCCATGAAGTGGCGCGAGACTGCGTAAAACCACTGCGCACCTGTCCCTGGTGTTGTGGAACGCCGCTGGGATGAACCCCGCCGTTGGTGGGAGCGTTGTGTTGGACGTTGCCATGATAGACGCCGCCGTAGCTCTGCTGTGACCGTTGCGCGGTGGGGCGGGCCTGTTGCGCGGGGTGCGCCTGCTGGGCGGGACGCGCCGCTTGCGACTTGGCCTCCCCTCCACCCTCATGCTCGTGCTGTGCGTAAACAGAAGCAGTGGTCCCGAGGAGCAACAAAAGAACCACTGCGCTGATAACCAATTTCTTTGGCATACGTTTCTCCTTTTGAAAACTGCCTGCAACTCTCTCTGCGTCTTCGAAAACGGAAGCACAGTACTCGCTTTTGCTTCAATTCCAAATCGTTTGAATTGTACTGCCGCTGAGCAATATTGCACACCAGCGGAGGAATGCCACAGATCTCTTCGCGATTCCGCCCTGCTCAGTTAGAATCTCCGGTAAACCATGCGTCATGACGAAATCCTCGGGTTCCTGCACTCTCTCCTGCCCCCCGGTGTGGAACCTTCGTTCACCTGGGCCGCCCACTGGGAGCTTGCATTCTGGGTCCTCACCCTGCTGATTGCGGCGCTGCTATGGCTTACTCGACCATCATGGCTGGCGACGGCGGAAGATGGTTTCCGGCGCATCAGCCAGAGGCGAGGCGCTTGCGTCCTGGGAGTCTTCGGCGCGGTGCTCGTCATCCGGCTAGCCTTTCTGCCGCTGATCCCTGTCCCGGTGCCAAATCCACACGACGAGTTCAGCTACCTGCTGGGAGCTGACACCTTCGCCTCCGGTCGTCTCACCAATCCGCCGCATCCAATGTGGGTTCATTTCGAGACCTTTCACGTCAACATGCAGCCAACGTATCAGTCCATGTATCCTCCGGCGCAGGCGATGGCGATGGCGCTCGGCCAGAAGCTGACGGGCGTACCCTGGGCTGGCGTGCTGTTCAGCGTTGCGGTGATGTGTGGCGCGTTCTGTTGGATGTTGCAGGGCTGGATGCCTCCGCAATGGGCATTACTGGGTGGCCTGTTCGTGGTGGTTCGTTACGGAATCTTCTCTTACTGGGTGAACTCCTATTTTGGCGGAGCGGTGGCCGCCATCGGAGGAGCGCTGTTGCTCGGCGCATGGCCACGGCTGCGCCGCGAACTGACCTTGCGCTACGTCGTGGTGTTCGTCATTGGCCTGGCAATCCTTGCAAACAGCCGGCCCCTTGAAGGATTTCTGTTCAGCGTTCCGTTTCTCATTGCGCTGCTCTACAAAATAGTCCGTTCACCTCTGCCCAGAAGGCAGTTGATTTTCCGGATCGTCGTGCCGGGCGTATTGCTCCTCTCCATCGCCGCAGGGTGGATGCTCTATTACAACTGGCGAGGCACCGGTAGTCCTTTCACTATGCCGTACGTCCTCAATCAGGCGAACTATCACGTCAGCCGTCCATTTCTATGGCAGAAACCCTATCCACCGGCTCACTACAACCATCCTGAGATGCGAACCTTCTACCTGTTCCACGAATTGCCCGACGTTCTGTACTCGCGCTCGCAATGGGGCATTGAATTCCTGGTGTCGCGGAACTTCTGCTGTTACTACACCTCTCTGGTGTGGCCGTTCCTTCTGCTCTTTGTGCCCGGCCTGCTGCTGGCTGCATGCAGCCCGGAGTTACGTGTGGTTCTCTGCGCCACGCTGCTAATGACAGTGGGACTTGCGCTCCAAATCTGGCCCGCCCACGGACATTACGCCGCTCCGGCGGCAAGTGCAGTTCTGTTGATCATGCTGAACGCGTTACGCGCTCTTGGCTCCGCCAGCCAGCCGCTTCGCTACCGGTTGTTGATGCGCGCCATCGTACTCAGCATTTTTCTCTGGATGGTGGTGCCGATTGCCGACCGCCTTTGGAATCCCTTTGCATTCAATACCGATTTTGTCGGGCCTGACGACACGATTCCACGCCAGATACAGGGCGCTACATTGCGGTCCCGCATCAACCAGTTGCCCGGCCAGCACCTTGTTCTGGTGCATTACCGCACCCACGACGTGGACGATCAGGACTGGATCTATAACCGGGCTGACATTGACGATTCCAAGTTAGTGTGGGCCCGCGACATGGGCCGGGAGGCGAACCAGGAACTCCTGCGCTACTACCCTGGACGACATGTCTGGTACGTGGACCGCGGCAGCGATTCCCTGCTGCTACCCTACACAACTTTCCTCTCGCTGACCGATCCCGCCAACGTCTTGCCTCACACACCCATTCAACAGTAAGCGGCCCCGGCATAGGGTCGAACTACTGCTTTGACTTGCTCGCGGCGCTGGGCAGGGTGAATCCGTACTGCGAGAGCAGGCTGACGATCTCCGGTTTGCGGATAAAGTCGAGGAAGAGCGCGGCAGTGGTCTTATCCTTCGAACTCTTCAGAATCACCGCAGCCTGCTCCAGTGGCGCATAATCGGAAGCTGGAATTTCGACGTAGTGTCCGGCATTCTTCATCTGGGGGCTGAGCACCAGCGAGAGTGCAAGAATACCTGCGTCGGCGTTTCCGGATTGCACAAACTGCGCGGTCTGAGAGATGTTTTCTCCCATCACAAACTTGCTCTGTAGCGAATCGTAGAGCCCCTCTTTTTTAAGAGACTCAACCGCTGCGCGGCCGTAGGGAGCGTGCTGCGGATTGGCGATAGCAATCCTCTTCGCCTGGGGTGACTGCAACGCGCGCAAACCCTGCGAGAGATTCAGTGAAGAGTTGTTGGGCACATAGAGAACAAGCTTGCCGACTGCGTACTTGTATATCGTTCCGGGCTGCGTGAGGCCTTCTGCTTCGAGTCGCTGCGGGTACTGCACATCGGCGGAAAAGAAAACATCGAATGGCGCGCCGTTCTCAATCTGCAAAAGAAACTGGCCGGAGGAGCCAAAATTGATCTTCACTTTCCGGCCTGTCTCTTTTTCAAACTGGGCAACGACTTGCGGAAAGACGGAAGAGAGATCAGCAGCGGCGGCAACCACAATTTCCTGCGCGCTGGCCAGAGCGGCGCAGCAGAAGAGGATCAAAACAAGCAGAATTTTTTTCATGATTTCAACCTTCCCTCGAATAAGACATTTAACCGGCGTGGTGATGGGTGTGCTGCACGCGGCACTGCAAATAAGCCCACGCGCTGCGAATGATTTCTTCCAGTTCCGGACACTGTGGCTGCCAACCCAGTTCGGCGTGCGCTCTCTCTGCACTGGCTACCAATATGGCCGGATCTCCCGCCCTTCGTGGCTCAATGGTGGCGGGAATGGCGTGCCCCGTCACGCGCCGCGCACACTCGATCACTTCCTTCACGCTGAACCCCTGCCCGTTGCCAAGATTGTAGATCAGCCGCGTGGGCTCCTGCCGGGCGCGCAACGCATCCAGCGCGAGTAGGTGCGCGCTCGCCAGATCGGAGACATGCACATAGTCGCGAACGCACGTTCCGTCCGGCGTCTCGTAATCGTCGCCAAAGATGCTGATATGGTCGCGCTCTCCGCTGGCGACCTGCAAAATGATCGGGATCAGGTGAGATTCCGGATCGTGACGCTCGCCTAGAGTTTCGGTCGCGCCTGCGGCATTAAAGTAGCGAAGGCTGGCGTAGGAGAGGCCATGTATCCGGTGAAACCAACTCAGCATCTGCTCCACCAGCAGCTTGGATTCGCCATACGCATTGGTGGGCAGGAGCTTATCGCTCTCGCGGATCGGCGTGCTCTCCGGATCGCCATACAGCGCAGCCGTAGAAGAGAAGACAAAGCGGCGCACGCCATGCGCAAGAACTGTCTCAAGCAACGTGAGCGCGTTGGCCGTGTTGTTGCGGAAAAATTTCGCGGGATCGTGCATCGACTCGCCCGCTTCAATCCAGGCCGCAAAATGCATCACCGCCTCGGGGCGATACTCCGTGAACGCGGCGTCAAGCGTTGCGCGATCTCCGACGTCGCCCACCACCAGGCTAGCCAAAGGTGGAACCGATTCTCGATGCCCCTTGCTTAGATTGTCATAGACCACAACCTGATGACCGGCAGCTACAAGCTGCGAGACAACAACGCTGCCAATGTAGCCAGCGCCACCGGTGACAAGAACTCTCATGCCCACAGTCTTCCTTCCCAATCGGAGATCATGCGATAGTTTAACCCCCAACTTCATAACGGAACCCAACTGTTTGGCAGGCGCGAAACCGTCACTCCTCTCGTGTCCTACAGGAAGCGGCCAACATCGACTCTCCCACACTGTGAAAATTCAGTTCTGCTGGCGACCTTCGTGAGTTTTAGTGGAGTGCAAAGCGCTCGCTCTGTGATATAACCGTCCAACTTTATCCCCGAGGGGGAATGCGCAAAGGCCCGAGTGGATAGTAGCGGTCATTTCAGGAGGAACTGTGGCCTCACCGATAAGCTCTTCTTCAAGCACCTCCACGCCGAACCCGCCCGCAAAATCCGGAAGCTGGATTCCAGGGATGATCTTCACCGTAGTTGCAGCCGTAGCAGCAGCCTGGCTGCTGGAAACTAACCACATTACTTCCGTCTGGCAGCAGAACTACAATCCCGTGGGCCACTGGCTGCTGTCTGCGCTGGTTGCGTCCCTTCCGGTGATCGTACTGCTGGGCAGCCTGGCACTTGGGCATGTAAAGGCGCACTACGCTGCCCTCGCCGGATTGCTGACCGCCCTGCTGACCGCAATCTTCGCCTTCCACATGCCCACGCGACTTGCCCTGACGACCGCCGTGTACGGCGCCGGGTATGGGCTATTTCCCATTGGCTGGATCGTGCTGAATGTGATCTTCATGTACCAACTCACCGTCGAGTCTGGAAGATTCAAGGTGTTGCAGCACAGCCTCACCGGCATCACCCAGGACCGTCGTCTGCAACTCCTGCTGATTGCGTTCTGCTTTGGCGCGTTCTTTGAAGGCGCAGCCGGTTTCGGCACCCCGGTCGCTGTCACCGCCGCTCTGCTCATCGGACTCGGCTTCAAGCCCCTCCAGGCTTCCGGCCTCTCACTGATCGCCAACACCGCGCCGGTCGCCTTTGGCGCGCTGGGTACGCCCATCATTGCACTTGCCAAGGTCACCGGTTTCAGCGAAGTCGTACTGGGAGCCATGGCCGGACGCATTCTCGCTCCTTTCTGCATTCTCGTGCCGTTCTGGCTCATCTGGGCCTTTGTCGGCTTCAAGGGAATGATCGAGGTGTGGCCCGCAATTCTCGTCGCCGGAGTCTCGTTCGCCATCCCACAACTGCTCGTCTCCAACCTGCACGGCCCCTGGCTGGTCAATGTGATCGCCGCCGTCATCTCCATGATCTGCCTCATTGGCTTCCTTCTCGTCTGGCATCCCAAGAAGATTTGGACCTTTGAGGACGAAACCAGCAAGAGTGCCCACGCCGACCACGGCTACAGCCGCGCCGATATCTCCCGCGCCTGGGTTCCCTGGATCATTCTGAGCGTGATTGTCTTCACCTGGGGCACGCAGACCGGAAAGCTCTGGATGAACTCGCCAGAAAAGGTTCTGCCCTCCACCGCCAGTTGGAGTGTAAAGCCCAGCCGGATCACCAATCCGCAGTTCCCCGTCGTCGGACTGAACAATAATGTCGAGAGAGTTCCGCCCGTCGTCTTGAAGCCAACCAAGGAACCCGCCGTCTTCGGCCTCAACTGGGTAAGCGCGACCGGCACGGGCATCCTCATTTCCGCCATTTTGGCAGGCCTCGTCATGGGGGTTTCCCTCAGCGGGATCTTCCGTATCTACCTGAACACCATTCTCAAGGTTCGCTTCTCACTGCTAACCATTGCGGCGATGCTTGCCATCGGTATGTTGACCCGCTACAGCGGACTCGATGCCACCATGGGCCTTGCCTTTGCCAAAACCGGGCACCTTTATCCGTTCTTCGGGACCATGCTGGGCTGGCTCGGCGTGGCTCTTACCGGATCAGATACCTCGTCCAATGTTCTCTTCGGCAGCTTGCAGAAGATTTCAGCTCAACAGGTCGGCGTCTCGCCCATTCTGATGGCGGCAGCCAACAGCACCGGTGGAGTCATGGGCAAGATGATCGATGCGCAGAGCATCGTCGTCGCCTCCACTGCAACTCAATGGTATGGGCATGAAGGCAGTATTCTGCGTTACGTCTTCCTGCACAGCCTGGCGCTGGCAGCGCTGGTTGGAATCTGCGTCTATCTCCTGGCCTACGTTTCTCCGTTTACCCAGCTTGTTCTGCATTAACCTCTTTCCAGGGGCGTCGGGCTATCTACCCGTTCGCCCCAACTTTTCTGGGAGCCAATAATCATGGCGGTGACGGCACTGGCGCGGCCGACGTACTCTCCACAACAACTCTCCTCCATGCTCTCTCAAATCCTCGATCCCAAGCGCATCCTCATGCGCCCCATCGACCTGATTGCATACGCCTCCGACGCCAGCTTTTACCGGCTCATCCCGAAGGCCGTAGTACAGGCCGCCAGTGAACAGGAGGTGGCGCGGCTCTTCCAGTTCAGCCATGACCACGCAATTCCCATCACTTTCCGCGCTGCCGGCACCAGCCTCTCGGGACAATCCATCTCCGACGGTTTGCTGGTCGAGGTCACGCGCAACTTCCGCGATGTTGAGGTTCTCGAACACGGGCGCAAGCTTCGCGTCCAGCCCGGAGCCATCGGCGCGAGCGCCAACCGCGCGCTATTCCCCTACGGCGCGAAAATTGGCCCCGATCCGGCCTCCATCGCGACCTGCACCTTGGGCGGTATTCTCTCCAACAACTCCAGCGGCATGTGTTGCGGCGTCGAACAGAACGCTTACCACACGCTCGCCTCCCTGCGCTTCCTGCTCCCCTCCGGCACGTCCATTGACACTGCGGCTCCGGATGCAGAGGAACTGTTCTTCGCCCGCGAACCAGCCCTCGCCCGCGGAGTTCTCGAACTCAAGTCGAAAATCGAACAGGACCCAGCGCTCGCCGAGCGCGTTCGCCGCAAGTACCGCACCAAGAACACCACCGGATACGGAATCAACGCCTTCCTCGATTTCGACCGCGCCGTCGATATCTTTGCTCACCTGCTGATCGGCTCCGAGGGAACGCTGGCTTTTATCACTGAGGCGGTTCTGAACACCGTTCCCGATCTTCCGGTGAAGTACACAGGTCTTCTGCTCTTCCCCGATCTCTACGCCGCATCCGAATCCATCGTGCCGCTGCGCCAGGCTGGCGCCAAGGCGCTTGAGATCATGGATCGCGCATCGCTTCGCTCCGTCGAGAACCAGGCAGGCACGCCGCCCGTCATCAAAACTCTCGCCGAGGGTGCAGCCGGGTTGCTCGTCGAGTTCCAGTCCGCGTCGGAAGCTGAGCGCGCCGAACTCGAAGCCCTCGCAGCCGACTCCACCTCCCGACTCAAATTGCTGGAACCCGCGGAGTTCACTCATGCTCCGGCGGCGCAGGCGGCCCTATGGAAGATCCGCGCCGGAATGTTCCCTTCCGTCGGCTCGGTCCGCAAGAGCGGCACCACGGTCATCATCGAAGATGTCGCTTTCCCCATCGAGCACCTGGCTCCCGCCGCGCAGGATCTGAATGGCCTCTTCCGCCGCCACGGATATGACAACGCGATCATCTTCGGCCACGCCAAGGACGGCAATCTCCACTTCGTCATCACGCAGTCGTTCAACGATCAGCACGTCATCGACCAGTACTCCCGCTTCATTGACGATGTAGTCGAACTTGTCGTCAACCGCTTTGATGGAGCGCTGAAGGCCGAGCATGGGACAGGACGCAACATGGCGCCCTTCGTCCAAACCGAGTGGGGCGCGGAAGCCTACGAGATCATGCGCCAGCTCAAATCTCTGGCCGACCCTACCGGACTGCTCAATCCCGGAGTCATCATCAACGCCGATCCTCGCGCCCATCTGCACGACCTCAAGCAACTGCCCACGGTTGAGGACGAAATCGACAAGTGCATCGAATGCGGCTACTGTGAGCCTCGCTGCCCCAGCCGTGACATCACCCTCACACCGCGCCAGCGCATCGTGGTCCGCCGCGAGATGGCCCGCCAGCAGCAACTCGGCGGCAGTGAATTGCTCACGCAGTTGGAAGTGGACTTCCCCTACGCCGCACTCGATACCTGCGCCGTCGATGGACTCTGCGCCACCACCTGCCCGGTCAGCATCGACACCGGAAAGTTGGTCAAGCGTTTCCGCGCTCTGCGTAACACCGACTTCGCCAACTTCGTCGCCAAGTTCACCGTGGACAACTTTTCCATGGTTGAAACTCTCGTCCGCTTTGGTCTGACTACCGCGCATCTCGCGCAGCACATCATTGGAGTCAAAGGCATGCAGGCGATCACCGGAGCCATGCGCAAAGTGATCGGCCCCAATATGCCGCTGTGGACCGCCGATATGCCATTCGCAACCAGGGGTGGCATTCCGCAGACCAACCGCTATACAGCTCAAGCCGTCTACTTCCCCGCCTGCATCTCACGAACCATGGGACGGCTTCCCGGCGAATCGAAAGAGTTGTCCTTGATGCAGGCCACCCTGGCCTTGGCCGCTCGCGCCGGCGTTTCCATGTGGATACCCGAAGATGCCGCGGGGAACTGCTGCGGCACTCCCTACTCCTCCAAGGGCTTTGAAAAATCGCGCGATGCCATGCTGAATCGCACCATCGAAAACCTCTGGACCTGGTCCAGCGAAGGCAAACTCACCATCATGGTGGACACCAGCCCCTGCACCTACGGACTCCAGCACGCGCGCGAGTACCTGACGCCGGAGAACCAGCAACGCTTTGACCGCTTGAAGATCGTGGATAGCATTGAGTTCGTCCACGACCATCTGCTGCCCAAACTCAAGGTGAATCACCAGGAAAAGTCCGTCGCTCTGCATCCGGTCTGCTCCGCCGTAAAGATGGGACTCGCCGCGAAGCTTGAGGCTATCGCGCGCAAGTGCAGCGGCGAAGTATTTGTCCCTCCCAGCCTCGGCTGCTGCGCTTTCGCCGGAGATCGCGGATTCATGTATCCAGAACTGACAGCCTCGGCAACCACAAACGAGGCTGCTGAGATCAAAGCTCACAAGCATGATGGCTGTTACTCCAGCAGCCGCACCTGCGAGATCGGAATGACGCGCTCGACCGGCGAGGTCTATCGCTCGTATATGTTCCTGCTGGAAAAGGTGACTCGCGAATGAAGCGAAAAGTCGCACTCTTCGTCCCCTGCTTCGTCGATCAGGTTCTACCGCAGGTGGCGATTGATACGCTGACTGTCTTGCGCCGCGTCGGCTGCGACGTTGTGTTTCCCGAGGATCAGACCTGCTGCGGACAGCCTGGCTTCAACACCGGCCACTGGGAAGCCGCGCTGCCCTGCGCCGAGCGCTTCGTGCGCGTCTTCTCCGGCTATGACTGCATCGTCTGTCCCTCCGGCTCCTGTACCAGCATGGTGCGCTCGCACTATCCCGAGCTGCTTGCATCCAGTCCATTGCGTCAGGACGCCATTGACGTGGGACAGCGGGTCTTCGAGTTCTCGGAATTCCTCGTGCGTGTTGCCGGAGTCAGCGATGTTGGTGCGAGCTTTCCGCACTCCGTCGCCTATCATCCCGCCTGCCACGCCACCCGCGAGTTGGGAATCTACGCCGAGCCCATGCAACTTCTGCGGGCCGTGCGTCATATCGATCTGCGGCCGTTGCCCAATGAGAGCGAGTGCTGCGGCTTTGGCGGAATGTTCTCCGCAAAATTCGGCATGATCTCCGCCGCCATGGGAGACACCAAGGCGGTGAACCTCGAACAGTCCGGCGCTGAGTTTGTTACCGCCATCGATCCCAGTTGCCTCATGCATCTGAGTGGCGTCTTCGGCGCAACCCGCCGCAAGCTGAAGACCATCTACCTTGCTGGCATTCTCGCCAATACCGCCGCTGGCGCTGCGGCCAAGGGGGCGTCGCGATGAGCGCCGCTTCTCAGGAGTTCCTTCGCAAGGCCATCATCAAGTCCGCTGACCTCGATCACCGTGCCCTGATCCAGAAGGGCATGTTGAGCTACGACCTCGCGGTCGCCAAAGGCAAGCTGCGCTTCGCCGACTGGGAAGCCGCGCGTAACCGTTGCTCCGCCGTGAAGGCCGAGGGCATTGCCAATCTCGCAAAGTATCTCACCGAATTCGAACAGCGCGTCATCGAACGCGGCGGCCACGTTCATTGGGCTGAAAACGCAGGGCAGGCAAACGAGTACGTCGTCAACCTGGCTCGCGCGCGGAACGTGAAAACCGTCGTGAAATCCAAGTCGATGGTCACCGAAGAAATTCATCTCGCCTCCGCCCTTGAGAAAATCGGCATCACCGTGTGGGAGACCGATCTCGGCGAGTTCATCGTGCAGTTGCGCAATGAACCTCCCTACCACATCGTCACCCCGGCCATGCACCTCTCCCGCCGCCAGATCGCCGATCTCTTCCGCGACAAACTCGGCGAAGACGTCAAAGATGCAGATCCGGTTCGCCTTGTCGCCGCCGCGCGCGTCGCCCTGCGCAGGGCCTTCTTCTCCGCGGAGATGGGCATCTCCGGCGCGAATTTCCTGGTGGCTGATAGCGGCATGGTTGCCATCTCCACCAACGAGGGCAATGGACGCCTCACCACCAGCATTCCGCGCATCCACGTCGTCGTTACCGGCATTGAAAAGGTCATTCCCCGCCTCAGCGATCTTGCTGCGCTCTGGCCTGTGCTCGCAACCTCCGGAACCGGACAGCCCATTACGACCTACAGCACTCTGATCCGCGGCCCGCGTGCCGCGGGCGAATCGGATGGCCCCGAGGAGTTTCACGTCGTCCTGGTTGATAACGGCCGTACGGAGTTGCTTGCAAACCCGGAGACCGAAGAAGTGCTCCAGTGCATCCGCTGCGGCGCGTGCCTGAACATCTGCCCCATCTTCCGGCAGGTCGGCGGACACACATACGGCACAACTTATCCCGGCCCCATCGGCAGCATCTACACCCCTCGCACTGCCGGACTCAGCGAGTGGGGACATCTCTCCTACGCCTGCTCGCTCTGTACGGCGTGCAAGGGCGTCTGCCCGGTCAAGATCGACTTGCCCAAGCAATTGCTCATCACACGGCGTGATTTCATAGCCACGGGCAACGTTAAGCCCGCCGAGCACGCAGGCTTTGCCGGATTCCGCTGGGCGAGTGCAGACGCGGGCCGCTTCCAAATGCTTGGCTGGGTGGGACGCAAAGCGCTCGCGGTTGTGCGCGCCCTCGGGCTCTCTGGCACCGTACTCGACCCCATGCGCGTCTGGACGAAGTACCGCAGCCCCATCGCGCTTCCCAAACAGTCATTCCGCGAGTGGTGGAGGAAGAATGGAAACAAGTAATTCCAGCGCCCGTGAAAACATCCTCGCGCGAATCCGCAAGGCCAACGCACGCCCCCGTAGCGCGCCCGCGCCGGAAGTGCCGCTGGACGCGATCTTTCCGCCGATCCCCGACCCGCGTCGGCGCTTCCTGGATGAATGTGCCGGCAACATGACTGAGATTTTTCTAAGCGTGGGCGCGGCCGGTTCAGCCGAGGCGCTCGAAACCATTCTCGCGACTGTGCCCCCCGGTGAAATCTATGTGCAGGATGATCCCGAGTTGCTCGCCTTGGTTGCGGCGCTCGGCCCCTGGCGCAAAGCGCGCCTCTCGTCCGAGGGAGCGCCGGCGGAGAGCACTCAGGCATCGCTCACTCTCGCCCACGCATTTGTCGCGCAAACCGGATCGATCCTCACCTCCTCCGCCTGTGGCGGACGGGGCGCATCGATTGTGCCTCCCTGCCATATCGTCTTCGGACGCGGTCACCAGATCCTGCCTGACATCTCCTCAGCTTTAGCGCGTGTTCAGAATAAAATTACCGGCGCGTCCTACGCCGGACTCATCACCGGGTCCAGCCGCACCGCCGACATCGAAAAAATCCTCGTGCAGGGAGCGCACGGCCCACGCCGTCTGGCCGTGATTCTCGAGGGCTGACGTGCCACTCTCAACTATCTTTCCGCCCATAGCGCAGGCAGAGCGCCGTGCAATCATCGGAGAGTGGCGTCTGGCCGCGGTAGGCATCGAGCGAAGTGAATAGGTGCCCCAGTGAAAACTCGGTGGCTAGCGCCGCTTCCAGTCCCTCGTTTCCGAAGAAATCTCCGTCCTGATTCTCCGCCTCCACCACTCCGTCGGTGAATAGCAGCATGCGGTCGCCGTCGCTCAGTTGCGCGCGTCCACTGGTAAACGTAACCGGAGAGAGCAGTCCTACCGGTAGATTCTCGTTCTCGAAGCAACGGATCGCCCCTCCGGAGTGCAGCAGCGGCTTCACATGTCCGCAATTGATGTACTCAAGTTCGCCGTTGTCGTAGAGCTTCATCATCAGCAGTGTCGCGTATTTCTGGCCGACGATTTTGTTATAGACATACAGGTTCAACCCTTCCGCGATCTGCTCCAGCGCCAACCCCTGCCGCAATTGCGGATAGATCGCCCCTTGCAGCACTGAAGCCAGCAGCGCGGCGGAGATCCCCTTGCCTGAAACGTCAGCCACCACTACGGCAACGCAGTCTTCCAGGCGGATCACGTCGTAAAAGTCGCCGCCAATCTCCTTGCAGGAAATATTCCGCGCCTCGACTTCGGCAAACGACAGCGAAGGAATTTTCACTTCCATCATGCTCTGCTGAATCGTCGACGCAATTGCCAGCTCCCGTTGATAAGCCAGTGCCTCCTGCTCGGACTTCACCAGGTAGGCGTTCTCCACCAGTGCGGCCGCCTCGCGCGCAATCGCGCGGATCAGTTCATGACTTACATCAGGAAGCTTTCCCTTTTCAATCCGGCTGTCGAGATACAGAACGCCCATTGCTCCATGGTCGCCGCTGCCGCCATCGCGAAACTGCGATCTGCGCAGTGGAATGCAGACAATGCTGCGAAGGTCGTGCGCAATGATGCTCTCGCGTCCGGTCATTCCGGGATCGCCCATGCTCAACACAAATTCAGAACCGGAGGCAATCACGTCGTGCAGCACCGAGTGCGAAATTCCCTTCGCTTCCGCCAGCACATCGCCGCGCTCGCTTCGTCCGGCTTCCAGTTCCAGCCGTCCATCTTCCTTGCTCAAGAACACAAAGCCCCGCTCCGCTTTGGTCAGGCGAAGTGATGACTCCACCAAACTCGCCAGTACTTCGCTGAGCACCGAAGAGGAGTTCAAGGCTCGCGCGCCTTCAATAAATAGGTTCAACAATTGCAGTTCTCCGGGCTTGTCCCCGGAGGTCTGCCGCGAAATGATCATCGAAAGCAGTTCGCGCGAGTCCGCAGAGCCGCTGTTGGAGTGCAGCCGGGACTCCTTGAAAATCACGTAGCTGCCACCAATCGCTCCAAGTTCAATGCGATCTCCGCTCCGCAGAGCCTGTTGTTGGACTGGCTGCCCGTTGACGAAGGTGCCATGGCTGCTGCCCAGATCAACAATGAAGTACTCCGGGCCACGCATCTCGATCTGCGCATGAGCCCGCGAAACATGCGGCTCGGCAAGCACAACGTCGCGGTCCGGACGGCGTCCGATCGTGACCACCGGCTTGGCCAGCGCATAGTGGCTCTGAGTGCCGCCAAAAAAGATCACAAGTTCCGCTTCTACCGGCTTCTCAACCGAAGTACTCGCCATCGCGACCCCCTCGAATGGTGCCGCCCTTACGCCTAAGGGCGATTGTAAGAACTTGGATGCGCTTCTCCCGGCCTCCGGTGCGTGGCTTTCCCGGCAGTATTCCAACCCTTTCGGGTGGCTTTTGAGCAGCGTCGGTAACTCTGCTTTAGAATAGCTTGGACTTCAGGCCGTCAAGGAAGATCATGGAACACACCCTGCTCACCGCCCGGCTCACCCGCTCCGTGCTCCTTTCGGAGAAAACCAAACACCTCGAATTCCTCGTCGAGGAGCTCCCTTCGTTTGACTTCATAGCCGGACAGTTCATCTCCGTGCGCGAACCGCGCGGCGATAAGTTCGTCACCCGCGCCTACTCCATTGCTTCTCCGCCACGCCGCAACAACACCTTTGACCTTTGCCTCAACCGCGTGGATGAAGGATTCATGTCCAACTTTCTCTGCGACCGCGAGATCGGCGAAACCGCCCGTTTTCACGGCCCCCACGGACTGTTCGTGCTCAAGCCGGAGGTTCAGGACGTGATCTTCGTCGCCACCGGCACCGGTGTCGCGCCCTTCCGCAGCATGGCGCAGAATCTCTTCGGACAAGACGGCAGCGGCGAACAACGTCACAACGGACGCCACATCTGGCTGGTCTACGGCACGCGCTATCCGGAGGATGTTTACTACCAGGAGGAGTTCGAACGGCTCGCCGCAGAGCAGCCAAATTTCCACTACATCGCCACCCTGAGCCGTGCCCCTGAGGACTGGACCGGGGCTCGCGGCTACGTGCAGGAGCACGTTCGCCAGATCGTCGGAGAGCGCAAAGACATGCATGTCTATATTTGCGGACTCAACGAGATGGTCTCCTCCGTGCGCACTCTGCTCATCGAAGGATGCGGCTGGGAGAAAAAGCGCGTCATCTATGAGCGCTACGACTGAACATTCTGCCCATAAAAATGCGGCGGCCTCTGATGGCACAGGGGGGAAGGCCGCCGCTCAGCAGACCGAGGTCTGCAGTCACCAATCAGGAGGCACTGCTCATCGAAAAAACTGTTTACTCGACCTCGGCGGCCAAATCGAATTCATCGGTCGCCACACGGAAAGCTACGCCTGAAACATTCCAGCAGCCTCAGAAGACTCCCGGGACGCCATCCCGGAGCTTTCGCTCTCCATATACATATGTCCATGAATCCATTCCTTGCATAGGGTGCGCAAGCGCAGCGCGGCAGATAGCTCACGCCGCCTCAAGCCTGTATCAATCTCGCCGATCCCCGCCATGATCTCCATTTCAACTCTGCGATGATCCTTGAGTACAGAAAAAGAGACCTTCTCCAGAAACTGCACTTCATGGATGAAATGAAGCAGCATGAGCTGGGTCAGATCCTCGGCGGCAGCAAGAATCTGGGGTAAGCCCCGGCCTCGCACAATCGCCTCATCCAGCGCCACAAAGCTGCGATGAATCTCTGAGTGCTCTTCATCCAGAAGACCCAATCCAACGGCCGGTGTCCGGCGATCTGCTTCCTGTCCTGTCATCGCGCCTCCCTGCACCGAATAGTAAGCACTTCAGCTTCCCTTTTCCTTAGGCGGGAGTAAGGAAGTACCTATATCTGCCTCTCAAATAGCGCAAGACTCTGTAAACATTTGACTTATCACTTCGAGCAACACTTCTTCTTCAGCCCATTGTTCGCACAGGATTGCCCTGCAAAATTGAATCAGACGCATCCCGCTCCCGAATTGGAATCCCAAATCTGAATTGCGTCCAGATTCTGGACCCCGACCCTTACGACAACGACAAGAGATAATCTGATCAATCGTTTAGCCAGAATCCCAGCGATGATTTCTTGGTGCATCCTATGAACCGGATACCACATCTATTAAGTTGACAGTAACTCACTCAGGTTCTATCATCGCAACTGTATTAGGTTCTGAGTAGGGGCGCACAGATTGGCGCCCTGTCCGGTTCGGACTCCTGCGGGAGTGCCAAACCACCACATTTTCTTAGTTTTACCGCAGGAGGCAAAGGGCAATGGCAAAGATTATCGGAATTGATCTGGGAACCACGAACTCGGTTGTAGCCGTCATGGAAGGTGGCGAGCCGAAGGTAATCCCCAACGAAGAAGGTGGCCGCACCACGCCTTCTGTGGTCGGATTCACCAAGACCGGCGAGCGTCCGGTCGGCCAGGTCGCCAAGAATCAGGCGATCACCAACCCGGAGAACACAGTTTTCTCCATCAAGCGTTTCATGGGCCGCCGCTTTGACGAAGTCAGCGAAGAGATGAAGATGGTGCCCTACAAGGTAGTTCAGTCGGGCGACCATGTCGCCATCGATGCCCAGGGCAAGGAATACACTCCGCCCCAGGTCTCGGCCATGATTCTTCAGAAACTGAAGAAGGCTGCCGAGGACTATCTCGGCGAGACGGTCACGGAAGCCGTCATCACGGTTCCGGCTTATTTCAACGACGCCCAGCGGCAAGCGACCAAGGATGCCGGCAAGATTGCCGGACTCGACGTCAAGCGCATCATCAACGAGCCCACCGCAGCCGCTCTGGCTTATGGCCTGGACAAGAAGAAGGACGAGACCATTGCCGTCTATGACTTTGGAGGCGGCACCTTCGATATCTCCATTCTCGAGGTCGGCGAAGGAGTAGTTGAGGTAAAGTCCACCAACGGAGATACTCACCTCGGCGGAGACAATATCGACCAGCGTGTAGTTGGCTGGCTGGCCGACGAGTTCCGCAAGGATTATGGGCTGGACCTTCGCAGCAAGGGAAACGAGATGGCGATGCAGCGTCTGCGTGATGCAGCCGAACGCGCCAAGATTGAGCTGTCAACCACGATGCAGACCGAGATCAATCTGCCGTTCATCACGGCTGATGCCTCGGGGCCGAAGCACCTGGTAAAGACGCTGACCCGCGCCAAGTTGGAAGAGATGGTTCGCGATCTGATCGACAACTCGATCAAACCCTGTGTGCAGGCTCTGAAAGACGCGGGTATCGACGCGAGCAAGATTGACGAAGTGGTGCTGGTCGGCGGTCAGACGCGTATGCCGATGATCCAGCAGAAGGTGAAGGAGTTCTTCGGGCGCGAGCCGCATCGCGGCGTGAATCCGGATGAAGTGGTTGCCATTGGAGCGGCCATCCAGGGCGGCGTTCTGCAGGGAGAAGTGAAGGATCTGCTGCTGCTCGACGTGACTCCGCTCTCGCTTTCGATTGAGACTTACGGCGGCGTGGCGACAACGATGATTCCGCGCAACACCACGATCCCGACGCGCAAGAGCGAAAATTTTTCAACCGCGGCGGACAATCAGACATCTGTAGAGATTCACGTCCTACAGGGTGAGCGGCCAATGGCGGCGCAGAACCGCACTCTCGGAAAGTTCCATCTCTCCGGGCTGCCAATGGCGCCACGCGGCGTGCCGCAGATCGAAGTCACGTTTGACATCGACGCCAACGGCATTCTGAACGTGACGGCGAAGGACACGGCGACCGGCAAGGATCAGAAGATCGCCATCACTTCGTCCAGCGGTTTGAGCAAGGAAGAAGTGGAGAGCATGGCCAAGGAAGCCGAGGCGCACTCGGCCGAAGACAAGCAGAAGCGCGAAGAAGTTGAAACGCGCAATCAGCTTGACGCCATGGTCTACCAGGTCGAGAAGATGCTGAAGGAGAACGGCGACAAGATCTCCGGCGGCGAACGCGGTGAAGTTGAAAACGCTCTCGGCGACGCCAAGAAGTCTCTGGAGAGCGGCGATCACAAGTCGATGCAGACCGCACGCGACCGTTTGCAGGCTGCTTCACACAAACTGGCGGAAGCCATGTACAAGGCAACTCCGCCGACCCCGGATGCAGGCGCGCAGCAGGCTGAATCTGAGCCTAAGGCCGAGGCTAAAAAGGATGATGGCGTGATTGACGCCGAGTACGTGGACGTGGAGGACAAGAAGTAACCGGCGGCTCGGCGGGAGTTGAGCGGGCTTATTCTCGCGGCCGGAGCGTGACTGCTCTGGCCGCTTCACAAACGGGCGGATGGAAGCGTAGTAGACGTTCAATCTGGCTCGTTAAAGGGGAACCCATGAATTTTGAAGTCAACGGCATTCCGTACTTTCTCACATTCGATACCAGTGAGGCGCAGTGGTTTCTGCTGACGCCCTCTCCCAGCGGCATCGAGGCGGTGGAAATACACAATGACGGCACGCTGCTGACTGGTCCGGCTATGCTCTCGCCGTTCAACAGCAGTGCCCGACGCATGAATTAGGACTCCCCAATCCCGGCGCCCACGGCAGCCGTTTGGATTCTTCCTCCGCGTTGAATCGAACGGCTCCACGGTAAGAACTTGGCAGAGCTGCAAGCGCGCAAGTATGCTGAGGCGCAGGGTATTTTGATCGGCGGAATGAGCGGGAAGAAGAAACAATAATGGCCGCAACGGACAAGAAAGATTATTACGGCACTCTGGGCGTTAAGAAGACGGCCACGGCTGACGATGTGCGCAAGGCCTTCCGCAAACTTGCGCGCAAGTACCATCCGGACGTCAATCCCGGCGACAAGAAGTCGGAAGAAAAGTTCAAGGAACTCTCTGAAGCCAACGAGGTCTTGAGCGACCCCAAGAAGCGCAAGATCTTCGACCAGCTCGGCTTCTACTCAGACAATATCGATCCCAAGACCGCCGAGGCATACGCCAACAGCGGAGCGGCTGCGGGCGGAAATCCTTTTGGTAGCGCCGGCGGCAATCCCTTCGGCGGATACAGCCAGGGTGCCCAGCATCAGGACTTCGACTTTCGCGACTTTGATTTTAGCGGCGCTCAGCAGGGCGGGCGCGGCGGCAGCTTCCGGGACATCTTCTCCGGCATGTTTGGCGGCGGCGCGGCGCAGGAGCCACCCAACGCCGCTGGTGCCGATGCCGAGTACACCGTGCAGGTTCCCTTCTGGGAGTCCATTCGCGGCGGCGAGATGAAGCTAAACATCCAGCGTCCCTCCGCGATGGGAAGGATGACCCCCGAGCCTGTCTCGTTCCGCATCAAGCCCGGCACACGCGACGGCCAGCGCATCCGGCTCGCCGGCAAGGGAAACCCTGGAACGCGCGGCGGCCCTCCGGGCGATCTCTACATCATCGTGCATATTGCCGAGCACCCCATCTTCCACCGCGACGCCGACGACATCAGCCTTACCCTGCCCATCCTGCCATGGGAGGCGGCGCTCGGAGCCAAGGTAGAGGTGCCGACCATCGACGGTCGCACCATGCTGCGCGTTCCTCCGGGAACGCAGACCGGACAGAAGCTGCGCATGAGAGAAAAGGGCGTGCCTTCGGCAACCCGCCCCGGCGTCATCGGAGACCAGATCGTCGAGATTCGTATCGTTATCCCTGAGATCCCAAACGTCGAAGCCAAGGAACTCTGGCAGAAGCTCGAAAAGCTGCACCCTGAAGATCCGCGCAAAGATCTGTGGAGCAAAGTTTAGCCATGCCAACGAAACGTAAAGGCAAAGGCGCATTCATGATTTCGGTGGTGGCCGAGATGTATGAAATCCACCCGCAAACCTTGCGGCTCTATGAGCGCGAGGGTCTGCTGAAGCCATCGCGCAGCGACGGCAACACCCGCCTCTACACCGAAGAGGATCTCAAACGTCTCGAGTTCATCCTCTCGCTTGCGCGCGACCTCGGCGTCAACATCGCGGGCATCGGCATCATCCTCAACATGCGCGAACGCATGGAGAACATGCAACTCCAGATGCAGGAATTCGTGAAGTATGTACAGCAGGAAGTCATGACCCGCGCCAATCAGGCAATGCCCAAGGAAGGCTTGGTGCCGCTGCGGAGACCGGTTGTGATTCCTCCCGGCAAAAAGAAGTAATCCCAGGGCGCTTGCACCAAAATTGAAAAGGGACCGCACATTGCGCGGCCCCTTTCTTATTGCCAATGGCATTGCATAAAACTACTTCGGCCAGCCGACCCAGACCGGTTTTCCTTTATCGTCGCGCATCAGCATCACGTCGCCGTTGCGGGTCACCTCGCGGGCCAGCAGCAATGGATTTCCGTCGGCCACAACCTGCGAGCCGAGAACTTCGATCGTTTCGCCTTTTACAAAGGTGATCTCCATCTCCTTCAAAAATTTCTCCGGCGCAACCGCCACATCGAGCAAACCTTTGTCGCTCTTGAGCGTGATGTGGACCGTGTTGTCGGCTGCGGTCTTCACGTCCTCGATGACGCCTTTTACCTTAACTTCGCTGCTCATGTCGTACTTGGGCGCGGCCACCGTCTGGGCGTTTACCACAAGGAATGCGGCCAGAACAATGAGAGCGACTGCCGACGCCAATTGGAAGGAAGCCGGTCGTAACATGGTCCACTTCTCCTTTCGAAGCCAGGGGAACGGCGCTTCGCGGCGATTTCCCGCCACGCACTGTAGGCTGCGGGTGCTTGCCGGCGCTTCCGTCCATCTCCCTGTCTCCTCAACCGGCGGGCGGACTGCTTCTCTCACCTGGTAGCGTGAGGACCGCTCGCTTAAGGCCGCAATCAACGTAGTCCGCCCTGCCGCTTTGTACAGTGAGGCCAGTCACACCGGGCCGTGATGGGAATGCGCGCACGCGTCGAGTCGGCAGGTCATTTGCCGGGAGAGTTGCTCGCTGGCGTATTTAAGGGAATAATCAGAGCGGCAATTTGAGTCGCCCCGGGAAAACTGAATCGTGCGCTGGCCCGTTTCCTATCGGTATCTGACCCGCCTCAACGTCCCGACCACCGAGGCTGAGCGCAGTCGCGTGGAAACCCATCTCGGCGCGCTCCGCGCTCTCCTCGCACTCCTGGCCCTGATCGCCTTCTCCTTGGATATTCCGGAGCCCCCGCAATTCGCGCATCTGGTGTACGTTCTGTTGGCAATCTGGGTAGTACACAGCCTTGCGATTTTTGCCTGGGTCTCTACCCGGCAGGTCACGCCTTACTTTCTCCTGTGCTTGCACATTGGCGACATCATCTGGCCGACGCTCATCACGACGTTCTCCCACGGTCCCAGTTCGCCGTTTATCCCGATCTATTCGTTTGCAATCCTCTCCGCGGGCTTTCGTTGGGGCTTCTCCGAGGCTGTACTGACCTCGCTGGCAGGCGGTCTGGTCCTGGAATTTGAGGCCATCTTTCTGCGCGGCACGCCGCTGGGACAATTTGAAAGCAACCGGCTGCTGGTACGCTGCGCCTACCTGATTGCTCTCGGCTATCTGATCGGAACTCTTGGCGAAAACGAGAAGGAGCGGCGCGCAGAATCGGCCGTGGTCACCCGGATGCTCCGCACCGCGCGCAGAGAGCACAGCATGAGCGCGGTACTGCAAGCGGTGTTCAACGAGTTCGCCAGTCTTTTCAATGCCTCGCGCATCTTCATGGTCACGCATGAGCTGGCCACAGGACAGGTCTATCTCTGGCAAACCACGGCGCAGCCTGAGCACGAAGCGCGTCCTTACCCGCACGAGATACTGGAAGAGGATCGCCTCAATTACCTCCTACCTGACGAGTCGCCCACGTTCTTTTACAAGCAGATTTCTCCCGCTGCGATGAAGATGCTCACGCTGGCTCCCAAATCAAAGGCGCGAACCGTGCAGGGGCAGATTCCATCGCTGCCGTTTCTCTCAGGCGACATAACTTCGCTGCTTGCGGTAGCCGCGCCTTTGGGCCATGAATGGCGGGTGCGGATGCTGCTGGTCAACGCCAGGGTAGGCAGCAATGCTCTGGAGGAACTGACCTTTGCGCGCTCCCTCTTCGAGCAGGCCGCAACCGCCATCTACGGCGTGTACCTGGTGCGCAGGCTGCGCGCCAAGGCCAGCGCCATGGAGCGGGCCCGGGTGGCGCGGGAACTGCACGACGGCGCAATTCAGTCCCTCATCTCGGCCGAGATGCGCGCCAACATACTGCGCCGCCGCGCGGAAAAGGAATGGCCGTCGATTGCTCCCGAGATCGATTCGCTGGAAAGCCTTTTGCATGACCAGGTGTTGGAGTTGCGCGAGCTGATGCAGCAGTTGAAGCCCGTCGAAGTTGAGCCGGATCAGCTTCTGGATCATCTCGCCGAGCAGGTGGACCGCTTCCGCCGCGACTCCGGCATTGCGGCGCGCTTCGTTTCCGCCGCCGGTGAGATTCACCTCTCCGCCTTCACCTGCCGCGAGATTCTACTGATCGTGCAGGAGGCCCTCGTCAACGTGCGCAAGCACGCCAAGGCCGAGGATGTGCTGGTCACTTTCGGTCGCCATGACGGATACTGGCGTCTCACGGTGACAGATAATGGCGTCGGCTTTGATTTTGAAGGTACACTGGCTGGTGCAGAGCTGATGAAGTCCGCCAAGGGCCCCGCCATCATCAAGGAGCGCGTGGCGAATCTTGGCGGCGAACTCTTCATCAACTCAAGATCGACCAGCGGTACGCAATTGCTGATCAAGCTGCCACAGAAAGGTTACTTTTCTCATGGACAGTAAGAAAATCAGGCTTGTCATTGCCGATGATCACACTATTTTTCGTGATGGTCTGCGCCGTCTGCTGGAGTTGGAAGAGGACTTCGAAGTAGTCGGTGAAGCCGCCGACGGCGCGGAAGCGGTTGCCATGGTGCAGCGTCATCAGCCGTCCATCCTGCTGCTCGATCTTGCCATGCCGAAGATGCCGGGGCTTGAAGCTCTTCGCGAGCTTTCCCAGCGCCACTCCTCCACCCGCAGCATTCTGCTCACCGCCGCGATCGAACGCCGGCAGGTGATTGAGGCGCTGCAAATTGGCGCCCGCGGAGTTGTTATGAAAGACTCCGCCACGCAACTGCTTCTCAAGGCGATTCGCACTGTCGTTTCCGGACTGTACTGGGTGGGGCGCGAGCCCGTCACGGACATGATGATGTACCTGCGCGAGCAGAGCATCTTGCAGGCGCCGTCCAAAGCCCGCAGCAGCTTCGGCCTCACCCGGCGTGAAACCGAAATCCTCGGAACCATCGTCGCCGGACTCAGCAACAAGGAAATTGCACAGAAGTATTCCCTCAGTGAAGACACGGTGAAGCATCACCTCACCAATATTTTTGATAAAGTCGGAGTCTCCAGCCGCTTGGAGCTGGCTTTGTTTGCCATCAATAATCGCCTGATTGAAAGCTAGCGAACCGGCGTAGGGTGCGGAGCGTTCCCATGAAACAGGATTTGCGCGACATACTGCAGGTACTTCGCTTCGAGCTGAACTACCTTGAGCAGGGAGGGTTTGACCGCGACCGCGCACTTCTCGGAACCGAGTCCCCCTTCCAGGGAACTTTCGCTTGCATCAATTTTGGCGACCCGCTACGGGCGCACGCCTGCCGCGAGTGTATGCTCTTCCAGTTCGTCCCTGACGACAAGAAAACCGAGGAGTTCCCCTGCCATCACATCCGGCTGGACGACTCTGGTGAAACCGTCGAGCAGTTGATCGCGAAGAACGATCCGCGCCGCATGGTGGAGGCGCTTGAACACTGGCTTCGCGCCACCATCACCCGGCTGGAAGCGACTCTGGAGCGCGGCGCACAAGCATAGTTTCAATCGCGGCTGGCGATGCTTTCCGGCCGCTGATGCAGTCCATACCGAAGTTCTTTTCCGCGCACCGTGTTGTGATGGCGGGCGTAAACAGTGAGTTGGCATTCCTATGAAACGCAGCTTTCAATCTCTCTCGCCGCAGGAAGCGCTCCACGTCGCTGTTTTCATCGAGGAGCGGAACGCACAGATCTATCACCAGTTCGCGGAGATGTTTGTTTCCTTCCAGGACTTCGCTTCGCTTGAAATCGCCGGCGTTCTCTGGGACATGGCAATCGAGGAGCGCCATCACAGCTCGCTGCTGCAACAGCGCTACACCGCGAAATACGGGCAGGCGGCGTGCTCCCTCACCGAAGCCGACGTTCTGGAGATCATCGAACTGCCGCAACTGGGCAGCGGCGAAATCTTCGACACCGGTGCGGCGGCGTCCACGGCGCACCGGCGCGCGCTGGAGATCGCGCTGAGCGCCGAGAATCAGGCACATGATTATTACGCGGAGCTGGCGCAGACCGCGGACGACGCGGAACTACGCGCCCTGTACGTCGAACTTGCCAGCTTTGAGGCCGATCATGTGCAATTTCTCGAACGCAGGCTCGCCGGAGAGGCGCCGTCCAAAGCCGGCAACGATTCACTATCTGGATAATCGTTACGAAGGCGGGGTTGCCTTTTTGGTTAATCGTTCGGCCACCTCCTGAACGATTGCCTATCCTGCCAACGGTGAGCGGGCGGGTGGGTTTGTTAAGTAGTTAATCGCTACGCCTTACGCGACTTCACCGATCCGGCTGGTTTTTACTCTTTCTTGCCCGCGCCCTTGATCTCGTTTGTTTCGGCATCCTGCGGAAACGATTTCAGGGTCAAGCTGTGTTTCTTCTCCACTTCTTTTCCGTCGCCTCCGGCGCGGTGCTCGGTCAGAGTTCCACGCACGGTCCAGTAGCCCTCATCGCTGGCAGTCTTGGCAGGACCTCGTTCCACATTTCCGGAAAACTCGAACCAGAGGCCGTCAGCTACCTTGGTGCGGAAGCTCAGGGTTGTGCCCTCCAGCTTCGCCTGCTCGAAAAACTGGTCGACGAATTCTGCTTTCTCAACATCCTCGCCCTTGAAGTGCGAAACCAGTCCGGTGACTTTTCCATCGTTCACCTCGATCTGCACAAACTCGCCTTCGTGGAGGAACGAATACATTCCGGTGATGTCGGCGCTGATCTCCGGCTCAGGTTTTGCGGGCGACTGGGCCAAGGCGGCGGCGGTAAAAGAAAGCAGCAAAGCGGCGATTCCGAAAACCTTCTTGATCATGGTGGAATTGAGTATAGCCGAGCAGCAAGCGTTCAGGGCTGATCGCCGCTCGGGATATAATCGCGCCACTCGGTACTCGGCGGCTTATTTTCAAAGCAGTTCACGACTTACGTTGCGACACACATTACAGCCAGCTTTGCGAGTCCATCTCAAATTCCGAAGCCAGAACAGGCGAGCCGCTGGCGATCTTCCCTATCCGCCGGATGAGTTGCGGCTGCTGGTCGAGTGGCCCGCACCGCTGGCGGTGTTTGCGGAGAATGTTGCCGACCGCATCCACGGGCGAGTGGTTCCAGTGGTGGAGACCACCTCCGCGCCCGACCACGGCTTCTGGCGCGACATCGATCTGGAAGCGCCACTGCCACGGCGCGGGCTGACGGATTCCGTCTTTGCCCACGCCGCGCTGCTGGGCTTGCTGTATGCCGTCTCAATCTGGCCGCAATCCAAAGTTCATCTTGGCGATCCGCACTCTTACCGGATGCTGAATGGCTACAAGCTCAGCGCATATCTCCCCGAGTTGCATGGCGCTCCCACCCATCGGCGGCACACGGGGAAGCCGGACCCGGTTCCGGCCAGGCAGGAGATCCGCTCTCTTCCCGATGCTCCGGATAATCTGCGGCAGACCATCGTCGCTCCGCCAAAGGTGAAGTTGCGGGAAGACGTCAATCTGCCAAACATCGTGGCCTACGCGCCCGCGCTCCCTGTGCAACCTCTCGAGGCCAGCGCAAGAGAGGCCCGGCTTCATCTGCCCTCGATGCTGCCCGAGGTGGTAGGCCCGGCGGCGGAGACCGGCGCGCTGCGCTCCCGTTCCAGGCTTCCATCATTGGCGCCGCAGGTGGTGGAACCCGCGCCCGAGGTTGCGCAGCTCAAGCCCCGTCTCGCTCTGCCGGACTTTCAGCCAAACGTAGCGCCGCCCGCGCCCGAGGTCGGCTCGGTGAGGCGGGGAAGCTCGGACGGACTTGCGCGCCTTCTTCCTCCCGTCGCCGCGCCTGTTCCACCCGCGCCGCAAGTTGGCGACGCGCATCACTCGTCCGGACAGATTGTGGCCTTGAGCCTTCATCCCGCCGAGGTCAACGCACCGCTTGAAGTTCCGCTGGGCAATCGACGGGGAGCCTTCGCCGCATCGCCAACGGGACACGCCGGAGCTCCCGGCGCGCCGGGAGCAGACATCTCCTCCGGCATTGGCGCGCATGACTCCAAAGGCACGGTCAATGTACCGGCGGGAATCAGCGTGGGGGCCGCGTCCGCGCCGGCCTCGCCGATAGCCTCACCCAACGCCCCGACGGCCAAGCCTGTGCCAGCCGACCCGGCCCTTCGCGCAAAGCTCCTGGCGGCCATGCGGCCTCCCCCGGTCATGTCCATTCCTCCCCGCCAGCCCGTGGCGCACGAGTCCACCGGAGTGCGCAGCGAGCTGGAGAATCGCATCTTTGCCGGACGGCGCTCCTACACACTTGCGGTCAACATGCCAAATCTGAACACTGCCACCGGAAGCTGGATCATCCACTTTGTGGAGCGCGAGCCGGGCGCGGTAAAGTCGCCCATCGCCGCGCCCGAGGTAGTCAGCAAGTCCGACCCCGCCTATCCCGGCGAACTCATTCACGACGGCATCCAGGGCACGGTCATTCTTACGGCGATCATCCGCGCCGATGGAAGCGTCAGCGACATTGCCATCGCCAAGAGCCTCGATCCCCGGCTTGACCAGAATGCGGTGCAGGCGCTTTCGCGCTGGCTCTTCCGTCCCGCGCTGAAAGATGGGCAGGCGATCGACCTGGACGCCGTGATCACGGTTCCCTTCCGGACGAAAGCGATTGCGTTTTAGAAATTTTCGTGGAGATGTACCGCGCACGAAAAGCAAGTGCGTACCGAGGTGAAGGGCGTTGCCTTCCCAGGTTATCGCCGAACAGCATCGGCGCGAACCTGGGGCACCCGGCTTTTATAGTTACCTATCCGACGAATACAATTCCAAGTGCATGACAACGCTCAGCAAACAGCAGTACGAGATGCTGGTGCAAGAACTAAATCAGCTTCTCCGTCAATTCAACCAAATCGGTCTGATTGCTCTCGGCTCACCCGATGACGAGTACGAAGCTGAGGCAGGCACCATCCTGCCACGAATCCGAACGACGAAGGACGAAGAGGAGATGACACGAACAGTGTATGAGGAGTTCGCGCATTGGTTCGGAGACCAATCCACCACCGGCCCTGAAAGCTCATACGCTGCGCTCGGCAAAGCCGTTTGGCAGTTGAAGAGCAAATATTTCGGATAGCTGTTCGTACATCGCCTTGCATCTCAGTATCCCGTTCCGTGGTTGTGGATTGCGACAGGCCGGGGCCGGTGACTCGCCAAGAGCGATTTCTGGCTTCCTCTGAGGATGCCTTCGATGCGACGTCTCGATCACAGGATTATGATGGATCACGTCAATGCTTCTCCCAAAAACTATGATTCGCTTTCGGACTACACAATGGTTGTCGGCATTCGCTATCGGCATGTTGTCAATAGCCGGTAGTGCTCAAGAACCTACGGTCAAGATCCACAGCGTGCGCTCTGGCACCGCGACACTTCGGCAGCAAGGGCGATTAACGGTTCTTGAAATCAATTCCCGCAACAAGCGTTCTCAGCGCATTGCGCTTAGTCATCCGAGCGACTATCGCCAAGGAACGAATGCCCCTTACGAAGCACATTTAATTGCTGAAAGTCCTAATCGTTTCTTGATCTTCACGGATACCTTCTCTTCTAATCCAGGAAACGAACAGGGCCAATGTGGGGCGAGCCAAACTGGCGAGCGTTTCGTTCACGTTGTCGCTCTCGGAGCCGTTCCGCACGAAACTCTATCTGTTCTTATAGAGAGCTGCCTTCTCGATGTGGAACCACTCTCACAAAGCCCTGAGTGGATAGCGAAGGTAGATTCCTCAGGTTTCAACGGGCGACTCATTCTGAGCTATGAATCGGGTGGACAGCCAACCGCTGTTTACTTTGTCGAACCCGACGGTGCTGTCAGCCGCCCAAAGATCGGTAAAGATCCTTCTAAAGCTCCTTGATTTGAGTTGGCAGCTGGGTCGAGCGCCCCACCGGACGCGCAGTTAGCCGGGTGCCCCACCTTCGCGCCGTGCTTTCCGGCGCTAAGATTCTCTCTCGATTTGCAAGGTTTTTTTCTCTCTAAGAGGGGGGCGCAGGGGGAGATTTTCTCTTTACCCGGGAAGCAGTGCGGGGAAGAGTTTGTTTCCGTCAT
>Ga0302320_10004362_pt1 | contig 32146 bp, 30 predicted proteins | sample Bog_T0_3_FD_202130 | JGI IMG/M metagenome (GOLD analysis project Ga0302320, IMG submission 202130) | Peat permafrost microbial communities from Stordalen Mire near Abisko, Sweden - Bog_T0_3 | ecosystem: Environmental > Terrestrial > Soil > Wetlands > Peat | place: Sweden: Abisko, Stordalen Mire... | reverse complement strand
TGGTGCTATAGAGGTATTCCACTCCGGGGATGCCCCAGAGGCGTTTCTCCAGCGGCGTGGTGACCTGGCTTTCGATCTCCCTGGGGCTGGCGCCAGGCACCGGGACATAGATGTCCACCATGGGCACGATGATCTGGGGTTCCTCCTCGCGGGGCGTGAGCGCCACCGCCAGGAAGCCCAGCATGAGCGAGGCCAGCACGATGAGCGGGGTCAGTTTGCTGCGCAGGAAGGTCTTGGCCAGCCGGCCGGCCAGTCCCAGATGGCCGTATTCACTCATTTCCGCACCTCGATGGGCTGTCCATCTCGGAGATCCCCGGGGGCGTCAATCACCTGTTCGGCCGCCGCGAGCCCCGCGCGGACCGGGAGCCTGTCGCCCTGGGCCTCGCCCAGGGACAGCCAGCGCAACTCCGCCTTGCCATCCTTGGCGAGGAACACGCCGTTCAGCTCGCCACGCCGCACCAGCGCGCTCTTGGGGATCGTGAGATCCTGGCTCGCGGACGCGGTGGCCCCGGGAACCTGCAACCGGCCGAAGACGCCGGAGCGGAGACCTTCCAGCCCCCTGGTCACCCGGGCCCGGATGGTGCCCCGGTGGGAGACGGGATCGCCGCCCGTGGCGAGGCCCGTGATCTGGGCCATGCCGCTCTTGCCATCCGCCTCGAAGGGAAGGCTCTGGCCGATCTTCAAGCCTTCGGCTTCAGCTTCGGACACACTGCCGGTGAATTCCATGGCGCCCTGGCCCTCCATATCGATGAGGGGCATGCCCGGGCCCACGAAATCGCCGTCGTTCACCCGGCGGGTCTGGACCACCCCGGCGAAGGGCGCCCGGATCTGGGTATAGCCGATGTTGGCCTGCACGCCTGCCAGGCTCGCCTTGGCCTGGGCAAGCTGCACCTGGGCCATGTCCAGTTCGGCCTGGGTGGCGGCGTCCTGGCTGGCGAGCTTCTCCATCCGGTGGAGCTGGGTGGCGGCGGTGGCCACGGCAGTCTCCGCCGCCTTGCGCCCGCTCTGCAGATCTTCGTCCGAAAGGCTGACCAGCAGGGCGCCCGCGGCCACCTGCTGCCCTTCGGTGACATGGACCTTCTTCACGGATGCCGCAAGGCGGGTGGCCAGGGTCGCCCGCTGGGTGGCGTTGAGGGTCACGGCCACCCACCCGGGCTGGCTGGAGCTCTCCTCATGGACCAGGCGGACCGTTGCAGGGGGGACTGCGGCAGCCATGGCGGGCTCTTGCCGGCCACAGGCCAGGCCCGCCAGGACAAGGGTCACGGAAGACAGGAACAGGATCGGCTTCAAGGGTCTACTCCTTCACGTTCTCAATGGGTTGGCCGAGGGCAAGGGCAAGCTGGGCCTGGCCCAGGCGGAAATCGAGCTGGCTCGAGATCAGGAGGGTGCGGGCTCCGGTCAGGCTGCTCTCCGCGTCGAGGACATCCATCAGCGGCAGCAGGCCTTCACGATAACGGGCTGTACGGATAGCCCGCACGGATTCCGAGGCCGCCAGGGCGGTCTTCGCGAAGCCGATCTTGGCTTGGGCGGTCTGGATCGCCCTGCGGGCCTCCTCCACTTCGCGGTTCGCCACCGATTCCTGCCACTTCACCGTCAGTTCCGCGGCGCGGGCCGCGGCCCTGGCCGCGCTCACCCGCTGGGAGTCGCCGAACGAGAAGGTCCATTTGGCCCCCAGGCTGACGGTGGTCCAGTTGCCACCCGAGTTCAGGGAATCACGCATGGTCCCGGCGGTGAACTGGAGGCCCACTTCGGGTTTCAGGCTCCCTTTGGCCGCCAGCACGCCTTCCTCGGCGGCCCGGACCTGCTCGCGCATGGCCTGGAGGTCCCCGCGCTGCCCGGCCGTCGTGGCGGCCTCCACCACCGGGAGGCCCAGCGGCGTGATGAGCTTGTCGGCTGCGATATCCGCGCCGGCGAGCATGGCGAGGGCCGAGCGGGCCGAGGCCACCCGGGCCTTCGCCTCCGCCACCCCGGCTCCAGACTGGGCGCAGAAGGCCTTGGTGCGCTCACCGTCGGCCTTCAGCATCAGGCCCTGTTCCACCCGGGCCTGCACGAAGCGGTCCGTCTCCATGGCCTGCTTCAGCGTGTCCTCGGCATACCGCAGCGCCTCTTCCGCCACCTGGGCGCCGAAGTAGGCCTGGGTGATGGCCAGGGCCACCTGCTGCTTGCGGTGCTCCTGGGAGGCCCCCTCGGCCTCGGCCATGGCCGCCCCGGCGCGCCTGGCGGCGTCCAGCCGCCCGCCCGCGTAGAGGGGCTGGGAGAGGGTCAGGGTCGCCCCGGTGCCCACGATGGCATCGGGCCGGTTCAGGCTGGAGGGCGCGAAATCCGCCTGGGTGATCCGGGCCTGGTCCAGTCGGGTGCCGAAGGCCAGCATGGGCTCGTCGGTGCGGATGACGCCCACCCCCAGGGTGGCTGTGGGCAGCCGCAGGTCACTCATGGCCGCCGCCTCGGCGCGGCTCCTGGCCACCATGGCCGCCCCAGCCTGCAGGCCGGACTGCTGGCTCCAGGCGGTCCGGATGGCGTCCTGGACGGATAGGGGGGTCTGGGCCTGCAGCACCAGGGGCGCGCCTGCGATAAAATAAATTAGTTGTTTGATCATACAGGAATATTCCTTTGCAAAAAAATCAGGCCAGGGACTGGTAGGCGCTGTGGATGCGCGCCGTCACATGCCCGCAGACCATGGTGCAGACGTTCTCGGCCAAGGGCGCCACGGGCATGAAGTAGACCAGGTTGCCCCGGGGTTCCCGGCCCACCAGCCCCACCCGGACCATGAACGCCAAGTGTTTGCTGGTGTTTGCCTGGGACAGGCCGGTGCGTTCCATCACCGCCCCTTGGGAGAGGGGTTCGCCGGCATCCAGGAGGGCCCGGAGGATCTTCAGGCGGGAAACGTCGCCCAGGGCCCCGAAGATCTGGCTCACTTCGTCGATGATCTGGTCGTTGAGGGGGGTGGTCATCATGGTATTCACCTGCATAACTAAAAAGTTATATTGGTAAATACTTTTGTCAAGCCCTTTTTCAGGTCCCCCGGACCTATTTGATGGCTTTGTAGGCAGCCTTGACCCGGTCGGTCACGTGGCCGCAGACCAGGTCGCAGACATTCCCCACCAGCGGCATGACGGGCTGGAAGTAGACCGAGTTGCCCGAGGCCTCCCGGGTGACCAGCCCGACCCGGACCAGTTGGGCCAGATGCTTGCTCGCGTTGGCCTGGGAGAGCCCGGTGGCCTCCGCCACCGCCCCCTGGTTCATGGGGGCCTTGGCCTCCAGGAGCGTCCTGAGGATCCTGAGCCGGGAGGCGTCGCCCAAAGCCAGGAAGAGCTGGCTCACCTCCTCGATCATCGGGTCGCTCAGGGGACTCCTGCTCATCTAATCTCCAGTTGAAGCATACAATCATACCGAGAAGTCCCATGTCTCCCCGCGAGGTCATGTCATGTCCGAATACCAGTGGAACGATAGGTTCGCCGAAGCCGACTTCGCCTATGGCCGGGAGCCCAATGATTTCCTCCGGGAATCCGCGGCGGCCATTCCCCCCGGGCCGGTCCTGTGCCTGGCGGAAGGGCAAGGCCGGAACGCCGTGTTCCTGGCCGCCCGGGGCCACCAGGTAGAGGCGGTGGACCTCTCCGAAGTTGGCTTGGCGAGGGCCCGGGAACTGGCCGCAGAAAGGCGCGTCGCCATCCGGACCACCGTCGCTGATCTCGAGGCGTTAGATATGGGGCAGGACGCATGGAGCGGCATCGTGTCCATCTTCTGCCATCTGCCCGAAGCCGCCCGCAGGGCGGTCCACACTCGGATCCCGGGTGCCCTTGCCCCCGGCGGAGTGCTGATCCTGGAGGCCTACACCCCGCGCCAGCTCGCCTACGGCACCGGCGGCCCCCGGGAACGGGAACGGCTCTGCCACCTGGAGCATCTCAAGGAGGACTTCCAAGGCCTGGTCTGGGAGACCGCGCGGGAGGTGGACCGGGAGGTCCAGGAGGGCCCGTACCACCATGGCATGGGGGCCGTGGTGCAACTGCTGGGCAGGAAACCAGGGCCCTGAGCCCGGTCAGCGGGTGGATGCGGGCCGGAGGATCTCGGCCTCCCCTTCGCCCAGGCTCAACCCGTCCCTCCCGCCAGGCCCCGGTTGAACTTGAGCATCACCCTTTTCAATCCATCGTTCAGCACCAGGCAGACGACCATGGCATAGGTGAGCAGGACCAGGATTTCCCTCCATGGCAATGGGGTGAAGCGAGGCAGAACGAACGTCAGGCAGGTGCCGATCAGCCATTCCGCGGCCAGGGCGGCCAGCAGCGGAACACTGGGCCGGCTGGCCCAGAACCACCGCCGTTCCCGCAGCGACAGGATGGAACAGGGTGCGAAGTAGAGCAGCATGAGGAAACAGAAAGTGGAGCAGGCCTTCGGGTCGTCGCGCAGGCCGAACCGGGACCAGCCGAAGGCCAGGAGCAGAAGGGCCTCGGCCACCATGGCCGTCCCCACCGCCACCGCCATCGCGATGTAGCCGCCGATGTTCCAGGTCTCCGGGGACCGGGACGGCCGCACGTGGTCAGTGGCCAGGGAGATCTTCCCGAAATCGGTGACCAGGGTCAGCATCAGCATGGCGAAGGCGGAAACGACGAACCTGCCCGTGGCCACGTAGGCGATGGTCACGAACCCGCCTTTGAGGATCGTGCGGCTGATCTTGTTCAGGATCCAGGTGAGGACCCGCTGGTAGATGCTGCGCCCCTGCTCCACCAGGGAGACGATGTTGGCCAGCCCCGGTTCGGTCAGGACCACGCTGGCCGAGGCTTTGGCCACGTCGGTGGCGCTGCTGACGGCGATACCCACCTCGGCCTGGCGCAGGGCGGGGGCATCGTTGACCCCATCGCCGGTCATCCCGACCACTTGCCCGTTGGCTTGCAAGTGCTTCACCACTAAATACTTGTCCTCTGGGTACAGCTCCGCGAAGCCGCCCGCCCCGGCCCAGGGATCCCCGGCGGTCCCGCCGGCGTCCGGTTCCCCCCGCTTCAACTCGGCCATCCGCCGGATATGGCTCAGCCCCAGGTCCCGGGCGATGTCGCTGGCCACGGAAAGGGCATCGCCAGTGAGCATCTTCACGTCGACGCCCAAGCCACGCAACTCGGCGATGAGCTTCCGGGCATCGGGCCTTGGAGGATCCTGCAGGATCACCAGTCCGAGCAATTCGGCCCTGGCCTGGGCGGGACCCGAGGCCACGGCCAGCACCCGGGACCCGCCCCGGACCGAGCCTCCGGCCTGCGCCTCCAGCGCCTCGATTGCCCGGGACTCAAGACCGCAGGCATCGGCGACGGATCGCAAGGCTCCTTTCATCACCCGGAATGGTTGCCCGTTCCGCTGGACCACCGCTTCGGCTTCGGTCCGGCGATTGGCCGGATCGAACGGCGCGAACGAAACCAGGGCCCACGGGGGGGACTCCTCCAGGACCTGTCGTTCCTTGGCCGCGCGCAGCAGCGCCAAGTCCAGGGGATCCTGGTTGGCCTCCTGAGACGCCAGGGCGGCCGCGGCCAGCACCGACGATTCGGTGGCGGCGCCCATCGGAATCACCCCGGTCACCACCAGCTGGTTCAGGGTGACGGTGCCCGTCTTGTCCACGCAGAGGGTCACCATGGTGGCCGCATCCTCCACCGCGCTCAGGCGGGTGACCAGCACACCCTGCCTGGCCAGTTCCTTGGCCCCCACCGCCAGGCTGACCGTGAACATGACCGGGAGGGCCACCGGCAGGGCGCTCATCAACAGCACCAGAAGGAGGGGGGCCACCTCCAGCAGCGGGGTGCCCCGGACCAGGTCTCCCGGCACCAGTTCCCGCGCGGGGATCAGCTGCCAGGTCCCCTCGCGCAGCACGCGGGCGGTGACCTGGAGGCGCTGCTTCAAGGTCTCGACCACCAGGGCCGAACGTCGCTCCTGCAGGAACCGCAATACCGCGTTGACCACCAGCAGGACCCCCGCCACTGCCAGGTCGGCGATCTTTCCCAGGAGCGCCGATAGCACCAGGATAAATTCGAGCATCCAGGCCGACAGTCCCCAGAACTTGCCCAGAAAGGCCAGCCACGGATTCCCCTTCGGCTCCGGCACTTCGTTGAAGCCGAATTCAGCCAGCCGGGCTGCCGCTTCCGCTTGGGTCAGGCCTTTGCCAGGGTCCACCCCCAGTGCCGACAAGGTTTCGGAGGCGGAGGAACGATCCGGGTCCGGAGCCGGTTCGGCTGCCATGAACGAATCCGGATTCACTCTCCCCCCCATGCCGCGGTTGAAGCATGAATGAAAATGCTATTAGTTATCAACCACTCAGTTCGAAGGTGGGTTTCCGATAGAACTTTTCGGTTTCAGGTTCAAGAGCAGAGCGCTGGCAGGGGTGGCGCTTGGGGTTGCAGCGGAGGCTTCTGGCAAGCCTACGGGAACGCATGGGCTGTTGGTCGGCAGGCTTGTTGCTTTGTTCAATTGAAAGGATCGTTCTGCATTTCAACCATCATATCATCATCAACCATAAAATATTTGCTCCTATTTATGCGATCTCCCTTTTTGAAGGTTTTGTCCGGGTGCTGTTTCGAGACCATAGTGAAATTAATTTGATATAGTTCTTTGCCGGAAATGGCAACAGCGACATTTCTCGCACCGGGAAGAAGATCCTTCTCTACGGTTTTATCGACCTTGTACTGGCCATTCTCGGCGATAGCCGTTTCCAGGATAACCGTTATGGTTTTAGTGCCGAGGTTGGTGAAATATTTGGTTACTGTGGCCGTAGCGTGTCCGGCGGCAAGTTGCATGCAACTCACTATGGACAGTGTCAGTAAAAATGGCTTTGGGATGATTTTCATCGATCCTCCTTGTGGACATGCAGACTTTCAGCTGGGTCTCGAAGTGGCATGGGCCCTGTTGCCGGATTGAGGAGAACAGCAAACGCCGAACCGGAAACCGACAGCAGGGACTCCAAAGGCGCCTCCCCTGCAATATAAGCCTGGCTGGTCGGAAATCAAATAAATTGAGTGGAGCAACGTAAGCCGTTGCGCAAAAATAACTTGAAGGTACTGTCGGAGTTCCGACATAAGGCTCCGCGCAAAAATTACTTGAAAAACACAAGTAATTTTTGCGCGGATCCTAACCTGCGGTTACCGCCCACTGGCTGATTGTTTCTCCTGGTTCAGCCCTGCGGAACAGGTGCGGTGATCCAGCCCCACTTGGCGAAAATGGGTCGGCAATCCGCCGATTCCAGGAACGCCAGGAAAGCCGCGGCCAATGCTGGCTCAGGCGTCCGTGTGGTCACCGCTGCCCCGCATGAGCGGTAGACGGTCATCAAGGGTTCGGTAGGCACCGCGTCCGCCAACTCCGGGCTGGCCTTCTGCCATATGTTCCAAATGAGCCATGCATCCAAAGTCGGATCGGCCACCCAACTCTTGCGAGCCTCCGCGCTGTTGGCTGAGTGCAGAACGATCTGCTTCCGGAAAGCCCGGACCAGTGCCACATCCCCAGTCCGTCCCACCACGTCCTCCCATAACCCAAGCTGGCCCGCACCTTGGACCACCAGCACCCGGATGCCAGGCTTGGTGAGGTCCCGGACTCCGTGAATGTTCTTCGGGTTGCCTGGACGCACGAGAATCGCGGAAGGGCGAAGGTATAGGGTCTGAACCGCCTCGGCCTTGAGGATGCCAGGCAGGTCCCTTTGGACGAAGTCCGTCATCATGTATTCACTGCCGCTGAAAATGAGGTCCGCGTCCTTCAGTGCCTGCTCTTTCCAGACTGGCGTCGGGCCCGCGGTCACCTCCACAGCCACCTGCCGCTTTTCGGAAAAGGCCCTGGCAGCCTCCTTCATGGCCGGAGCAGGTCCCCCAGGTCCGTAGACATGCAGAACCGGAATGCCAGGTTTACCGGGGACCATCGGCGCCTGGGCCAACAAGGGCATCGCGAGCAGGAGAGACAATAGGAAGCGCATCGGGTTCCTCCGGACGTGCTGAGGATAGCAGCCACCCTGTATTAATTGTTAGTTATCTTTGAGATTAATGATCGCGAAAAGGTTTCAATAAAGCAGCGAGCCGGGATAAACCCTCGGCCAGGGTGCTGCGATCAGGAGCCGAACCAATGGAAATGCGGATCCCATCCGCTGAAGGTGCCCGTCCCGCCGCCAGGACGCCGGAAGGCACGACCACAACTCCGGTGGCCAGCGCGCGTTTTGCGAAGGCATCGGAACCGCCGGGCGGTGAAGTCAGCCAGACGTGGGGGCAGTGGGGTTCACCCAGCCAGTGGAAATCCTGGAGGTGCTTCTGGCACAGGCGATAGCGCCCAGCAAGTTCAAGCCGCTGAGCGAGCAAACGTCTCCAGGCTGTGCCATCGTTCAACCAGCGCGTCGCCAAGGCCATGGTCAACCCGGAGACGTACCAGGTGGTGTGGTGCTCATCATTGCGCATACGGTCTCGCAGGCTGGGCGGGAGGACGAGGTAGCCGATGCGCAGTCCCGGCGCGACCGTTTTCGACAGGCCTGTGAGGTAGATGACACGCTCCGGCGCCAGAGTCACGAGGGCGGGGGGTGGGTTCTCGGGCAACAGCCCGTATACATCCTCTTCCACCAGCATGACATCCCACTTCCTGGCGATCTCCACGATCCTCTGACGTCGGCTCAATCCCATGGTGGCGGTGGTGGGATTGTGCAGCGTCGGCGAGACCACGGCGACCCGCAACCCGCTTCGGCATGCCGTTTCAAAGGGCTCGGGCAGAAGCCCCTCCCCATCCATGGCGATCGGATGGAGGCGCCGCCGGAAATGACGAGCGGCTGCCTTGAGGCCTGGATAGACGAGTGCCTCGCAAGCCAGTTCCTCCTCCTCCGGAAAGAGGCCGATGGCGGTATCCATGGCATGCTGGGCTCCAGCGCACACGACGATGCTTTCGGTCTCAACCTCTATGCCGCGCCGCTTCAGCCAGCCTGAGGCGGCCTGGCGCTGGACCAGCACCTCATCAGGGCTGGGATAGTGCAAATACCGGGTTGCCTGGGTGGGGTCAAGTCTCCCCATGGTCGCCACCAGATCCCGGTCGCGGGCAGGCATGGGCGGCATATTGAGGGAAAGGTCGATCACCCCCCCCTCAGGCCTGTGCTGGAGGGCGAACAGGGCCGCCTCCGACGCGACGCCAAGCACGAAGGTTCCCCGCCCGACTTCCCCTCCCACCAGACGCCGCCGCGCAGCCTCATGATAGGCGCGGGTGATGGTGCTGACGTTCACACCCATCAAATCGGCCAGGAGGCGATGGGTGGGCAACACGTCCCCGGGACGCAACTGCCCCAGACGGACCGCATCCCCGATCGCGTCTGCTAATGCTAAGTAAACTGGAATACCAGATTTGGGTAATTTAGGAACCCACATTGTCATGCACACAATCCTTTTTCTCTTGGGAACAAAATAATACATCGGAAAGAGTTCGGTCATCGGTGAATCCCTTTCTTGGAGGTGTCATGTCCCCCATCGTGTTTAATGGTCAGAACGTGGAATTGAACGAGGAAGGGTTCCTGGTGGACCCCAGCCTGTGGACCGAAGCGCTCGCGCTGGAACTTGCCCGGGCCGAGGAAGGCCTGGAAGCGCTCACCGACGACCACTGGTCGGTGATCCGGTTCATCCGCGGCCACTACCTGGAAACCCAGAGCGCGCCCATGGTGCGTTCCATCTGCAAGACCACCGGCGTGCCCCTGAAGCGGATCTACGATCTCTTCCCCAGCGGCCCGGCCAAGGGCGCCTGCAAGCTGGCCGGCCTGCCCAAGCCCGACGGTTGCGTGTAGAGCCATGAGGCCGCTGCATTTGGGTGTCCTGCTCGCACTGGCATGGGCCATCCTGGCCTTTGCCTTCCTGCTCCTGTTGGCCAAGGCCTACGGCAAGCGCAGGATGTATTCCAAGGCGGCCGGCGATCCGGTCCAGGGCGCCCGCTACGCCTTCACCAAGGGAATGGCGCCCTGGGCCAAAGAAAGCGTGATGATGAACCTGCCGTCCTACGGGGCGGGCATGGTCTTCCACGCTGGGGTGTTCACGGCTTTCGGCCTCCTGCTCATGGCGCTCCTTGGTCTGCGACTGCCTTCTATCCTGCTCACCGCCGCACGCCTGCTCACCTTGGCTGGGGGGTTCGGCGGCTTCAGCCTGTTGCTGAAGCGGTGCCTCAATACGCAACTCCGCGGGCTTTCCTGTCCGGACGATTTCATCTCCAACGTCCTGAGTTCCGCGTTCACACTGCTGGCGTTCCTGTGCACCTTCAGTCCGGTGGCCAGCGGGATCTGGATGGCCGAGGCCATCCTCCTCCTGATCTATGCCCCTCTGGGCAAGATCCGGCACTGCCTGTTCTTCTTCACGACCCGGTACCACCTTGGCGCCTTTTTCGGCCGGCGGGGAACGTTCCCTCCAGGCGGGAGTTCCCATGCCTGAACTCGACGAACTCGAATCCCGCCTCGAGAGCCTCACCGCGGCCGATTTCCAGCGCGGCCTGGACGTCTTCCGCGGCAAGCTGAAAGAGGCTGAGGCCTCGTACCTGAACAGCTGCGTCCATTGCGGCCTTTGCGCCAGCTCCTGCCACTACTACCGCATGGACTCCATCTTGGAGAACATCCCGGCCCACAAGCTGGAGCTGATCGCCTCGGTCTTCAAGCGCAGCTTCACGACCATGGGCCGCCTCGCGCCGGGCCTGGTGGGCGCGAAACCGCTCGACAAGGAGATGGCGAGGGCCTGGGTGGACTCCATTTTCGGCCGGTGCTCCCTCTGTGGGCGCTGCTCGGTCAACTGCACCATCGGCATTGCCCTGCCCAGGATCTTCCGGGCTGCCCGCGCCGCTCTGGGCGCCATGGGGCTGGTTCCGTCCGATCTCCAGGCCACCGTCGACAATTCGCTGAAATTCGGCAACAACATGGCCATGACCAGGCAGGACTGGGTCGAGACCGTGGAGTGGATCGAGGAAGAGCTGCAGATGGAGACCGGCGATCCCGAGGCGAAGCTTCCCCTGGACAAGCAGGGCGCCAAGATCCTCTTCACCGTGAATCCCCGGGAACCCAAGTTCTTCCCGCTTTCCCTCCAGGCCAGCGCCAAGGTGTTCTGGGCCGCCAAGGAGGACTGGACCATGGCCTCCGATCCCGGCTGGGATCTGACCAACTACGGGCTCTTCAACTGCAACGACGAGCAGGCAGGCTGCATCACCAGCAACCTGGTGGAAGCCATGGCGCGGCTGGGCTGCCAGACCCTGGTGATCGGTGAATGCGGCCACGGCTACGGTGCGGCGCGCTGGGAAGGCCCGGAATGGCTCCAGAAGAGCTATCCGTTCGAAGTGAAGAGCATCCTGGAACTGATGGATGAATACGTCCGCGACGGCCGTATCAAGCTGGACCCTTCGAAGAATCCCGTCCCGGTGACCCTGCACGACCCCTGCAACCTGGTGCGCCACGGCGGGATCTGCGAAGCCCAGCGCAGGGTGCTGCGGCAGGCGACGATGACCTTCACCGAGATGACCCCCAACCGGGAGCACAATTTCTGCTGCGGCGGCGGCGGCGGCCAGCTGGCCATGGCGCGCTACAAAAACCGGCGGATCCAGTCGGGCGGCATGAAGGCCAAGCAGATCAGCGATTCCGGCGCCAGGATCGTGGTGGCGCCATGCCACAACTGCATCGACCAGCTCATGGAACTGAACAAGGAATACAAACTCAATGTGCAGATCAAGACCGTCGCCGAGATGGTGGCGGAAGCCCTGGTTCCCAACACTTGAACCCACCGAGGTGAGACATGACCCTGACTGAAACATCCTCCCCCTACCTGCAGCTGGACGAAGTTCCGTCCTGTCCGCTCATCTACCTGGACAACGGGGCCACGACCTTTCCGAAGCCCGACGAGGTCTACAGGTTCATGGACACCTTCTACCGCCACGCCGGCGTGAACCCCGGCCGCAGCGGCTTCGACCTCTGCCTGGAGGCGGGCACCCTCTTGGACGACACCCGCAAGCTGCTCTGCCGCTTCTTCGGCGGCACGGACTCCAACCGCCTGGTGTTCGGCTACAACTCCACCGACGCACTGAACCTGGCCATCTCCGGCCTCATCAAGGCGGGCGACCACGTGGTGAGCACCCACATCGATCACAACGCGACCCTGCGCCCGCTCTGGAAGCTGGAACAGGAAGGTGTCGAGGTCGACTGGGTGGACTTCGACCTCATGGGCTGGGTGGACCCCCAGGACATCATCCGCCGCTTCAAAAAGAACACCATCGCGGTGGTGATGAACCACGGATCCAATGTCATCGGCACGGTGCAGGACGTCGCGACGGTCGGCAAGGCCTGCCGCGAGCGGGGCATCCACCTGATCCTGGATGTCAGCCAGACCGCCGGCATGGTACCTGTGAACCTGGACGGACTCGGCGCGGACGTCATCTGCTTCACCGGCCACAAGAGCCTGATGGGACCCATGGGCATCGGCGGGATGTATGTCCGGGAAGGGGTTGAGATCACCCGCACCCGGGCCGGCGGCACCGGCGTGAAGAGCGCCCAGCGCAGCCATCTGGACGAGTACCCCTACCGCATGGAATACGGCACGCCCAACCTGCCCGGCATCGCCGGCTTGAACGCGGGCGTGAAGTGGGTCGAGAAGCAGGGCATCGAGGCCATCCACCGCCATGAGATGGCCCTCTGGACCCGGCTGCGCGACGGCCTCCGGCCCATCCCCGGCGTCACCCTCTACTGTGCCGAGGACGTGCCGGGCAAGGAGCGCATCAGCGTCCTCTCCTTCAACGTGGACGGCCTGGAAGCCATGGACACCGGCACCATGCTCGACGTGGACTACAATATCGCCTGCCGGACCGGACTGCATTGCACGCCCATGGTCCACGAGCACCTGGGTACCGACAAGATCCACGGCACGGTCCGCTTCGGCATCGGCGCCTTCAACACCGAGACCCATATCGACGCCGCGATCCATGGCGTGAGGGAAATCGCCGAGATGCAAAAAAACCGGAAGAAGTGACGGCTGCCTGCAACAGGCGGACTTCCGCATGATCATCCATTGAAAAAAACATTGACGGGACGAATTTCACGATTAGCCTGCAACCAACCCCAGGAAAACATCATGAAACGCGTTTGGTGGAAGGTCGCCTGCCCCCTCCTGCTCTGGCTCGTGATCACGCTGATTCCGGTTCCCAGTGGCTTGACGGCCGCGGCTTGACACTATCTCGCCCTGTTCGTCGCCGTCATCCTGGCCAACGCCCTGGAGCCCATCCCGGTGGCGGCCATCGGTATGATCGGCATCACCATCGCGGGCGTGCTGCGCTATGTGGACCCGGACCCCTCCAAATCCATCTCGTGGGCCCTGGCGGGATTCTCCGATGGAACCGTGTGGCTGATCTTCGGCGCCTTCGTGTTCTCCATCGGCTACGCCAAGAGTGGCCTGGGCCGCCGGATCGCGCTCCAGTTGGTCCGGCTGCTGGGGCGCAGGACCCTTGGGCTGGGTTACGCCATCATGCTTTCCGATCTGGTGCTGGCCCCCGGCATGCCATCCATGACCGCCCGTAGCGGTGGCACGATCTTCCCGGTGATCCGGAACATCCCCGATCTCTATGGCTCCGAACCGGGCCCCACGGCTCGGAAGATCGGCTCGTACATCATGTGGGTGGCCTTCGCCGCCACCAGCATCACCAGCGCGATGTTCATCACATCCCTTGCCCCCAACATCGCGGCCGTGGCCATCGTCAAGCAGACCGTGAAGATGGATATCACATGGACGCAGTGGTTCATGGGATTCCTTCCGGTGGCCGTGCCATTGCTGATCCTGATGCCCCTTCTGGTCTACTGGATCTATCCCCCTGAGATCAAGGTCAGCCGGGAAGTCCCGGCCTGGGCCGCCCGGGAGCTCGAACAGATGGGCGCCATGAAGCCCAAGGAGATCATCATGGCCTGCCTGGTGATCCTGGCCGTGTTCTTCTGGATCGTCGGATCCAACAAGAGCATCCACCTTCCCTTCCTTGGCTCGAATTTCATCGACGCCACCGGGGTCGTGCTGGTGGTCGTCGCCGGGCTGATCGTGACCGGGGTCGTGGAATGGGACGACATCCTGAACACCAAGGGGGCCTGGAACGTGCTGGTGTGGTTCGCCACCATGGTGACGCTGGCCGGCGGACTCAGCAGGGTGGGGTTCCTCACCTGGATGGCCAAGTTCGTCGCAGCGCACCTGGTGGGGATCAGCCCCATTCCCGTCATGGTGATCCTGGTAGCCTTCTTCTTCTTCCTCCACTATATGTTCGCCAGCCAAACGGCCCACACCATCGCGGTGCTGCCGGTCATGCTGGCTTCAGGCATGGCCATCCCCGGCATGCCGGTCAAGACCTTCACGATGCTGCTCTGCTTCTCCATAGGCCTTTTCGGGGTCATCACCCCATACGCCTGCGGTCCCGCCCCGATATTCTACGCCAGCGGTTTCATCTCGCGCAGGGCCTTCTGGGGGCTCGGTCTGGTTTTCGGGGTCATTTTCATCACCGCCCTGCTGGTCATCGGTATCCCCTATCTGACCAGCATCAGACCGGTGCCATAGAGGCTTCCCACTGGTCCGGTTCAATGCTGGTGGCCCTGGCCCTGCTGGCTGCCCCCGCAGGTGAACTCCCGGGTGAAGCACTCGAGATCACCGTTGATCAGGGCCTTGACCGCCGCTTCCACGGTGAGGCTTTCGGCGCCGCGATAGACCTCGATGGACGCCTGGTTGAAGCCCATCAAGGGACGCAGTCCCATGCCGCCGGCGATGAGCACGGTCACGCCGTTCGAGGCCAGGTGATTCACGGCCGCCAGGCATCCGCCCTGCTCGTGCGGGATGCTGGGCAGGATGCTCACCTGGTCGATCAGACCTTCCTTCAGGTCCACGAGGGTGTACAGATCGCAGTGGCCGAAGTGGGCCCCGACTCCGGCCGCGAGGCCACCGGGAAGGGAGGATGGGATGGCGATGCGTGCCTCTTTCATGGCCTGTCTCCTTAGGTGATCGGTGTGACCCTGGCCGATGCGGGCTGTCTTCCATGCGGGCGGCGCGGTCAAGGGCGATATCGGAAATAATTATGAGTATATGCTCAAAAATAGCCTGTGATTTCTGTCACGCTTGTGAGCCGTCCCATCGACCCGCAGTACCACCCCGGACCGCGCCATGACTGGCATCCTTCCCGGCCGGTTCTCCTGGCAACCTTTTCCATAATCGAGTTTATGATCAAAACCAGTTCGCCCGAACCCCTGCCCAGCCACCCCAACGGCTGGAATCCTGAAAGGCGCCCCATGCCCAGTTCTCCCCGCATCCTGATTGTCGGCGGTGTCGCCGGAGGCGCCAGCGCGGCCGCCCGGGCGCGAAGGCTGGCTGAGGGGGCCAGCATCGTGCTGTTCGAGCGGGGGCCCTATGTCTCCTTCGCCAACTGCGGCCTGCCGTACCACATCGGCGGTGTCATCGAGGACCGGTCCAAGCTGCTGGTCCAGACCCCCGAAAGCCTTTACGCCCGCTTCGACATCGACGTGCGGGTCAACACCGAGGTGGTGGCCATCGATCCCGGAGCGCAGACCGTGGTGGTCCGCAACCTGAAGACCGGCCGGGAGACCACGGAGCCCTACGACGCCCTGGTGCTCAGTCCCGGCGCCGAGGCCATCCGGCCTGGAATCCCCGGAGCGGACGGGGAGCGGATCTTCACGCTCCGGAACATGGGTGACATGGACGCCATCCTGGCCGCGGTGCCCAAGGACGGCACAGGGCGGGCCCTGGTGGTGGGGGCGGGTTTCATCGGGCTGGAACTGGCCGAACAATTCCGGCTGCGCGGGCTGCCGGTCACCCTGGTGGAGAAGTTGCCCCATGTGCTGGGCCCGGCGGACCCGGAAATGACCATTCCGCTTCAGGAAGAACTGGTCCGGCAAGGGGTGGACCTGCGCCTGGGGCGCTCGGTCACTGCCTTTACGGAGGCCGGCGGCGTTCTGGAGGCCATGCTGGACGACGGCGGCCGGATCCCATGCGCCCTTGCCGTCCTGAGCGTGGGTGTGCGTCCCGATACGCGCCTGGCCAGGGCCGCGGGGCTAGCCATCGGAGTCACCGGGGGCATCCTGGTCGACGACCGGATGCGAACCAGCGCCCCCAATATCTTTGCCGTGGGCGACGCGGTGGAAGTCCGCGAGTTCGTGAGCGGCGAGCCCGCGCTCATCCCTCTGGCCGGCCCGGCCAACCGCCAGGGGCGCATCGCGGCCGAGGTGATCCTGGGCCGGGACAGCCGCTACAAGGCCAGCCAGGGCACCGCCATCTGCAAGGTGTTCGACCTGGCGTTCGCCATGACCGGGCTGTCCGAAGCCATGCTGGAGCGCAAAGGCCTGGCCTACCGCCGCACCTACGTGCAGCCGGCGGACCATGCGACGTACTATCCTGGCGCGAGTCCGATCATGTTGAAGCTCCTGTTCGAGCCCGGGGAGGGGCGCATCCTGGGGGCCCAGGCGGTGGGCGCGGGGGGTGTGGACAAGCGCATCGACGTGATTGCCGTGGCCCAGCGGGCCGGGCTCACCGTCTTCGATCTGGAGGATCTGGAACTCTGCTACGCCCCGCCCTTCGGCAGCGCCAAGGACGCGGTCAATATGGCCGGGTTCGTGGCCGCCAACGTGGTGCGGGGGGATGTGGCGCTGTGGGAGCCGGAGGAACTGGCCTGCCTGACGGATGCCCAGATGCTGGTGGATGTGCGCACCTTCCAGGAGAATGCCCTGGGCACGATCCCCGGCGCGGTCTGCGCCCCGGTGGATGAGTTGCGGGACCGGCTGGAGGATCTGCCCAGGGACAAGGAACTGCTGGTCTTCTGCCAGGTGGGTCTGCGCGGCTACGTCGCCGCGCGCCTGCTGGCCCAGCACGGATTCAAGGTACGCAACCTTTCAGGGGGCTACCGCCGTTTTGGGCTGTGGAAGGGCACCCAGCCCGTGGCGCTGGCATGCGAACCTGCCATTGTACCTGAGGACGCCAAATAGGGCCGGGCTTTCAAGGAGAGCGATCGCATGCGCATGACCGAATTTCTCGCCTCTGAATGGAAGCCTTCGCTGGGCTGCACCGAGCCTGCGGCCGTGGCCTGGGCTGCGGCACTGGCCGCTGAACAAGGAGCCGGGCGGGTCCGGCAGGTCCGGCTGGTCTGCGACCCGCGCACCTACAAGAACTGCTACGCCGTGGGGTTGCCCAATTCGGGCCACGCCACGGGGATCCTGTGGGCCATGGCCCTTGGGTCGTATCTTCCTGATGGTTCCCTCGGATTGCGCAGTTTCGAGGGAACCAGTCCCGCTTCGATCGAATCGGCCAGGCTCCTTCTGGAACAGCACGCCGTCCATGTGGAGGTGGATGCTGAGCAGACTGGCCTGCTGGTGGATGTGACCGTGGTCCGGGAAGGGGGCGTCGGGCGTGCTGTGCTTGCCAAGGAACACACCCATCTCACCCGGCTTGAGAAAGATGGGCGCCTGGTGGGGGGTGCGGATTCCACCCAGCGTTCGCTCGAGGCCCCATCGATGCGCCAGGCGGCGGCCGCCTTGTCCATCCAGGAACTCATGGACCTGGCCCGCACTCTGGAACCAGAGGACCGGGCGCGGCTCCAGGAGGGAGTGGTCCTCAATCTGGCCATCGCCCGCCATGGACTTTCCCTGCTTCCAGCCGATTTTGTCGCGCCTGCGGGCATGGACTCCCAGACCCGGCTGTCCCGCCTGGTGAGCGCCGGTGTCTTCGCCCGCATGTCCGGCGAATCCCAGACGGTGATGACGCTGGCTGGCTCCGGCAACAAGGGCATCACCGTGGCTGTGCCGGTGAGCCTCTGGGGCCGGGAAACAGGGAATCCCGAGGGCCAGATCGAGGAGGCCCTGGCTTTCGCCTGCCTCATGACTTCAGCCACAACCTGGCATCTCGGGACCCTTTCGGCCATCTGCGGCGCGGCCAATGCTGCCGGAATAGGCATCGCCTCGGCCCTGGTGCTGCTGCAGGGCGGTGACGCCCGGCAGGTGGGCCTGGCGGTCTCGAACATGGTGGGCAATGTCGCCGGGATGATCTGCGACGGCGCGAAGATCGGATGCGCCATGAAGACCATGACCGGCGTCGATGCCGCCTTCCGCTCCGCCACCCTGGCCCTGGCCGGCATCGGCATCCCGGCCACGGACGGCATCGTGGGCAAGGATGGGGAAAGCTCCCTGGTCAACCTGGGACGTCTGGCCCAGCGCGGCATGGCGGGGGTGGACGCCGAGATCCTGCGGATCATGCAGGACAAGCTGCGACGCACCGCGCAGTCCCAGGGAGATGTTCAATCGTAGGCGAGCCGGGTCGCCTCTTCCGTGAGCGTGTTCTCGATGTGCCGCTGCCACTTGCTTGACTGCCAGGTCTTCAGCTCCTGGTGGGTCAGGTAGTAGTTCTGGGGGATGGGGTGGGAGCCGACGGCGACCTCGATCCCATACTTCGCCGGGATGAACCGGGCGAACGTGTCGAGGTGCTCACAGGGCGGGTAGCCCACGAGCATGCATGTGGCCAGGTGGATCACGTCCACGCCGTTCTTCTTCATCTCGGCGGGCACGTATTCCACATTGCCGCCGGGGCATCCGCCGCAGGTGGTGTATCCCACCAGCTGCACTTCTTCGTCCCGGTAGCGGGCGAAAGCCCCCTCGCGCTTGTGGAAGGCGCGAAGGCACTTGCCTCCTGCGCAGGTGTGATAGCGGTTGCAGATGATGATGCCGATCTTCTTCATGGAAAGCCTCCTGACTGGAATAGTAAATCACATGGTTTCTATGGCACATTATCCTCGAGGGATGCCTTCACCGGGCACTCGAGGCATGGGGAGGGCTGGCCTGCGACCAGGGCGGCCTTGGCAGAACAGCGTTCGCACCGTTCTCGCCCGATCAGGCGGAAGGATCCACCTTCGATGCGCAGGGCGCAGCCTTCCACCAGGGCCTTGGTCACCTTCCGATGGGCGGCATCCAGCACCCTGCCGAAGGTCGCCCGGGACACCGCCATGCGCTCGGCCGCATCTTGCTGGTAGAGCCCTTCCAGGTGGGCCAGTCGGAGGGCCTCCAGTTCCTCCACGGAAAGGGTGACCTCCTCCAGCACCGACAACGGAACGGCCCGGGGCTTGAAGTAGTTCACCCCGGGCATTTCCTCGACTCGTTTGCAGCAGGGGCGACGGGGCAAGGCATCCTCCAGGCACAGTCTCAAGGCAAGGGCACGACCTTGCAAGCTATTACGCGAGGAGGCCTGCCGGTCAGCGGAAAGCCTATTTTGATGATGTAGACCCGCTTCCGCGAAGGCGATCATGCAGCCCAAGATTCACGTCCGCCAGCATCGCCCATCCGAACCCTGTGCTGGCCAGTCGGCCACGACCGTCCCGCCAGCGGGAATTTCTACCACCCCGACAGGGAGTTTTTCCATTGGAGCCACCCGCAGCGCCCGGCCGGAAACGCCAACCCCTGGTTTCCCGCCCCTGGCCAATGTCGACCAATGTTGTCTGGAATTGGCAACATTCATGCATACCCATGGGTGCCATCCGGTGCCATCCGGTGCCATACCAGGTGGCCCATGGAGGTCGAACATGAACAAAATGGCTGCTCTGCTGGTGGCGTGCGCCCTTTTCAACCCAATCTTCGCCGGGGAAGCCAAGGTTCCGGTGAAGAAGGCGGAAATCAGGAATATCCACAACCGGAGACCCTTGGCTAAACGACAGACGGAGACAACGAAGCCGTTTCTCCAGTCCTCGGCACTCATCCTGCGGAACCCAGATTTCCCATGGCAGACCCCGACCTAGTGTAGAGGGGAGGCTTCGATCTCGGGAAGCACCGACACGAAAACCCAGCGCCCTTCTTTTGAATGGTATGGCAAAGTACCGGCATGTCCCGCCAGCCTCCATTGACCTCCGTCCAGCGGTTGGTCCTAGAACACCTCATTGGCTGTGAGTTGCAGGGGGTTTGTCCAACCTACCGTGAACTGGCGGGTCATTTCGGCTGGAAAGCCGTGGGGACCGCAAGAGATCATCTCCGGGCTCTTTCCAACAAAGGTTTTGTCGTCCTTTCTGGAGGGCGGTCCCGGAGTCTGCGCGTCACCCCTGAGGGGAGGGCGATTTTCCAGGCCGAGGCCGGCGCTGGCCCCACGCGAGGGCCGGGAGCCAACCCGGTCGACGGGCTTGCGAAAGATCTGCTGGGCCTGCTGGGACCCTATTTGACCAGGAAGCGTTACAAGGCCGGGACATGCCTATGGCATGAGGGCGATCCGGCGCAGCGTTGCATCGTCATCGACCAGGGCCGGATCATGGCATTCCGGCAGCTTCCCTCGGGGCACACGGTTCCGACCTGCCTTCGAGGCCCCGAATAGATCGTGGGGTTTCCGCCGCTGTTCGACGCAGCGGGTTATCCCACCACGGTGCAGGTGCTGGAGGACCTGGAGGCCAGGGTCCTGGAACGCACGGATCTCCTGCAAGCCGTCCAGGATGGACCGACGGCCCTGTTCATGTTCAAGCTGTTCGCCAACCGGCTGAGGGAAGTGTTCAAGGTGGTCGACCAGGTCAGCCACCGCAGCGCCGTTCCCCGGGTGGCCTCGGCCCTGCTATCGCTGGTCGGAGAAAAGCCAGCCAAGAACAGCCTCACCCTGGTGAACCTGCCGGTGGCATCAGGCACCCTGGCCACTGCGCTGGGATTGGCGCCTGAGACCTTTTCACGAGCCATCACCCAGATGATCGCCGAAGGGATCCTGCACCGCCTCAGCCTGCGGCGCTACCAGGTTTTGGATCCAGCCCGCCTCCGGGCACAGGCCGAGGCCTCGGACTGGGCATGAAAACAGCCCAGGATTGATCCGGGTCAAAGACATGGAAGGGATCTCGCGCCAACCTGGACCGGTTCCTGATGGTTCGTAACCCAGGCCCCATGCCAAGGAGGTTGACCCGTGAATACCGTAACTGACGAAGGTGGCCAGCCAAGCCGGTCGCTGATTCGGTTGTTCGGCTCCTTCCTGAGACTGGGCCTCTCCGCCTTTGGCGGGCCCGCCATGATCGCCTATATATGCAAGCTGGCTGTGGAGGAGAAGGGGTGGCTCGACCAGGAGACGTTCCAGGACGGGGTGGTCCTGTGCCAGACGATCCCCGGAGCGACCGCCATGCAGATGGCCGCCTACGTCGGCCTCAAGACTCGGGGGGTTCGTGGGGCACTCTGCAGCTACGTGGGATTCGGCCTCCCGGCCTTCCTCATCATGCTGGCGCTCTCCTACGGCTACCAGCGTTCCCACGCGCTTCCGGTGGTCGTTTCCGTGTTCAGCGGGCTTCAGGCCATCGTCGTGGCTCTGGTGGCGAACGCCGCCTACACCTTCGGGAAGAACGCCCTCAAGCAGTGGCAGAGCATGCTTATCGCGCTCGCGGCGGGGGCTCTCTTCTGGTTCATGGTGAGTCCGATCCTTGTCATCCTCCTCGCGGCCCTGCTCGGGACGCTTTTGACGCCCCGCAAACCGGATGCACGGGGCCTTCCACGCTTGAAACAGGCGCCTCACCGACTCTTTCCCCTGCTCTCGCTGGTGCTTGCAGCCGCAGCCGGATTCGTCCTGCTGTTTTTCATCCGCAGGGACCTGTTCACGCTCGCATGCCTGATCTCAAAGATCGATCTCATGGCCTTCGGGGGCGGCTTCGCTTCCATACCGCTCATGTTCCATGAAATGGTCGAGGTCCGAGGGTGGATGAACGCTACGACGTTCCTGGACGGGATCGCCCTGGGCCAATTCACCCCTGGGCCGATCGTGATCACGGCAACCTTCATCGGGTTCATGGTGAAGGGACTGAAGGGCGTCGCGCTCCGCGGTCTCTACTCCTACATCCGTCACCCGCAGTATCTCGGACTCGCACTGACCGGCCTGGGGCTGTCGATCCTGTGGCCCCGGTTCCTGGTGGTTGCGCTCTGGGCCCTGATGGTGGGGGTGTATTACCTCCTGGCCCGGGACGAGCAGGGCCGCATGCTCCGCCAGTTCGGGGACGAGTATCGGAGCTACATGGACCGCACCGGCATGTTCCTGCCGAAGTCGTGGGAGGCCGCCTTCGCCAAGGTGCTTCCGACCATACCTCCACTGCGGGCATGGCTGGGCTTCCTCATCCTCACCGCCGGGTCCCTGGGCGGCGCCTTCGCCCTGAGGAGCTACACCCTGGCGCATCTGCCGATCTGGTCCAACGGACCGGTCAGCGTGCTCGCCATCCTGCCTGGCGACATGGTCATGCTCGACAACCGGATGGCCTCGGTGCTTGAGTTGCCGGAGATCAAGGCCCATCTCGGCGAGCAGGGCCCGGTGCTCGCCTACCTGATGCCCAAGGACTATGTGATGCAGGGGATGATCGCCGACACGGGCGGGGAGTGGCAGCTCTACAAGCGGCACCACACCCTGGCCATGATCTCGGACTGGATCCTGCACCCCTTCCGGCACCTTGAGAACGGGCACGCCGCGATGCACCATGGCATGGGGATGGGCCAGGGCGCCCAGAACGGGATGGCCCGGCGGCTGATTTTCCTGCGGGTGGATGCAGTCGGAGGCCAAAAGGACCCGGCCGCCCTGTTCGGGATCAACCTGCACCGGAGCCCGCTGTTCCTGGCCGACGTTGAAATGCATACCCTTGTGGTCCAGGAAATCCGCGACCTTCCCGCCGATACCGGCTGGAGGCGGGTCCCGACCCCGGTGTTCTAAAGACCATTTCCCTTTCCTGTCTGGGTTATCAGGTTCCCCGGCTGGTTCAGTTCGGTGGATCCGGCGGTTCCTGCGAAGCGTGACGCCAGAATGCGGAGGCAAGGCCCGGAAGAGCCCCGCTGCCATGGGCCCAGGAAAAAGTCCGGATGATCCTCAGGTCCGGGATGGGGATGACCTCCAGGCTGCCGTTCGCCAGTTCTCTCTGAATGCTCCAAAGGGAGAGGAACCCGATGCCAAGCCCTTCCAGAACGCAGGACTTGATGGTTTCGGTATCCCCGACGACCAGATCGGAAGGCCTGGTCTGGACCGGGATATGCGCTTTGAGAAACGCGCGTTCCAGCACCGCCCGGGTGCCGGAACCAAGCTCCCGGCGGATCAAGGGAACTCCGGCGAGATCCGACGCCTTCCTCACCGCCGCGAGGTTGGGCGGTGCTCCGGAAGGACGCACGGCCACCAGTTCATCCTGGAGGTAGGGTTCCAGGGATACCCCCGGGGCCTTGGTCAGCCCTTCCACGAGGCCCAGGGCGATCCGGCCTTCCCGGATCCAGCCGAGCACTTCGTCCGTGTTTCCCACCTCCAGCGTGACCGCCACCAGGCGATGGCTACCCAGGAAGGTCTGAAGCAGCTTCGGAATGATGTAGGCCGCCGCGGTCGTGCTTGCGCCCAGGTGAAGTTCCCCCGTCACGGCCTGCTCTCCCAGCATGTCTTCGGCCGCTTCTGCAAGCAGGTCGTGGACTTTGCGCGCATAGCCCAGCAGGCGCCTGCCGCGCTCCGTGAGCCGCATGCCTTTGATGTGGCGCAAGAACAGGGGATAGCCGGCTTCGGCTTCCAGCTGGCGGATCTGGGCGGTTACTGCGGGCTGGGAAAGGTTCAGCAGGCGGGCGGCAGCGGATACCTGGCCACTCTGGGCCACGACCAGGAAGGTTTCCAGCCGGCGGGAATCCAGTGCGATGGCTGAGCGGGAGGGCATGTCCCATTCCAGCGGTTTGCCGCAGGATTGTCCATCCGTTTTTCTGATGGACCATTTGAAATATGAATTTGATCTTTGAATACTTAAGCTCTACCTTCTGAATCCATGAGCCAAGTGAACGCTTCTCCCGCCCCCCTTGCCAGGATCGCCCTCCCGGTCATGGTGCTAGGCGCCCTCCTCGCCTTGACCCCCCTGGCTTCCGCCGCCGCGGCGCTGGTTGGCGGAGCGGTGATCGCCCTGACCTTCGGCAACCCAGTCCAGGCCATGACCCATCGCTGGACGCACCGCCTGCTGCCCCTGGCAGTGGTGGGCCTGGGCGCGGAGATGAACCTGGGCACGGTGGCCAGGGTGGGGCTCCACGGCATCGGCTACACCGCGATCAGCCTGGCCTTCGTCATGGCGACCGGTCTGCTGCTGGGAAGGTTCCTCAAGGTTGACCGCGACGCGGGCCTCCTGATCAGCATAGGGACCGCCATTTGCGGCGGCAGCGCCATCGCGGCCGCGGCCCCCGTCCTGCGGGCCCGTCCGCACCAGGTTTCCGTGGCGCTGGCCACGGTGTTCCTCCTGAACGGCGTCGCGCTGGTCCTGTTCCCGCCCATGGGCCACCTTGCCGGCCTGAGCCAGAACGCGTTCGGGCTCTGGGCGGCCCTGGCCATCCATGACACGAGTTCCGTGGTGGGCGCGGGGCTGGCCTACGGTCCCCGGGCCCTGGCGGTGGCCACCACGGTGAAACTGGCCCGGGCCCTGTGGATCGTGCCCATGACCCTGGGCCTCGGCTTCTGGGTCGCCAGGCGGCAAAGGCGCGCGGGGGCGGCGGGGACCGAGGCCGATTCCGTGCCGGTGAAGAAGCCCTGGTTCATCGGCGGCTTCCTGCTGGTGGCAGCGCTGGTGACCTGGATCCCGGGGCTGCAGCCCGCCGGCCATTTCGTCGCCATGGGGGCGCATCACGTCCTGGTGCTGACCCTCTTCCTCATCGGCGCTGGCCTCAGCCGGGAGGCGCTGCGGAGCGTCGGGTTCCGTCCCTTCATCCAGGGCCTGGTGCTGTGGCTGATCGTCGCCTCACTTGGGCTGGGCGCTGTCTGGGCGGGGCTGTTGTCGGTATGATCGGATGACCCTCACAGCATGAAGAAACGGAGCCAACGATGGCCAATGACACCCTCGATCGCAGAGGCGCACTCGGAATCCTGGCGGGCCTTGGCGGCGCGGTCGCTTCGGGCGGCTCCGTCCTCCTGGGCAGATCGCTCGCGGCGGGAACCCCGGCTGCCGCACCGGCCAGCCCCATGGCCCACCTGCCCTGGCTTTATCGGCAAGTGGATCCGGATGCCGCTGGCCAGCGCGCCTTCGAGGGCTATCAAAAAGGTCACTGCATGTACGGGACCTTCGAGGCCATCGTGGGCACGGTGGCCGAGAAACTCGGGGGCCCGTACTCCGGCTTCCCCTTCGAGATGTTCATCTACGGCATGGGTGGCGTGTACGGCTGGGGAACGCTTTGCGGCACGCTCAACGGTTGCGCCGCGGCGATCCAGCTGCTGAGCCCGAACCCCGGCCCGTTGGTTGACGAGCTGTTCCGCTGGTACGAGAACACCCCCCTGCCCAACTTCGACCCCAAGGGGATGAAGTTCAAGACCGTGCAAAGCCTCGCCGGCTCTCCGCTCTGCCATCCCTCCATCGCAAAGTGGTGCGAGGCTTCGGGGAAGAAGGCCTATTCCCCAGAACGGGATGAGCGCTGCGGGGTCCTGGCCGCGTCAGTGGCCCGCCAATGCGCCATGCTGCTGAATGCGCAGGCGGCCGGAAAGTTTGTGCCGATGACCGCATTGGACACCCGCACCAAGGCCTGCATGGGCTGCCATGAAAAGGGCGGCCCCATGGAGAACATGCGGTCCAAGCAAAGCTGTGCACCCTGCCATTCCGACGAAACCCTGAGCCTGAACGGTCATCAGAAAATTTAAATCCCCACTTCCGCTGGAGCCTAGTCGGCGCTCATGGCCGGGTGTTAGAACCCCGTCGGCGGCACCGGCGGCACCAACTTGGCCAGGCGCTGGTCCTCCTGGGTGAAGGCCCTTGGCACCAGGTGGCTCTGCTTCCTCGGCATCAGCCCGGCCTTGTCGGCGTAGGCCTGGATCTCCTCGTCCCGCTGGAAGCGGGAACGCTCCAGCAGCAGGGTGCGCCGGACCTCCTCCTCCTGGCGGATCTGGTCGCGGATTTCGCTCATCGCGTAGCTCAGGCGGGTGTGCTGGATCTTGAGGTAGGCCATGGAAGCCATGGGCAGGGCCAGGGCGAAGGCCAGGAGCAGCGTGCGCAGCACCCCTTCCCCCTCCATCTGGCGCTGGGGGTAGGCCGCGGGTCGCTGGACGTAGAGTTTTGCGTTCATCGCGTGTTCCTGGGGTTCTGGGGGTCTGAGAGGCGTTCACCGATCCGGAGCCGGGCGGAGCGGGAGGGCGGGTTGGCCTGGCTTTCGGCCTCGCCCGCTTTGAGGCCGCCGGCATGGATCAGCCGGAGCTGCCGGGGCAGCGGCTCGGGGGCGGCGCGCCCGGGCCCGTCGTAGATGCCTGCGAGGCGGCGCAAGGTCTGCTTGGCGATGCGGTCTTCCAGGCTGTGGAAGGAGATGATGCCCAGCCGGCCGCCGGGCTTGAGGCAGAGCGCGGCGGCGGCGATGGCCTTGGCCAGGCGGTCCAGTTCGCCGTTCACGGCGATGCGGATGGCCTGGAAGGTGCGGGTGGCGGGGTCGATCTGCTTCTTGCGCCGGGCCACTTCCCGGGGCAGCACGGTGTAGACCGCCGCGGCCAGGTCCAGGGTGGTGCTGAGCCTGCCATCGGCGAGGGCGCGCAGGATCGCCCGGGCGATGGGGCGCGAGGCCCGCTCCTCGCCGTAGGCGTATAGGGCGTCGGCGAGGGTGGCATCGGTCTGCCCGGCCAGCCAATCCAGGGCGGTGGACCCGCTTTCCGGATCCATGCGCATGTCCAGTGGGCCTTCCGCCTGGAAGCTGAAGCCCCGGGCCGGATCCTTGAGCTGGAGGCTGGAGACCCCCAGGTCCATGAGCACCGCGTCCAGGCCTGCCGGGGCCTGGAGGTGCATCCAGCCCTGGAAGCAGGGGTCCTCCCAGATGTCTTCGTAGGTGCCGGCGAGGATGCTGAGCCGGGCGTCGGTGCCCAGGCGGGCCTTGGCCCGCTCCCGGGCCCGGGGGTCGCGGTCCACCCCGAGGTAGCGGGTCTGGGCGTCGGCCCGGGCCAGGATGGCTTCGGCATGGCCGCCCAGCCCCAGGGTCAGGTCCAGCACCCGGCCCGAAGCGGGCACGGGCAGGTTGTCCAGCACCTCCTGGAGCAGGACCGGCACATGGAGGGGGGTCGCGGCGGCGGACACGGTCAGATCCCCAGGTCCGCGAGCGCGGCCAGGTCATCGGTGGTGAGGGGCTCGGCGGCCATGCGGCGCTCGAAGCCGGCGCGGTTCCAGATGGCCAGGTGGTCCATCTGGCCGAGGATGGCCAGTTCGCCGGTGAGCTGGGCGGCTTCCCGCAGGATCGGCGGGATGACGAACCGGCCCTGGGCGTCGGGCTCCACTTCGGACCCGTAGTAGGCGGTCACTTCCAGGAACCGCCGCTTGGCCGGGTTGGTGGCGGGCACCAGGGCCAGGCGGGCCTCGATGGCTTCCCACACGGCCAAGGGGTAGAGCCTGGCGCCCTTGCCGTCCAGGGAGGTGAGGTAGTGGCGCAGTCCGCCCCCCCCTTCGCCGGCGGCGAAGGCTTCGAGGTCGGCCTTGAAGGTGGAGGGGAGTTTCAGCCGTCCCTTGTCGTCCACCGTGGCCGGTGCGTTGCCGCGCAGTCGCAGCACTGGAACCGCCTTTCCAAATGACCCCCCGAATCTGGAAGGGAGATCAGCCTATCGCCCACTTATTGCCACTTCAATCCATTTTGGTCCACTAAGGTCCACTCACAAGTGTAGAAATGGTTTGTAACCTAACAAGAAGGAAGTAAAACGAAAGATTGGAATAAAGAAGACGATTTCACCGGGAAGTTACCTGCAAATCCCCCAACACCAGGACAATGGGTATCAAGCAACCGGAGCGGCGCACCCATGCCCAAGGCCCAGCCTGACTTGTCCCAGCGCATCACCACGTCCTGGGCGGCCTTCCTCTTGGCGGTGGGCGGCGGCGCCCTCCTGGGCCGGGACCTGGAGGGGGAATTCCGCATCGTCGGCATCATCCTCGCGGTGTTCGGAGCCATCCTGCTGGCCGTGCGCACCTGGCAGAACCGCACCCTCATGGCCCAGGTCCTGGCCGTGATCCCGGTGGCGGACAAGGGCGACTCGCTCCTGCGCAAGCTGCCCAAGGCCTGGGCCGCCCTGGAGGAGGAGAACCTGCTGCTGCGCAACCAGGCCGAGGCGGAGGACCAGATCCGCCGGCAGATCCTCACCCACCTGAGCGCCGGCATGCTGCTGCTGGACCAGGACCGGCACCTCCGCCTGTTCAACCCCTCCGCCCAGCTGCTGCTGGGCTCCAGCAGCAGCCTGGGCCTGGGCGACCCGGTGGTGGTGGCGTTCCGGGAACCGGAGAGCCTGCGCAACATCGAAGGCGCCTGCCAGGGCGCGCCGGTGGAGTGGACCCTCAGGCGCAATCCCAGGATCCTCCGGGTGCGGGCCATTCCGTTCGAGGCGCCGCTGCAGGCCTCCGCCCGGCCCTGGGTGCTGGTGACCGTGGACGACATCACCCGCCAGGAGGCCCTGGAGACCACCCGGCAGAAGTTCATCGCCAACGCCAGCCACGAGCTGAAGACCCCAGTCACCGGCATCCGGATCGCGGTGGAGAACCTGCAGGAGGGCTCCCTGGTGCTGCCCGAGGGCGAATCCAGCCTGCGCATCATGCTCCGGGCGGTGGACCGGATGACCATGCTGCTGGAGGACATCTCCGAACTGTCCCGGATCGAGACCGGGGCCCTGCGGCTGGAGCCGGTCCCCCTGCGCCTGGGCGCGTTCGCGGCCGATTCCCTGGAGAACACCCGGCCCCAGGCCGAGGCCGCCAACGTGCAGGTGGCGCTGGACCTGCCCCCGGAGCTGGAGGACTTCCCGTTCCAGGCCGATCCCCTGCGGCTGGTCCAGCTCCTGGACAACCTCCTGTCCAACGCCATCAAGTTCAGCCCGGGCGGCGCCGGCGTCACTGTGCAGGTGCGCAAGGACGGCCCGTGGCTCACCTGGGCGGTGGCGGACCAGGGACCGGGCATCTCCGAGACCGACGCCCAGCGGATCTTCGAGCGCTTCTACCGGGCGCCCAGCGTGCGCCGGATCCCCGGCACCGGCCTGGGCCTGGCCATCGTCAAGCACCTGGCAGTGCTCATGAAGGGCGAGGTGGACCTGCGCACCGAAGTGGGCAAGGGCTCCACATTCATCTTCCGCCTGCCGGCTGGTGAAGTGTAACCTTAGCTTCACTTCAAACTTGAGGTCCCATGGACCGTCCCGCCATGACCCCCGCTCCCGGCAGCCGGATCGTCCACTATGTGGGCGACCGGATCCGGTTCACCCTGTCCTTAGATCCCCGAGAACGCATGCGTTCTCGGGGGGAGCGGCCGGCCTGCGCCGCCGAGGGCTGCCGGGCCCTGCTGCGCACCAACCTGACCCGGGCGGCCCGGGCCCGGGAGGAGACCATCGGCCTGTCCGGGGCCATCTCCAGCGAACTCCGCACCTTCGCCGGGGCCGCCTGGCGCGACATCCCCCTGCGGCCGGCGGCGGACGGCTGGGAACTGGACCTGCCCCTCACCGAAGTGGGCTACTTCCGCGCCAAGGCCTACTACCTGGACCCCCAGGGGCGGCAGCACTGGCCCGACGGCGGGGACCTGGGCATCTCCGTCCACCCGGACCACCTGCGCACCGGCAACAGCATCTACTGCGCCTTCCCGCGCATGTTCGGCCCGGCCAAGAGCCAGCTCAGCACCCGCCAGCCGGCCCTGGACGAGCAGCTGGCCAGCCTGGACCAGCGCGGCTTCACGGTGATCCCGCCCTCGGGCAAGCTGCGCGAGCTCACGGCCTGCGTGCCGCACATCCTGGGCCGGCTGGGCTGCCGCATCCTGCACCTGCTGCCCCTGGGCCCCACCCCCACCACCTTCGCCCGCTTCGGCCGGTTCGGCAGCCCCTATGCCCAGCAGGACCTGGCCGGCATCGACCCGGCCCTGGTGGATTTCGACGAGCGCTCCACCGGGGTGGAGCAGTTCCAGGAGCTGGCCCACGCGGTGCACCTGCGCGGCGGGCTGATCTTCCTGGACATCGTGGTGAACCACACCGGCTGGGGCTCGCGACTGATGGAGGAGCGGCCGGAATGGTTCCAGCGCAACCCGGACGGGACTTTCCACAGCCCCGGCGCCTGGGGCGTGGTCTGGGGGGACCTGGTGGAGCTGGACAACCGCTTCCCCGAGCTCTGGGAGGCCATCGCCGAATCCCTGCTCACCTGGTGCCGGCGCGGGGTGGACGGCTTCCGCTGCGACGCCGGCTACATGGTGCCTCTGCCCGTCTGGGAGTACATCGTGGCCCGGGTGCGCCAGGAATTCCCCGACTGCACCTTCCTGCTGGAGGGGCTGGGCGGGCCCTGGGAAGCCACCGAGGCGCTGCTCACCGAGGGCGGCATGCAGTGGGCCTACTCGGAGCTGTTCCAGAACTACGGCCCCCGGGACGTGGCCGGCTACCTGGACCACGCCATCCGCCAGGGCCGGCGCATGGGCCCCCTGGTGAACTACAGCGAGACCCACGACAACGAGCGGCTGGCCGGCAAATCCCCGGCCTGGTCCCTGCTGCGCAACCGGCTCTGCGCCCTCGCCAGCCAGTGCGGGACCTTCGGCTTCACCAGCGGGGTGGAGTGGCTGGCCACCGAGCGGATCGAAGTGCACCAGGCCCGGGGCCTGGCCTGGGGCAGGCCGGAGAACCTGGTGGAGGAGCTGGGCCGGCTCAACCGCCTGCTGTCCAGCCACCCCTGCTTCTTCGACGGGGCCGAGCTGGAGCGCCTGAGCGCCGACGACTCCCCGGTGCTGGCGCTGCGGCGGACCTCCTGGGACCGGCGCGACCAGTGCCTGGTGCTGGTGAATCTGGGGCCCGAGAGCCGGGAGTGGAGCCTGGACGGCGCCCGGTGGGACCAGCTCGGGAACCCGGCCCTGGACCTCCTGGGTGAGACCCCGCCCAGGATCCGCAGCCAGGCCGACGGCGCCCGGACCTTCACCCTGCTGCCCCACGCCGCCCACTGCCTGTCGGCCCACGCTGACCCCCAGGGCCTGGAAGGCGGGATGTACCGGGCCCGCCGGGCCCAGGCCGCCTGGGCCTACCAGGCCCTGGCCACGGGGGTGCCCCAGGAAGATCTCGGCCCGGCCGACTGGGAGGGACTGGGCGCCCTGGCCGCGGAAGATCCCGCCGCCTTCCTGGGGGCCCTGGCCGCCCTGGACCCGCGGGCCGCCAGCCTGGACCTGCTGGCCGCGCTCAGGGCCGCCCGGCCCGGCTATCCCAGGGTGGTGCACTGGGGCCTGCGCGACCTGGACCGTGTGGTGCCCCTGCCCCCCGGGCACTGGCTGCTCATCCGCGACGATGCCCCCTTCGCCGCCTCCGTGGCCATCCCCGGCCAGCGGCCCCTGCACCTGCGCTCCATCCCGGTGCGGGACGGCTTTGCCGCCGCCCTGCCCCCGGCGGCCCTGGCGGCCAGGCGCCCGCTGGAGGCGGAGATCGTGCTGGAACGGTTCAAGGATGCCCGCAACCCGTCTCCGGGGCGGATCCGGCTGCTGGCGGAGCGCCCCGAGTTCACCCGCCACGCCCTGGAGGGCCTCTGCCTGCTCAGCAACGGCCGCGGCGGCATGGCCCGGGTCCATGCCGACCTGGGCGCGGTCAGCTCCAAGTACGACTGCCTGCTGGCGGCCAACCTGCACCCCGACGTCCCCTGCGACCGCCACGTCCTGGCCACCCGCCTCCGGGCCTGGGCCAACGCCGACGGCTTCATCACCGCCCTGGACCGGGACAACCTCGTGCATTTCGAGCCGGGCCCGCCCGGGCGGTGGATCTTCGTGGTCTCGGCCGGGGACGGCCGCACGGTCCAGGTGGAGCTGGCCATGGATCTGCTCCAGGGGCGCAACACCGTGGTGGCGCGCTTCCTTCGCCGGGCGGGGCCGCCGCCGTTCGGCGAGGACCTGCCCGAAGACCGGCTGGTGAGCCTCACCGTGCGCCTGGACCTGGAGGACCGGAGCTTCCACGCCGAGACCCAGGCCAGCCCCGGCGCCGACCACCATTTCTGCGCGCATACCCGGGACCTGCCCGGCCAGCCGGGCTTCGTCTTCCAGCCCGCCGGGGACCGGCGCCTGGAGGCCAGCGCCGACGCCGGAAGCTGGCACGCGGACCCGGAATGGAGCCTGGGCCTGCCGCACCCGGTGGAGGCCTCCCGGGGCATGGCCGGCCAGGGCGACGCCTGGAGTCCCGGCTGGTTCGAGCTGCCCCTGCCCCGGGGCAGCGCCGTGACCCTGTGCGCCAGCGCCGACCCCGAGCCGCCGGCGGCCGCAGAACTGCATGGCTTCACCCAC
>Ga0302320_10004359_pt1 | contig 32161 bp, 31 predicted proteins | sample Bog_T0_3_FD_202130 | JGI IMG/M metagenome (GOLD analysis project Ga0302320, IMG submission 202130) | Peat permafrost microbial communities from Stordalen Mire near Abisko, Sweden - Bog_T0_3 | ecosystem: Environmental > Terrestrial > Soil > Wetlands > Peat | place: Sweden: Abisko, Stordalen Mire... | reverse complement strand
CCCCGGGTTGGACTCGAACCAACGACCAACGGATTAACAGTCCGACGCTCTACCAACTGAGCTACCGGGGAGTAGACGTGATGCCCTTTAAATCGAAGGCCGCGAATTCTCTAGTTCCCGGCCCGCAAGGTCAAGGACTTAGGCTGTCATTGCCAGGGCCGGTTCTGGCAGCACAGTCAGCAATAGCGCCGCGTGTCCCATCGGCTGCCGGCTGCCCTGCCCCAATTCTGCGGCGTCTTAGGCAAAGACCCGCTGAGAAAGCCGCACTGCCTTGCGCATCGCGAGCACCCGAGGTGCCCAAAACACCCGCACGCCCGCGAAACGCCTCGCCACCTTCCTGGTTGCCACGGAGCGATTATCTGCCTATCCGCCAGAGGCGTATAGATTGCGCTTTGGGAGAGGCGAAAATCGGGCGTATCGAAGTCCACGGCCGGCCACCACTTGTGCCAGGTGGACATCCTTCCCTGTCGTATGGGCGATCCCACCGGAGACCCCGGATGACCAATGGCCACTCAGCGCGGCATCGGTTTCTTGATGACCGATGGATCCAGGTGATGCCACATATCGACCGAGCATTTCCAAGAGCCATCAGCCTCTTTGCGATAGGTCTCGAGCGTACGGCCCTCGTAGGTCGCCTCATTCGCGCCCCGGCGATCATAGAAAACATAGTTACCGATCAGATAACCGGTCGCGTCGTCAGCGTGAGTCTCGATGACGCCGAGCTTGAAGGTGACGTCGCCTAAGTCGGCGTAGCCCTTCAGAAGACTGACGATCGCTGGCCTGCCCATGGCAATTTCGTGATCCGGCGGAATGCAGACTCCATCGGCCGCGTAGAAATGCTCGGACAGCTCGACGATGCGCTTACTATTGAACAGCACCGGCCACCGCGCGCGGACGGCTTCGATCGCCCGGACGGAGTCGGAATTGTCGTTGCGAGTGTGGGAAGCCATGTCTGATCACTCCTGCTTGAGAATTGGAATCCGGTCGACTACTTCATTCGTTTACGCCCGGTCGATTGCGCTACGTCACGAACTCCCTGACGAGCGCGTTGAACGCATCTGGCATCTCCCAAAATACCATATGCCCGGTGGGTAACTTCCGCAGCACCGCTCTCGGTAATCTGTCGGCAAGTCGTTCGGATAGTAGCGGCCTTGTCAGAATGTCAAACGTGCCAGCGATAACCAGAGTCGGCTGACTGATCTGCGCTGCGGCCGCCGAGGTGTCGTGGTTGAGACAGGCATGCGCCGCCGCCACGAATCCTGACAGATTCGGCGGGGGCGAGGCGAGAAACGCCGGCACCGTCTCGGGGTGGCGCGCCAGGTAGTCGGGCGAGTAGCAGAACAGGAGCAGGCTTTGCAGAACATGAGCGACGTTTCCCGAGTCGCCCAGGCTGATCCAATGCTCGAACAGTGCGTCGGTAAAAGTATCGCGCTCGCCCCAACTATTGCTGATGACCAGGCGCGCGACTTCTGCGGGATGATCAAGCGCCCAGTGCTGACAGATTGCCCCGCCCATCGACGATCCGATGGCGGTAACTCCCGTCAGGCCAAGGGCGGCGACGACGCTATGCGCATCCGTTGCCAGTCGAGCGATGGAATAGGGACCGAGAGGAACATCGCTCTCGCCGCAGCCGCGGTTGTCGAAGGTGATGACGGTATGGTCGGTCGAGAAATACGCTACCTGGTTTGCCCAGCTGCGCCGATCGTCGCCAAGCCCGGCGACAAAGACCATCGCCGGACCCTCGCCATCGACTTGGTAGACCACTCGGACACCATCGTCGCAGGTGACTGAGCCTATGCGCATCTCTTAGCCTCCACAGGCCCTATTCATCCGGCCACGGCTCCATTCTCCCATCTATCCGCCAGAGGCGTATAGTTTCCGATCAGAATGACGTTACTGAGCCTCGGATTAGGGCGGTGAGACGGGAGTGGGACTATGTGGAGAGCATTCAATATTGTGATGCGGATTGTTAGCAGCCTAATCGGCATTGCAATGGTCTTTGGCGGGATGGTTTGGATCCTCCAAGGCCTCAACCTGGCATTCCGCGTCGGATTCATGGTCGGCGACTTTCATTGGACGATCTACGGCGCGATCCTGGCGCTGGTCGGCATCGCCCAGGTTGTCTGGAGCAATACTCGACAAAAATCCTGAGCGTTGAATACCGGCGGTTGGCAAAGAGACTCATGCGGCTGGCTGGCCGGGTTTCGCCAAGAGCCGCCCCACTCTCCTCCCCTGCACGGACTCGAGCACTGAGCGCACAGCGTCCTTTATGATACGTGACAAAACCGTACATGATACAGCCAAGCATATGGGTCGATGCGGACGCCTGTCCGAAGGTCATCAAGGACATCCTGTACCGCGCGGCGGAGCGTACCGGCGTCACGGTGACGCTGGTTGCAAACCAGGCGCTCCAGTATCCGCGAATTCCGAGCCTGCGGCTGCTTCAGGTTTCCTTAGGATTCGATGTCGCGGACAACGAGATCGTAAAGCGCGTGATCGCTGGCGACCTGGTCGTCACCGCGGATATCCCGCTCGCCGCTGAAGTCATCGCCAAGGGTGGAGAAGCGCTCAACCCCCGCGGCGAGCTTTATTCGCCGGACACCATTCGCGGTGTCCTGATGATGCGAGACTTCATGGACACCATGCGCTCGAGCACGATGGTCGGCGGCGGTCCCTCCCCGCTCACACAAGCTGATCGCAATGCGTTTGCGAGTCATCTTGATAAATGGCTCGCGCGACGACCAGATTCTGCCTAAGTCGGCTCGATTGAGCGTCACTAATCCCGCGCCGAGAACGCCTTCATCAGCCGATAGGTGAACTCAACGTCCTCATAGAATCCGCTGACCGCGATGCGCTCGTCCTTACCGTGAGCGCGATTGTCGTCGATGTCGGTGAAAATCCCTGTAATGCCGAAAGTCGGAATGCCGGCGGCGCGCGTGAATTTGCTGTCGCTGGCGCCGGCGTCCATATCCGGCACCACCGGTACGCCCGGCCACATGGATCCCACGACGACTTCGAACTTGCGCTTGAGCGTGGGCGTCACGATGGATTCGGGTCCCGGAATGGCGGGAGTAGTGACAGAAATCCGGATGGCCGGATCGGCCAGCGCCTTCGTCAGACGTGCCTGCACATCCGCCTGTGAGTCGTCGGGCAGCATGCGGCACTGAATCGTCGCACCCGCCCGCTGTGGCAACGCATTCTCGGCGTGGCCACCCGACAACATCGTGGCAACACAGGTGGTATGCAGCATGGCGTTATAGAACATGCTGGTCTCGAGCCGACGGGTTGCCGCCCGATCAAGCTCGCCGGTGGCCGTGGTCATTTTCATCAGATCTCGACTCAGCTGGCCGGATTCGGTTTTGGACAGCGCCGCGAAATACGCGCGAGTGGTCGGGCTAAGCCGCACGGGGAAGTCCAGCTTCGCGATACGGCCGAGCCCCGCGGCCAGTCGATAGATGGCATTGTCCGGCTCCGGAAGGGACGAATGGCCGCCTTTGTTGGTGACTTCGAGTCCAAACGTCACGTAACTCTTCTCACTGGTCTCGAGTCCCATGTAGAGCCTTCGATTTCCTGACGACATACCGCCGCCTGCGTCGGGATTCAGGATCAAACCGGCATCGATCAGGTCCCGGTGTTCCCGCATCAGCCAATCCACGCCATCGAACTTGCCGAAGGTCTCCTCATCAGCCGTCAATGCAACGACGATGTCACGATCGGGAATGAAGCCTTCAGTCTTGAGACGCAGCAAACTCGCGACCAGCGCGGCATCGTCGCCCTTGATGTCGTACGTGCCGCGCCCATAGAGATAGCCGTCCTGTTCGGTGAGCAGAAACGGATCGACGGACCAATCCTCTTTCCTGGCTTCCACCACATCCAGATGGCTTATGAATAGCAGCGCCCTGCCCTTCTCCTGGCCATGCAGCCGTATGACCAGATTGCCCTTATCAGGCTGATCGGGCGGCGCGATCAGTGTCAGATCCTCAGCCGGGAATCCGGCGGTTCGCAGGCGGGAGGCGACCCACTCCGCTGCCGCCGTCGAGCCGAATGAGTGGGTGCTATTGATCTCGACTAGGCCCTTCAAAAGCTCGCGAGCAAACGCCTTGGTGGCTTCGGGCGGCTGGGGTCCGGGCGGGAGGTCTGCGGGTCCCCCTGATGCCGGGGATAGTACCGGCCACACCAACGACAAGGAACAGACGAGGCTCGCAATGGATGGTATTTTCATTGCGGAAGTATGACCGAGCCGACACCACCGGATGCACCGACTCCTGACCCTCGTCGCCGCGCGGTCATCGGACTTGTCGTCGTGATCGTGCTGGTGGTGGGTGGATTGCTGCTGGTCCATGTGCTGCAGAACATGTCGCGGATCCAGGATTGCGCGATGTCCGGCCGCACGAATTGCGCGCCGATCGACGCGTCGCCTGCCGGCAATTGACGGCGATGAGAGCGATGGCTTTGGCGATGATCGCGTGTGCAGTGCCGGCGCTGGCATTGGCCTCTGGCCCATTCGACTCGCCCCTGAAGGTGCGAGACGTGCGGCTTGCCGCCGATCCGCAGAACCCCAAGGCACGGCGCCAGGTCACCTGTTTCTACTACCGTTCCATCGTCATCAAGCAGGTCGACTACGGAGAGGTCGGAGCTGACCGGCTGGCGCTGCTGCCTGTCCTGTCGCGCAACGGTACACAGTGTCACGAGGATAGGGAGGCGCTGGAGTACGTCATTCCTCCCGATACGTGGAGCGGCTATTTCAGGGGCGTCAAAGCCGATTACGCCTTCTTCGATGCACCGGACGGCATCAACGGCGGACTCGGGTTCATGGTGCTGCGGCTCTACGACCGCAAGGTGGTGCTGGAGGATGTGGCGCAGCACGGGATCAGATCCATCGATTATGAAGAGGGTGTGCTTAAAATTCGTTACCAGCGTGTGCATGCGGGCGCCTGCTCCATCCTGACTGCAGGCGAGGACTGCCGGGATGGGCTGGTGCGCGATACGGGTGTTAGCGCCGGATCCCTTTCAATCTGCTCCCAAGGCTATCGCGCGGCCAAAGAGGCCATGGCTAAGGGGCGCTGCTCGGCCCAGGCGAACCGCCGGAAAGATTGCCTGCAGAAAGAACTCGACCGCCTTGGCGGGCAGAAATGGGACGAGGCGCCGACCGTGATCGTCTACGAGGCCGAAGCCACGCTCAAAGATGGGGCGCTGGTAACTAAGCCTCGCAGTGACGCGCTGGCGTGCCATCCGTCGGACTGACCTGTCGCCGCCGGCCCCGCGTGGCCAGCCAGGAACCCAGCAGAATTAGTGCGAACGCCGTGATGCCGCCGACGCCGAGGTGCTCGTGCAGGATCAGGACTCCCAGCAGCGTGGCGACGACCGGGTTGATATAGGTAATGACGGAAGCACGCGACGCGCCGGCCTGCCCTATCAAATAGAACAGCAGCAACATGGCGAGCGCCGTGCAGATGGCGCCAAGAATGGCCATGGATGTCAGCGCCAGAGTCGATGGCATGTGGCTCGGAAACGCGTAAACGGCAAAGGGAAGCAATACCAGGCTGCCGACGAGCAGACTGGCCGCAACGGCGCCGGAGGAGTCGATGCCGCTCAAGTATCTTTGCACTATGAGGGGTCCTATTGCATAGCCGATGGTCGCCAGCAGCATGCAGCCTACGCCCGCCCAGCCCGCGGGTCCCGAAATGGCGCCGAAGCCCAGGAGCGAGGCCACTCCCGCGAATCCCATGATGAGCCCGGTAAGGCGCCAGGCGCCCAGCGGCTCGTGTAGGCCAAAGAATCGCGAGATCAGTGCAATCGTCAGCGGGACGGTTGCGATCAGAATCCCCGTAACCGACGAGGCGATCCAGCGCTCGCCGAAAGAAATCATGCAGAATGGAACGGCGAATTCAGCCACTGCAAAGGCAACGATGGCCGCCTTATGCGTCCATAGGTCGCGCAGCGCGCCGCGATGCCAGGCGATAGGCAGGAGGATCAGCGCACCCAGCGAGATGCGGCCCCAGGCGACTACGAGGGGCGAGAGTTCCTGAACTGCGATCTTGATAAAAAAATACGGCAGGCCCCAGACTACTCCAAGCGCCGCAAAAGCCATCCATCCCCGCCAGCTCATCGGTGAGTTCCTCCGAGCCCGCCATGCTAACAGCATTGGCGGCTTTGGCGGCAGTGACGCTCAGTCGAGGAACAAACCGCTCTTGCAGATCAATCGGGTCACCCGTGTTTATCGGGCGCATGCTTTGGCTGCACTGACCAGGACGCCGGCTCGTCGTCTTTGTCGGCTTCGGCCGCCGCCGCCGTCGCCTGCACCTTGCCGGGCGTGTGGTGGGCGGGCGCGTAGATCGCATAGACCTGCATTGCCGTCACCCCGATATTGGTGATGTTGTGCCAGGTCCCCGCCGGAACGAGGACGCACCAACCGTCTGAAACTTCCCTTTCAAAAGTCAGTTTGTCCTTCGCGGCTCCCATCTGCACTCGGCCGGTGCCAGCGTCGAGGCGCAGGAACTGATCGGTCTCCGGATGCGCTTCAAGGCCAATGTCGCCGCCCGCGGGGATCGACATCAGCGTCACTTGCAAATAGCGCCCGCTCCAGGCGACTGAACGGTAATTTGTATTTTCCTTCGTCGCGCGTTCAATGTCGAACGATTGCGGCTGTGGTCCAATGTCTTTGATCCTCTCAACAGTGCTGCCCATGATGGGTCTCCTCAAGATTGCGACAATGCACTGCCTTGCATTGCCCTCGGCAATTTTTTGCTCATCGCCATTACATTATTGCGGCATCCATCGACAGCGGGTAGGTTCGGAAAATACCTAGTCAATGCGGAATTAGCGGGCCTGATTGCTTCGGGATACCGGAGAGGGTTCTGTGATTGGCCGACGCGGCCTTGCCGCTCAACGCTGCCCCCCACGTAAGGATCGTGGGAAAGGCCCGGATCAGCTGCGTTCCGGCAGCGCGAGTGTGATCGTTCATCGCGAGCCACGCGTACACAGAAGAGGCATGTAGGCGGACGGCGAATTGCCGTTTCCAGGCGCGCGCATAGTTGCGTCCGGCGGCTGGACCGTCGGCGAGCAGGCATTGCGCCAACAGCCAGGAAGATTGAATCGCCATGCTGATGCCTTCCGCGATGATGGGATGGGCCTCGCCCGCGACATTGCCCGCAAAGAACATGCCGTCGCAATAACGGGACCGGATACCGGGCCGGATCGGGCCGGTGGCGAGGATCGCGTCCTCGACCGTTGCGCCCTGCAAGGCGCGCCGCGCGCCTTCGGTGCTCGCCAGAATATGCCGAAACACCGCCTCACCGGCCTTGCCACCATGAATTTCGCGGGCCCGCGCCAGCGCGTCGCGGCGGACGCAGCAGGACAGGGTGATGCGATCGCGATCGCTGTGCACGATGCCGCCATAACCGCCAGGAAAGGCAAGTAGTGGCATCACGCCGTCCGCCAATGCGCCGCCGCGGAAATGGGCTTTGAAAGCGAACAGGTCGGATGGCCGAGGGTTCGCGGTGAGGGCGAAGGAACCTTTGGTGTTCCAGGATCCGCAGGCTGCGATCACTACCCGCGCGCAAATCTCATCGGCGGCCTCTGCGCGCCGAAGCGTGAGTATGTGTCGGTCCGCCTGCCTGCTCAGTGCGGCAACTTCGGCGGGCTGAAGCAGCATCGCTCCGGCCGCGACGGCGGCATCGCGCAGCAGCACATCCAGATGTTCGCGGCTCAGCGCCCGGCCCCATCCTGCCTTTGAATGGGGCAGCGGCGCCTCCACCATCGTGTCACCGGAATAGGCCGCGACCTTGTGTACCGCAGGCCCAGCCCGGGAGAGGAACTCACCCGCCACGCCGCAGGCCTCCAGCACCGGCATGGTCGCCGCCGAGATGAATTCACCGCATACCTTGCGACGGGGAAATCCCGCGCGCTCGATCAGTGCCACCGACCAACCCACCTGCGCCAGCAGGCGAGCCGCCGTGGCGCCAGCCGGGCCGCTGCCGATCACGGCTGCGTCAAACCGCATCGCGCCGGGCAGAGAAGAAATGGGTGAAGGGAAGCGCCAGTCCTTCCCGTAGTCGCCAGCCCTCGCCGGGCCATAGGCGCGAGAGCTCGTTCCCGGTAAAACCGGCGCGCACGCTGGCGACCGCGTCGTGCCGTGTCACGTCATTGCAGGCAAGTGCGAACACCATGCGGCTAGCCAGCAGAGCCGAGAGTGAGCGGCGCGGTTCGCAGACAATGAAGTCGCGCGCCTTTTCCGCCGCCAGCGTCAGCAGCCGCGCCAGGGACACTTCTTCCAGGTGATGTAGGAACAGATTGGCGGTGATGATCTCTGCCTCCAGTCGCGGCATGGCCTCGAATATCTCTTCTGCGACGCTTTCGCATTTCCAGCCAAGTGCGGCAAAGCCAGCGCGCGTCTGCGGGCTCACGATGTCCTGCCGGTCTACGAGCAGCGCCGTCACGGCCGGCCAGTGCGCCGCCATGCGCCGCGCAACGCCCAGCAGGAAACGCCCGTCGCCGGAGCCGAGATCGGCCAGTCTCCGCGGCGCCGCAAGCGGCCGCAGCAGCGCTGCCATGATCCCCTGTTGGCGCATGACGAAGTTGATCCGTACCAGGTCGCGGCGCGAAGCGCGCGCGCGCGGGTCGTCCGCCGCCAGCAGGTCCAACAGTTCCGGTTCGAGGGTGCGCGACAAACCCACTCACGCCGCCATACGAAACCGCATCGTCTCCGCCACCAGGCCCGGCCCGAACGCCATGGCGCAGCCGCTGGCGCCGGGGGCGGCGTCCCGCATCAGCCGGTCGAGCACGAACATCACTGTGCTTGAGGACATGTTGCCGAAATCCCTGAGTACGCCGCGAGACGCCGCCAGCGCCGTCGACGGCAATTCCAGGGCGCCCTCCACCGCATCCAGTACCGTGCGACCGCCCGGATGCACCGCCCACAGCTCGATCGGTGCCTCATCGCTGAGGAAGGTGGAGCGCGCCTGGGCAAGACCGCTGCGGATGGCGCCGGGTACCCCGCCCGAGAGCACCATGTCGAAACCTTGTTCGCGGATATTCCAACGGATCAGTTCGGCGGTACCGGGTAGCAGCGCCGCCTTGAACGAATCCATCCGCGCGCCTATCCGATCGGCGGAAATGAGCGCCGCAGCGCAGCCATCGCCGAATAGCAGGAACGATAGGATTTCCTCGAGGTCGCTGGTCTCATGCAAATGCAAGGTGCACAGCTCCAGGTTCATCGCCAGCACCCGCGCGCCGGGTTCGGAGCGTACGATATGGCGCGCCAGCTTCAAGGCATTGATCGCGGCATAGCAACCCATGAACCCAACGAATGTACGCTCGATAGCGGGACTGAGTCCGCAGCGCTCGACCAGCTGCAGATCGATGCCGGGTGCAAAGAATCCCGTGCAGCAGGTAACGATCAGATGGGTGATGCGGCCGCGGTCCTCACCGGCCAGCAGCCGCTCGGCCGCTTCGGTCGCAAGATGAGGCGCGAAATTCTCGAACAGCTTCATGCGCGCGCCCGTGCCGGGAAAGGCGCCGGGCCGATAGAAATGAGCGGCGTCGCCTTCGCCCTCCGGCTCGAAATGGGAATAGCGGTGCGAAATGCCTGAGCGTTCCGCCATTCGGTTGAACAGGGCGAGACGGCGATTGTCGTCTTCAAGCATCCGGCGCCCGAAGTCGAGAAAACCCTGATGCACGTCATGGGGCGGCAGCGCGGTCGCGATACGATTGATGAAGGCATCGGTCATGGCGCTGTCCTCGTCGCTTGGCAGACTCAATGCAACCTAGCGCCGGCCGCCTCGATGCTTGGATCCTCGCTTATACAATTTGAAGTGGTCTGCTTCTGTGCGGTACCAGACAGTGGATGGACCTAGAGGTGCCCGGCGGGTCGACGCGCGGCCAGCGCGTACAGAATCAAGCCGGCGGCGACGAAACCGACCGATCCTCCGAGCACCTGCACCAGGAAGCCGGTTTTATCGATGGCATCCGCGGGCGGGATTAGCGCCAGAACGATGGCGATGAGAGTCGTCAGGAAGCCAAGTCCATTCCAGAAGAGGCTGCCGGCGGCGCCTCCGGGTACAGGTATCGCGCCCTCGCTGCCTGCGATCTGGCGTCGCAGTTTCATGGCAGCCGCAAACATATATAGGTAAGGAATAAAGTACACGATCAGCGTCGCATTCACGAGCTTCTGGTAGGCGCTTCGGACCGTGTCACCCCGAGTCGCGGCCACGATGAACAGCGCCGAGAGCGCGGCCTGCACGATGAGCGCGACATAGGGCGTCTTCCAGCGCGGATGCGTCCGGCTCATGATCTCCGGCAGTAGTCGATCAAGACCGCCGACGAACAGCAATCTCGATGATCCGATCAGCCACGCGCCGATCGCGCCAAGACCGCCTATGGCCATGATCAGTGCGACTGGGGGTCCGAGCCAGGCAAGTCCCTGACGCGCGCCGGCCTTGGCGATCGCCTGATTGACGCCCGAGATGATCGAAGTCTCAGCCGTGGGCATGGCCCACATGAGACAAATCGTGCCGATCAGGTAGCAGGCCGCAATGGTGATGCCGGATATGACGATGGCGCGCGGAAAAGTCCTGCGCGGATCGACGACTTCGCCTGCCATCATGGGGGCAAGTTCGAGCCCGGCAAATCCAAAACAGAGGCTGGCGAAGAATAAAATTGTCGGCAGCTGACCGAATTGCGGTACCAGGGATGCCATCGTAATGGGAGTCGCCGAACCGCCGTGCGTCAGCGCCACGACGCCGACGACCGCCAGTGCAACGGCCGGCAGCCAGGTGGCGAGTCCACCGATATTCTGGAGCCATCGACCCCCTTTCAAACCGAACAGATTCATGAGCAGTGCCGCGCTCAGCAGTGCCATCGACGCACCCATGATGTAGCCGGCACTCTGCTCCAGCGCCGTGTACTTGAGGCCAAATACATACAGAGCGAAGACTGCCGTGGTCAGTGTCAGGGTCGGAAAATAAAGAACATTCGACGCCCAGTAGAGCCAACCCACCAGGAATCCCTGCCGCGCGCCGAACGCCCGGGAGGTCCACACATACAGACCTCCTTCCTCCGGCACGGCCGATGCCAGTGAGATCACCGCGAAGCCCTGCGGAATGAAGAACATGAACGCGGCAAGTACCCATAGCAGCAGCGATGAAGGCCCATTGGCCGCCGCCAGTGCCACCCAGCGCATCCCCACGATGGCTGCCACGTTGAACAGAACGATGTCGCGGGTCTTGAGTGCTCGCTCGAGGGTCATCTGCCGTTCATTTGACCACAGCGGCGGCTTCGCAGCGAGACCGTCCGGGGCTAGTATCCGTAAGCGGGTACCGATGGCGGCCGCAGGGGGTCATCGTGAGCGCGGTTCGATCCAGCAGCAGGCGTTGGCATTACATCACGCGATGTCTCGTGATGGGCCTACTGCTTGGGGGTTCCGCCGGCGCAGAGAGTACTGATCCGGTCGTGGCGGGCGATGGCACGGCCACGCTGATCGAACTCAATGGTCCGATCGCGCCGGCCATGAGCCGTTACGTCGCTCACGCGATGAGCGACGCTGCGGCTCGGGACAGCTCCGTCATCATTCTGCAGATGGATACGCCGGGAGGTCTCGATACCTCGATGCGCGCCATCATCAAGGCCATCCTGGCCTCACCGATTCCGGTCGTCACGTACGTTGCGCCGGGCGGCGCGCGAGCGGCCAGCGCGGGTACCTATATTCTGTATGCGAGTCACTTTGCGGCGATGGCGCCGGCAACCAACCTCGGCGCCGCCACGCCGATTTCGATCGGCGGCAGCGAAACGCCGAGTGCACCGGTTTCACCGGCATCCCCGGTGACACCGAACACCCCGAAGGGCTCAAGCGCTCCGATCAGCACACCTGAATCATCCAAGGCGCCAGAGGTCAACACGGCAAGCGAGCGCAAGGCCGTCAACGACGCCGTGGCCTACATTCGCTCGCTGGCGCAGTTGCGCGGCCGAAATGCCGATTGGGGCGAGAGCGCGGTGCGAGGTGCGGCCAGTCTGTCCGCGCAGGATGCACTCGCCCAACATGCGATCGATCTGATCGCAATCGATGTGCCCGATCTGCTGCGTCAGCTCGATGGTCGTAAGGTACGGATTGCGGAGCGTGACATCGTGTTGCATACCGCTGGTGCGGCGGTGACCCGCGTCAGCCCGGATTGGCGCGATGAATTGCTCATGATGCTGACGCATCCGACCATCGCCTACGGCCTGCTGCTGATCGGAATCTATGGTCTGCTGCTCGAGGGCTACAACCCCGGCGCGGTCCTGCCGGGGGTCGTTGGTGCGCTCTCGCTCGTGCTGGCGCTATACGCCTTCGAGCTGCTCGCCGTCAACTTCGCTGGCGTGGCCTTGTTGATCCTGGGCGCGGGACTGATCGTGCTGGAGTTCTTCATGCCGGCATTCGGTTCGCTGGGCATCGGCGGGCTCGTCGCGTTTGTGATCGGATCCATCATCCTGTTCGACAATCCATCGCAGGGACTGCATATGGCGCTGCCTCTGATCGTTGGCATTTCGATTGCCGGTGCGCTGATGGTTGCCACCATCACCTGGCTTGCCGCGCGTGCCCGCGGCAGGCCGGTGGCAACCGGGGCTGAGGCGATGATTGGGGAGCTGGTCGAAGTCGTGTCGCTGTCGCGCAACGAGTGCGTGGTCCGCTACGGCGGAGAACTCTGGAATGCGCATGCGTCCTTTGCCTTGCACGTTGGTCAGCAAGCGCGCATCGTCAAGGTTTCCGGACTCACGCTCTGGATAGAGCCCGCATAGAACCAGCAGGAGACCACACATGAGCCTATCCTTTCCGATCGTCGTCGTGGTGCTGCTGCTGATCGCCTTCAGTTCGATACGAATACTGAAAGAGTACGAGCGCGGCGTGATGTTCACACTGGGCCGCTTTACCGGTGTCAAGGGACCGGGTGTGCGACTGGTGCTGCCAGTGATTCAGCAGATGAAAACGCTCGAACTGCGCACCGTCGTTCTCAATGTACCGAAGCAGGATGTCATCTCGCGCGACAATGTCTCGGTGAAAGTGAGCGCGGTCGTCTACTTTCGCGTCGTCGATCCTGAGAAAGCCATCCTCCAGGTCGTCAATCCTTACGAGGCCACGAGCCAGCTTGCGCAGACCACGCTGCGATCGGTGGCGGGTCAGCACGAGATGGATGAACTGTTGTCGCAGCGGGACAAGCTGAATGCGGCTATCCAGCAGGTGCTCGATCTGAATACGGCGGTCTGGGGTGTCAAGGTCACGAATGTCGAGATCAAGGACATTGATCTCGACGAAACCATGATTCGCGCCATGGCTCGTCAGGCGGAAGCCGAGCGCTCACGTCGCGCCAAGGTCATTCATGCCGAGGGCGAGAAACAGGCGGCACAGTCGCTGGCCGAAGCGGCCGAGCTGCTTTCGAGCCAGCCCGCATCGCTGCAGCTGCGCTACCTGCAGACACTTGCCGACATCTCCAATGAGAAAAGCTCGACGATAGTCTTTCCGCTGCCCATGGATTTGCTTGCGCCCCTGATGCGCCCGTCGAAGCCTGGTTAGCAAACTGTGAAGTCGATCCCAAAGTGACACTGGGCTAATCAATTCATCGGGTTGCGGGTCGCCCTGCCGGCCTCCCGGCGTTGGCGCGGGGTCCGCCTAAAGGTTTCGATTCGGTTGACCGTTAACCTCCCGGTCATGACCTCGAGACTCAAAGTCGGCGCACGTCCGAATCGCCAATCACTGCGCAGCGCGGTCGACTACCACCTGGAAGTCACGCTCGCCAAGAGCGCCGACAACGCGGATCCCGAGGACTATCACCTGGCCCTGGCGCTGGCAATCCGCGAGCCGGTAATTCGAGCCATGAACTCGACCGAAGAACGCGTCATCAAGTCGGGCGCCAAGCAGATTCATTACCTGTCGATGGAATTTCTGATCGGCAGACTGCTGTCCAACAACCTGCGCAATCTGGGTCTCTACGACATCTGTGCGGAAGTCGCATCGGATATGGGATTGAACCTGGCCGACGTGCTCGAAACCGAGTGCGACCCTGCGCTCGGCAATGGCGGCCTCGGTCGCCTGGCCGCCTGCTTTCTCGATTCTCTGGCGAGTCTCTCGTACCCGGGTTACGGATACGGCATCAATTATCAGTTCGGATTGTTTCGCCAGACGTTCCTGAACGGCTATCAGCGCGAGCAACCCGACAACTGGGCCGTGCACGGCACACCCTGGCACGTCGAGCGCCGCGAACAGAGTTCGATGATTCCGATCTATGGTCGTGTCGAGGGGGATCTCGACGGCGACGGTCAGTACAACCCGCACTGGATGGACTGGAGCACGTTGATTGGCGTACCCGCCGATATTCCCGTGGTCGGTTATGGTGGCCGCAGCGTCAACTTCCTGCGGCTGTACACCGCACGTGCTCCGGCGGAGTTCGATATGGCCATCTTCAACGATGGCGATTATCTGCGCGCCATGGAACGCCAGGTGGCGGTTGAAACCGTCTCAAAGGTGCTCTATCCCTCCGATTCCGCTGAAGCGGGGCGGGAGCTGCGCTTCATCCAGGAATACTTCTTCGTCGCCTGTGCCATGCGGGACATCTTCCGTCGCCACGCCATGGCAGGCCATCGCATCGATGAGTTCGGCCGCTTCAATGCCGTTCAGCTCAATGATACGCATCCGTCCCTTGCCGTCGTCGAACTCATGCGGACACTCGTCGATGAGCATTCCATGAGCTGGGACGCGGCCTGGGAGATTACCCAGCAGACCACGGCGTATACGAACCACACGTTGCTGCCGGAAGCACTCGAGCGATGGTCCGCGGCGCTATTCGGTCGGGTGCTTCCGCGACATCTCGAGATCGTCTACGAGATCAATCGGCGCTTCCTCGGCGAAGTCGCCTTGCGACACCCCGGCGATGATGCCCGCCTGCAGCGCATGTCGATCGTGCAGGATCTTCCGCACAAAGAGATCCGCATGGCGCACCTGGCCATCGTCGGCAGCCATTCAATCAACGGCGTGGCGGAGATGCACTCCGAACTCGTGAAGAGCCAGCTCGTGCCCGATTTCTACGAGCTATGGCCGCACCGCTTCAACAACAAGACCAACGGCGTAACGCCCCGTCGCTGGCTATTAAACTGCAATCACCGCCTGGCTGCGCTGATCAGCGACGCCCTCGGCAAGGCCTGGGTCGCCGACTTGGCCCAGCTGTCGAAACTGGAGCCTCTGGCAGCTGATTCTGCCTTCCGCTCCGCGTTTGCGGAGGTCAAGCTCAAGAACAAGGCGGATCTCGCGCAGCGCGTACGCGCTGTCACGGGCATCACGATTGATCCCGCGTCCATGTTCGATGTGCAGATCAAACGCATTCATGAATACAAGCGCCAGCTACTCAATGCCTTGCACATCATTCACCTTTATTGTCGCCTGACGGAAGACAAGTACACGCTGCCGACGGCAAAGACCTTCATCTTCAGCGGCAAGGCCGCTCCGGGCTACGCGCTGGCCAAGCTGATCATCAAGCTCATCAATAACATCGGCCGCGTCGTCAATGCCGATCCACGCGTCAACCGCTCGATGCGGGTGGTGTTCTACCCGGATTACAAAGTATCGGTCGCCGAGGTGATCGTGCCGGCCGCGGATCTCTCCGAGCAGATCTCGACCGCCGGCTACGAGGCGTCAGGCACCGGCAACATGAAGCTGGCGATGAACGGTGCACTGACTATCGGCACGCTGGACGGTGCCAATGTCGAGATTGCACGGGAAGTTGGAGCCGACAATATCTACATCTTTGGCCTCACGGCGGCCGAGGTCATCGAGCGTCGCATGGCGGGCAATGCGGCGCGCTTTGCATACGACGGCGATCCGCACGTCCAGCGGATCCTGACACGCCTGACTGACGGCACTTTCAGTCCTGAGGACGCTGATCTGTTCGCGCCTATTGCGCGCGCATTGCTCGACCAGGGCGACTACTACATGCACCTGAGCGATTTTGCCGACTACGCGCGCAAGCACGAGCAGGCGGCACAGGACTATCGTGACGTCGACAAATGGGCAGCGCGCGCAATCCTGAACGTCGCTCGGAGCGCACGCTTTTCCAGCGACCGCACAATTCGCGAGTACGCGACGGACATCTGGGATCTGCAGCAGGTCATCTGACGTGCTGTTGAAGGAGGGATAGTCGTGTTGATGGAAGACTTGTCGGAGGCAGGGTGCCTCGTAGTCAGTCTCAAGGAAAAGAGACTCGACGCGGTCATAGCCGCCAGTTTCAGGGAAGCCATGGTAGCGCGCATCGACCAGGGTCATCGCAATATCGTGCTCGACATGAGCCAGGTGAGCTTCATGGATAGCAGCGGCCTCGGAGCCGTCGTCTATGTGCTCAAGCATCTCGGGCATACGGGACGGCTGCACATCTGCGGCGTTACCCCTGGCGTCATGGCGGTGCTGAAGCTCACGCGGATGGATCGGGTATTCAAGACATTCGATACTCGCCAGGCCGCCATCGCAGCCTAGACCGTGAACCCCCACGCGCCGCTTCGTCTGGTCGTGCCCGCGACGCTGCTGGACGCGCGGGCGGCAACCGAACGGATCGTTGGCCTTTGCGACCGATTCAATACCCAGGACCGAGCCGACTACGCCACTGCCGTCATGGAATGGCTCGTGAACGTCGTCAAGCACAGCTACGCGCACGCGCCGGCATCGGAAATCAGGATCTGTGCGATCGCAGGCCCAGAGGCGATCGAACTGATGGTCGAGGACAGCGGCCAGGGAATGGCGCCGTGGAAGTTTGATGCGGCGCCCTCGGCACTGGATTTCGACGCCACCGACATTACCAAGCTTCCGGAATCCGGTATGGGTCTCGCGATCATCAAGTCGGTTATGGACAGCGTCCGCTACCACAGTGATTGCGGCGTCAATCGGCTCATCGCCGTGAGGCGCTGGCAACGATGAGCCAACCCAACGAGGCACTGCTCAATCGGCTCCGTGCCGACGTCGAGCTCAAAGCAGAGGTTATCAAAGCACTGCGCGCCGAGCGTGACCAGGAGAGTGAATCAGCTCGCGAGCGCATGGCGCTGATCACCGCCGTGAGCGCCGATCTGTTCGATTTGGCCACGAACGTGGGAATACTGTGTGACGAAGATAATGCCGGAGCGGTGCGACGTGCCGCCGAAAGGCTCAAGACGGTGTGCACCGATTTTGCCGACTACATGGCGACGGTCAACGGCCAGCTGGTACTGTCACAGAAGCCGGTGAACATTGGGCGGCTGCTATCCCGGATCGCGACTCGGCACATCGTCGATGTGCGCGTGGCGCCTGAGGTTCCCGAGCGCATCATTGCCGATGAAGGTCATTTCTCGAGGCTGCTGGCATTCTTCGTCGATCAGGAATCCGAGCGACTGGAACCCGAGGCCCGGTTGCTCGAAGTCACGATGGTCGGCTCCACGAACTTCGATCATTCAAGCGGCGGCGGCGAGGCGACTACCGCCTGTCCACTGAAGCGAATACAGTTCTCGCTTTGTCGCGGCCCTCACGCAGACGACGTGGACACTGGCGACCGCGCAGAACGTGCCGACACCCACGGGACGGAGACCACGTCATTCGCGAGACTGCGTGCCGAGCTGGCGCACGCGCTGTGCGGTCTGATGGGCGCGCAACAAACCGGCGCACGATTGATGCTCCCGGTGCAAGTCGCGGTTGACCAGGCTCATACGGGCATCTTTCGTCTGGCAGTGTCCGAGCGTCGTGCCGCCGACGCGCCGATGACGGCCACGCTCTCTCCGGCCACGCCGGGCTCACCGGTGGCGGTGCCTTTGGCAGCAGCGCGTGACATCCAACGCGATGATGACTCGGTCGATCTCATGTACCTCGATCGACAGCTCGGATCGCTGGCCCCGGTGATCCTGGCGCGAACCGCACCTGCGTTCATTGCCGACGCCCAGCGCCGCATGACCGATCTGCATGTTGCCCACCAATGCGAGGATCTCGCGCGACTGGAACACATTGCTCGCGCGTGGAAGGGTTCCGCACTCAGCGTAGGCGCTCGCGAGCTGGCGGGACTGCTCGATTCGATCGAGAAGCAGGCTGCCACGCGCCACCTTCCGGGTAGCGGCACAATCTGGCAAGTCCGCAGCTCACTGGATCGGGTCGTTCGCGCGCTGGGGAATCAGGCAGGCGGCGGCGGGAGCGTCGGATGAGTGCGCCAGAGCCGCTGCCGTACGCTGCCTCCGTCGCGGAGGGCGATCTGTCGCCGCGGCGAAAGATTCTGCTCATCGAAGGGGAAGCGGATCAGGCCATCTATTGGGATGCCGTATTTCGCTCGCTGGGTTTCGAGGTCCTGAAAGCCGCCACTTTGCGGGAGGCTGAAGCATTGCTTTCGGCCGGACCCAGCATCATTGCCTGCAGTTCCTGCACGTCGGATGGGGCGGGAGTTGAGTTCTTCGGCGCGTTGCGGACGCGCCCGGAACTGGCGCTGGTCTATCTGGTGCTCTTGACCAGTGGTGGCGATGAGGTCATTGCATCACTGCGCGCCGGGGCCAACGACTGCATCGACATGAGTGCTCCCTATGGTGAAATTCGCGCGCGACTGGAATTGGCCGATCGTGTCATTTCGCTCAACGAGGCACTGCAACACAAGAGCGCGGAATTGAGCGACGCGCTCAGCCTTATCCAGACCGAATTGCAATCGGCGGCGGCGTTGCAGGCGGCCATGTTGCCAAATACTCTCGAGCGCGACGGCTTCCGGATTCATACGTTGTATCACCCCAGCGAGCTGCTCGGCGGAGACATGCTCGGCCTCGCGCCGGTGGACGACGAACGTGTGGCTTTCGGTCTCATTGATGTGGTGGGGCACGGAACAGCCTCGGCCCTGATCTCCTGTAGCCTCATTCGGGAAATGATGGACCGGATTGTCGTGCTGCTTCAGAGCGCGAACGCCGACATACGGCAGGACTGCGGCCGGATCGCCATCGAGGAGCTGAACGGTCGTTACTGTCGTCTCAATCTGCCCGGCATGTACTTCACCGCGCTGGCGGGTGTGTTCGACGCGCGACGTGGCGTTGTGCGCTACTGCCAGGCAGGCAATCCAAATCTGCTGTGTTTCGACCCCGCCTCGGGATGGCGCGAAGTGCAGGACAGCGGTTTTCCCGTTGGGCTGGTGGATTCTGCCGAGTACGCATGTCGAGAGATCGAACTGCGTCCGGGCCAGATGCTGCTCGCGGTCTCGGACGGACTGCTGCGGCCGGAACCTGACGATCCCGCGGGGAGCCTCGAATTGACCCGCGCCCTGCCGGCCTCGCCTTCGAGCCCGGAGAGTGTCATCGATCGGCTTGCCAAACTGGCCGCCACGGCCCAGGGTCGCGATCGCGACGATCAAAGCGCCATGCTGATCAGCCGCGCGCATGCGGTGTTATGACAATGCGCGTATGACCTCCGTGTGTGAAGCCCATCACGTCGGCTGCGAATCGCACCATTCTTGACAGGCCCCGGTCTCAAGTTTCGGCATCGACCGCCGACTTCTCACGTTAGACATTGAACCCGAGCGCCGTGATCGGTTATTGCGCGCAGGCCTCGATGGGGGATCGATTCAAATGACCGCAGCGCCATCGCCGACGAGACGGCTCGAGACGGCTGAAATCTCGAGCGATGACTCGCCGGCTCGCGCGATCGCGCAGAATCTGCGTGAATTTGCGGCACTTGCGGGCCTGCTCTGCCGTACTTCGTTCGCGGCCATCGTGATTCATGACATCGAGTTCACGTGGCAGAGGGATTCGGGGCGTCCGCCGGGGACCTTTCCCAAACAGCGACAATTCGACGAACATGCGCTGTCCAGCGACGGCGTATTCGAAGTCTCAGACGCCAGGCGCGACCGCCGGTTCCAATCCGCCATCGTCTTTTATGCGGGCATCCCGTTGCGCAGTCCCGATGGCCGCACGTTAGGCATTCTGTCGGTCCTCGACTTCGCGCCTCGGCAGCTCGACCGACGCGAGCGCGAGGCGCTCGCCACGCTTGGCAGACAGGCTTCCTCTCAGGCCGAGCTCACGGAAGAACTATTGAGGTTGCGTGCGGAATCGGAGGAAGCCCCCGACACCGCTTATCTTGAAAACCTGCGGCAGCTCGAGATGCTGCATCGGAATACTTTCGAGCAGGCCCCCATCGGCATCGCCTATGCGGACAAAGCAGGGCGCTTCATCCGCGTCAATCCCGCCTTCAGCGAAATGCTGGGTTACACCTGCGCCGAACTCGAGAACATCGCTATCGGGAAGCTCACATTCGAGGCTGACTTCGGACACAACGCCGTCGAAATCGATCGGCTGTGGCGCGGCGAAATCGATTCCTATTCCCTCGAGAAGCGCTACCTGCGCAAAGTCGGCAGCCCAATCTGGGTACGCGTCACCGCGACCCTGGTGCTCGATGAAACCGGCGCCCCGAATTGTTCAGTCGGCTTCCTGGAGGCCATCACCGATCGCAAAGAAGCAGAACTCGAGCTCGAACGTACCCACAAGCAATTGCTGGACGCGTCGCGATTTGCAGGGATGGCGGAAGTAGCCGCCAATGTGCTGCATAACGTTGGTAACGTACTCACCAGCGTCAATGTGTCGGCCAACCTGGTGTCCGAATGTGTCAGGGATGCAAAGGTGGCGGGACTCGGGCGCGCGGCGGCTATGCTCAAGGAGCGCGAGAAAGATCTGGCCGCCTTCCTGACCACGGATGAACGCGGCCGCAAGCTGCCTGCCTATCTGACCCAACTTGCCGAACATCTGCAGGGCAATCAGAAGCTGGCCCTGAAGGAACTCGCGGCGCTGCGCGACAATATCGAGCACATCAAGGAAACCGTGGCCATGCAGCAGAGTTACGCCAAGCTCTGCGGTGTCTCGGAGATCGTGGCGGTCAACTCGCTAATCGAGGATAGCCTGCGCATGAATGCGGCGGCGTTGGCGCGGCACGGAGTCTCGGTCAATCGCGAGACAGATGCCGGCGTCTCCTCGATCAGCGTCGACAAGCACAAGGTTCTGCAGATTCTGGTCAATCTGATCCGCAACGCGAAGTATGCCTGCGACGATACGGAGCGGCAGGACAAGCAGATTACGATCCGGGTCAATGCGCTCGGACAGCGCGTTCGCATAGCCGTCATCGATAATGGCGTGGGCATCAGCCCCGATAACATGAGCCGACTGTTCCGGCACGGCTTTACGACGCGCAAAACGGGGCATGGCTTCGGCTTGCACAGCGGGGCGCTGGCGGCCAAGGAACTTGGTGGATCTCTTACCGCCCACAGCGACGGGCTGGGTTGCGGCGCAAGCTTCACGCTCGAATTGCCGATCGAGCCACCGGTCGAATCAGCGATCGGAGAGACCCGTGAGTAATCCGGTTGAAACGAATCAGCCGCGGCTGCTGATCATCGACGACAACGTCGCCATTCACCAGGACTTCCTCAAGATATTTGGTACCACCGCTGAAGAAGCCGCCGAGCAGGAGTTCCTGGCTGCCGAGGCGGCGCTGTTCGGTGAAGCGGTCGACACTGCTTCAACCCGCCCGGTGTTCGCGATTGACTCTGCGTACCAGGGGCAGGAAGGTGTCGAAAAGGCGCGACAGGCGTTGGCAGAGGGTCGTCCATACGGCATGGCATTCATCGACATGAGGATGCCTCCCGGCTGGGACGGTCTCGAGACCATCGAGCGCCTCTGGGCGATCGATCCGCACATCCAGGTTGTCATCTGCTCGGCGCACGCCGACTACGACTGGATGGAGGTCGTGCATCGGCTGGGCCACTCCGATCAGCTGCTGGTGCTGCGAAAGCCGTTCGAATCAATCGAAGTGCTCCAGTGCGCTAACTCGCTGACACGCAAATGGCGCAATGAACGGATGATTCGCGCGCAGGTGGCATCCCTCAAACAGGATGTCTCGGCCCGTACCCAGGGTCTGGAAGCTGCCAATCGCCAGCTGCGACATCTAGCCACGCATGATGTGCTGACGGGCTTGCCCAACCGTGTACTGCTCGACGATCGAATATCTCAGGCGCTCACGCATGCACACCGGGACAACACCTCCTTTGCCGTCATGCTCTGCGATCTTGATCGGTTTAAGCTGGTCAACGACTCGCTCGGCCACGGCGCCGGCGATCATCTGTTGCAGCAAGTGGCGCGGCGTTTGACCGAAGTCATCCGCGACGTCGACACGGTGGCCCGGCTCGGCGGCGACGAATTCGTCATTGTGCTGAGTCCGGGGACGACTCGAGAGGATGCGGCGGAAGTCGCGCAACGGATTATCGAGGCAATGCAGCCGGTGGTCGAGATAGCCGGCATCACAATTCACACCTCTCCGAGCATCGGCATCGCGTTCTATCCCGAGGATGGTGCCACCGTCGAGGCACTGGTGGCACACGCCGACGCGGCGATGTTCGCGGCCAAGCATCGTGGCCGCAATAATGTTCAGTGCTATGCCTCCGGCATGGAGGCCGGAACACACGACAAGGTCCGGCTGGAAAGTGACCTGCACGTCGCTCTTGCGCGCGGTGAGTTTGAGCTCTACTACCAGCCCAAGGTCGATACGATGTCGGGCACCTTCTATAGCGCTGAAGCGTTGATTCGCTGGCGCCATCCTGAAAGAGGACTCGTATCTCCTGCGGCTTTCATTCCGCTGGCCGAGGAATGCGGCCTGATAGGTCCCATTGGAGAGTGGGTGCTGCGCGAGGCCTGCCGACAGGGACGTGCCTGGCAGCTCGCCGGCCTGCCGTCCTTGCGTATCGCCGTGAATGTGGCCGCGGCGCAGTTCCGGTCGGGGAATCTGGTGGAGACGATTCGCCGGGCACTTGCCGATGCGCAGTTTGAACCGCGACTCCTCGAAGTCGAGCTGACCGAAAGCGCGGTCATGAGCGATCCCGAGGAATCAATCAAGACGCTCGAGAAACTCAGCGAGATGGGCGTGCTGGTGTCGGTGGACGACTTCGGCACCGGTTACTCCAGCATGAGCTACCTGCGCCGATTCCCGATTGATCACCTGAAAATCGATCGCAGCTTCCTGAGTGAGATTACGGCTCGTTCGGACGATGCCTCCATCGTCGGCGCTATAGTTTCCCTGGCACACAATCTTCGACTCAAAGTCATTGCCGAGGGCGTGGAGACTACGGCGCAACTGGATCTGCTCAAGACGTTGGGCTGCGATCAGTATCAGGGCTACCAGTTCAGTCCGCCGGTGCCGGTGGCGGATTTCGAACGCCTGATGCGCAGCGTTTATGCGAAGACGACCGACTTCACACTCGACGTCTCACCGCATGCACGCAGGCGCTTCGGCACACGCGGATCGGACTAGCGACGTGCCCTGGGATATCCTCCATGTGTGAGCGTTATGCACTCCCGGCGCAGATTGCCGCGGAGCGTGAATTCACCCCGGAGCAGGCCTGGTGGAAATTTTCCACCCGATTCAATGTTGCGGCTCACCAATACGCGCCGGCGATTCGCATGCACCAGCAGCAATCGGAAGCGGTGATGATGCGCTGGGGCCTGATCCCCGGCTGGGCGGAAGGTAAGTTCGATGGAGATCCGCCACGGCGCATCGCGGCCGATCAGCTCGAAGGCTCGACGGCGCATCGGGAAGCATGGATGAGCGCCAGGCGCTGCATTCTGCCGGTGGCGGGCTACTACGTCTGGCAACTGACCGCCGCGCGCTATCGCCAACCCTACTTCGTGCAACTCAGCGATCGCTCGGTGTTCGGACTCGCCGGAATCTGGGATCGCTCGGTCGGCGACGATGATGATGTTATCGAGAGTTTCTCGGTGGTGTGCGTCCCGGCCAACGACCTCATGCGGCAAATCGCCAGTGCCGAACTCCTGATGCCCGCCATTCTGAAAAGGCGCGATTATCGAATATGGCTACGCGGAACGCCTGCCGAGGCGAAGTCGGTGCTGCACGCCTATGGATCCGACGGTATGCAGGCGCATGCAGTCAGTCCCCGCATCAACTCGGCCTCGATGGACGATGCCGGATTGATCCGGCCGACGCGCCTGCGTCCGCTGGCGACGGCATGATGTCGCGATGCCGCCTGTCCTACACGGCTTTGGCTGCGAGCGGCGCCGTTCGGCGAGCGGTCATTAGTGTTGCCGTTACGAAGACGACCACACTTACAACCGTCATGACTCCCTCGAAGTACAGGAACCCGTTGGTACCCCAGCGATCGCGGGCCGGCCCCTCGAGCGCGGTCATATAAGTAATGGGTATGTTGGACAGCGAGGCATACAAATTATATTTGGTGGCCGCCGCGCCCAGGCCGATGGCTTCGAGCGTCACCGCCGAGAAGGCAGCAAAGCACATTCCGTTGATGACGGCGTAGACGAGCGTGAAAGTCACATAGGCGCTCTGGGTGTGCGGACATAACGCCATCGCGAGTCCGCACAGCGCCAGCAGGACGCCATAGCCCAGGTACGCAAATCGTCGGTTCAGGCAATCGGCGAGATATCCGCCACCCAGGCAGCCGACGGCTGAGGCGAGTCCGCTCAAGGCACCATTCGCCAGTGCCACTGTCGATGCCGACGCGTGCCAGTCGTCGGCGACTGCTGACCAGTAGTTCGATGCCGCACCTGTGCCGATGGGAAGAAACACGATCAGCAACGCCAGGTAGCCGCTGCGCGCGCGCAGCACCAGCCACAAATCGCGCAGCAGTGCGATGGCCTTGCGAACAGGGCCTTGTTCCTGGAGCGTGGTCGCCGGTTCCGCGATGGCAAGCAACGCCGTGCAGCAAAGCATGAAGCAGAGGCCGAGCGCGGCGCCCGTCATCCACGGTGCCGAAACCCGTTGCGCGAGCCACAACCCTGCGCCTCCGCCCAGTCCTTGTCCGCCGAGAGATCCCGCCTGCAGCCAGCCACCGGCGCGTCCCTTGAGGGCCGGCGGCGTGTTGTAGGCAAGCAGCGATTCGGTCGACATCGCGGTAAAGCTCGAGGCGAGACTGGCAACGAACACGACGACACTCAACACACTGAAGGCGGTGGCGTGAGTGGAACAGGCGGCCATGGCGATGATGCCGACGGATGTCAGCGTCGTTCCAATCACATACCAACGCTTACGCGTCAGCGTGGTGTCGACGATGGGCGCCCACAGGAATTTCCAGGTTTGCGGCAGGTACGAGACCGCGATGAGCAGTCCTATCTGTGCCACGGCCATGCCGGACTGCGACAGCAAGTACCCCAGGGTGACGGTGAGGTAACCGCTGAGCGCACCGTACGGGATAATCAGCAACATGAAGACGCTGGGATGCGACTTCGGATCGGAGACGGGAATCATTCGGACGATCAGGCCTCGATGAGTCTTTCGCGGATCGCAATCAGCGTCAGCTCGGACTGATTGTTCACCTGCAATTTCTGTTTGACGTTGTAGAGATGGGTGCCAACTGTAGATGGGGAAAGACTCAGATCCTCGGCAATGCGCTGCACCGTGGCACCACGCGCCAGCCGGATGAAGACGTCAAATTCGCGTTCGGACAAACGCTCGATGACGGACTTCGCGGAACCTTGGATCTCGTCCAGCGCCAGTTTCTGCGCCAGATCCTTGTCGATATAGGATTGGCCTGCAGCCACGGCCGCCACGGCTTCCAGTAGCGCTTCGGGGGCGCTGCGCTTGGACAGGAATCCACGCGCGCCTTCGCGCAGCGCCCGCCGCGCATGCATCGGGTCGTCCTGCGCAGACAGCGTCAATACGCGTGCCTGCGAATCATGCGCAAGAATTCGACGCAGCGCTTCGAGGCCACCCATGCCCGGCATGGCCAGATCCATGACGACCACATCCGGTTTCATTTCCAGATAGCGTTGGCAGGCGGATTCGCCTGACTCCGCCTCGGCAATCACCGACATATCCGCCTGCGACTGCAGCAGCAACCGGAAACCCATGCGCACGACGGCGTGATCGTCGACCAGCAGCACGCGAATCATGACCACTGCCTCACGTGTTCGCCGTCAATGGGATCTCGGCCACCAGGCATACGCCATGCGGCTCGCGTCGATTGATATTGAACACGCCGCCGAGGCGAGCGATGCGCTCGGCAAGGCCACGCAGGCCGAAGTGCCCGGGGGGCGCCTCGGGCGCCATCATGCCGATGCCGTCATCGGCGACAGTCACGACGATGCGCTGTCCATCGGAGTTGACCACGATGTCTACGTGCGAGGCATGGGCGTGCCTCAGCGCATTGATCAGCCCTTCCTGCACGACTCGGTATATTGCCAATGTAACGCTGGGTCCCAACTGTGCCGCCAGATCGTGGCGCACGGATAGCCTGACCTGTGGGTTGCGGCGTTGCCAATCGCGAACGAGATTTTCCAGCGTGTCGGCGAGCCCGAGGGTGTCGAGCGATAGCGGCATCAGGCGAGGGATCAAGCCGTGCATCGCATCGTAAAGACGCGCTGCCTCTTCCGAAATCAGGCGCGCGGCATCTCCCGTCTGCGGATCGCGCTGTCCGCCCTGCGCCGCGATCGCCATCGCGAGGCTGCGGATCGCGGTCACGGACTGGCCGAACTCATCGTGCAGTTCATGCGCGATCAGCCGGCGCTCTTCCTCGACTCTCTGCTCGATGAGCAGTGCCATTTCGCGTCGTTCATCCAGTCGCGCTTCAGCGTCCTGGGCTTTGCGCTCGGCCTGGACCTTGTCCTGGACGGCTTCCGCCATGCGGTTGAACGCGGTCGCGATTTCGCGCGCCTCGAAGCCCTTCATTGGCGGCAGCCGAAAGGCGAGGTCGCCCTGTTGCACGTGGCGGAACCCTCCCGCGATGACAGGAAACGGCGCCAGCGCGCGATCAACGGTCCAGAAGGCAAGTCCATTGACGACGATGAGCATGACGGCGGCAATGGTAAAGAGTCGCGTGAGTTCGTCCCAGGCATCCAGCACCGCCCGCGACGCATTGGACTGCACCGTGAGCTCGAGTTGCCCCGGTAGCATGAACCGATAGGCCACCGGAGCGGGGGCCATCAGGTGCGCGAACCAGGCGGGGGCATCGCGTCCGGCCTTGTAGGTCGGATCGGGGGAGCGATACATAACGTCGCCGCCAATGGTGCGCAGCACAATGTCGTTGGCGCGCACGTGGCCGGTCTCCTCCAGGAACCGCAGAGCCAGTTCCGGTCCCCCCTGGGCTGAGTAAATCAGTGCCAGCCGGCCGAGCAGCTGGGCCGCGACCCGGTTGGCAGCCTCGATTTCCTCGCGAATCGACGATCGCGCGGCCTGAAACTCGCCTAGGATCAATACGATAACGAAGGCTGCGGTCAGACCGGCCACGACGAGGTTCAGACGGGTGCGCAGCTTCATCGGTGCGTGCGATGGTAGCAGTGGCTCCGGATGCGCGGACAGCGGCATCGCCTGGAGCTATGTAACTCATGATTTTCATGAGGCGACATTCATGATCGTTGCCTTCTCCCCAGACCCCGGCCCGTGGAAGATGGGGTCGCGGTGGTGCCCCTTGCCGCCGTGATTCAGTTAACTGCCAGGAGCAGAGCAAATGAAATGGGTTACCCCGCAAGCTGTTGATTTCCGTTTCGGAATGGAAATCACGATGTACATTGCCAATCGCTGAAGCCTCCAGGGCGAGCCCGCAGCGGCGGGCTCGCCCGTTTTCCTCGACTGTCAGGGTCTGAAGCAGGCGCCTCACCGGGCGCCTCGCAGCAATGACTACCATTGCCACCAGCGCACGTCCCGCCATCGCCCATGGCATGCGGCTGCAGTGGGAACCCGCACAGCAGGCGCACGTTCTGCTCTACCCGGAAGGCATGATCAAACTCAACACCAGCGCCGGCGAGATCATGAAACGCTGCGATGGCAAGCGATCTCTGGCTGACATCACCGCGGATCTCGAACAGGCTTTTTCCGCCACGGGACTTGCGAAGGATGTTGAAGCCTTCGTTGCCATGGCCGTAGACAAGCACTGGCTGGAGATCCAACCGTGAGCGCAGACCCCAATTCGATGCTCGAGTCGCGTGCGCCGCGGCCCGATATTGCCCGACCCGGTCCGCCGCTGTGGCTGCTGTTCGAGCTGACCTATCGTTGTCCGCTGCACTGCGTGTTCTGCTACAACCCGACGGATTTCTCGCGTACGGGTACCGAGCTTTCCACCGATGACTGGCTGCGGGTGCTGCGCGAAGCGCGCGCGCTTGGCTCAGTGCAGCTGGGACTTTCCGGCGGCGAGCCACTGGTCCGCGACGATCTGGAAATCATCGTCGCTGAGGCTCATTCGCTGGGGTTTTACACCAACCTGATCACTTCGGGTGTCGGGCTCAATGAGTCGCGCATCCAGGTGCTCAAGGCGGCCGGCCTCGATCACATCCAGCTCTCCTTCCAGGACAGCACGCGCGAAATGAACGACTTTCTGAGCAGCACGCGGACATTCGAACTCAAGTCAAAAGTCGCGGCGCTCATCAAGAAGCACGACTATCCCATGGTGCTCAATGTCGTGCTCCACAGGCTCAATATCGACCACGTCGAGCAGATACTGAACATGGCCGAGGAAATCGGCGCGGATTACGTTGAGCTTGCCAACACGCAGTACTACGGTTGGGCCCAACGCAATCGTGACCGCCTGCTGCCCAGCCGCGAGCAACTGCGTCGCGCCGAGGAAGTCACGCAGCGTTTCCGCGAGAAGCCCGGCCAGCGCATGCGCATTTTCTTCGTGGTGCCCGACTACTTCGAGCGCCGGCCGAAACCGTGCATGAACGGTCTCGGCTCGATCTTTCTGACGATCACTCCCGATGGCACCGCTCTGCCCTGCCACGCGGCGCGCATGCTGCCCGGTATCGAGTTTCCGAACGTGCGTACTTCCAGTGTCGAGTCGGTCTGGTACCACTCGGAAGGGTTCAATCATTTTCGCGGCGATTCCTGGATGAAGGAGCCCTGCCGTAGTTGCCCCGAAAAGCATAAGGACTTCGGCGGCTGCCGCTGTCAGGCCTACATGCTGACGGGCGATGCCGCCAATGCCGATCCCGTCTGCGATCTGTCGCCGCATCATCATCTCGTTACCGAAGCCGTGGCGCGGGCCGATACGCTGCCATGGGTCGAAGAAAAGCCGCTGATCTTCCGCGATCACCGCTGATCCGGCGCCTGCGCTGACGCCTCTGTAGTCCCGGGCCGACGCGCTGACCTGCCGGTCGCCGCTATTGCGGCGCTGGGCCGCCGCCGACAATTCGCACCGGCACTGCGAATCACAATCAACCAACTGCGCTGAATCAAGCAGAACTAAAGATTCATCGCGAGGGACTGCTCCATGAACGCTCCAACCATCGTCGAGACAGCTGTCGTAGAGGACGCTGCGGCTTCGGCCGTGTCGTGGCCGGCAATCCTCGCAGGCGGGGCTGCCGCCGCGGCCATCAGTCTGATCCTGCTGGCCTTTGGCACCGGGGTGGGATTCTCCGTGGTTTCCCCTTGGTCCAGCGTCGCGAGTTCCACAGCATTTCACGTTTCGACAGGCCTGTATTTGATCGTCATGGCGATGGTGGCCTCGAGCATCGGCGGCTATCTCGCCGGGCGTCTGCGCACCCGCTGGCGCGGCGCGCATTCGCGCGAAGTTTTCTTCCGCGACACCGCGCACGGGCTCCTGGCGTGGGCATTTGCAACCTTGCTGAGTGCAGCGGTGCTAAGTTCGGCCGCCAATACCATCGTCGGGGGAACTACGGCGTCGTTGTCGAGACTTGCTGGCCAGCATACGAATCTGCTCAGCGGAACTGTCGACGCGCTGCTGCGGGGCGATCCGGCGAGCACCCGCGACGCGGCTGCGTCCACGGCTTCGCGCGATGAAGTGACCCAGATTTTTGCGAGCTCGCTGCAGGGCGGCGGCGACTTCTCGATGGCGGATCGCGCCTATGTGGCCCGAGTCGTGGCGGAACGCGCAGGCATCAGCGAAACCGCGGCGGAGCAACGCGTAACCGCTGCCATTGAGCAGGCCAAAGTCGTCATCGACAGGGCGCGCAAGGCCGCAGCGCAACTCGCGCTATGGCTGACCGCATCGCTGCTTGTGGGGGCATTCAGTGCGAGTCTCGCTGCCATCGAAGGCGGTGGTCTGCGCGACGGCACGTGGCGGTACCAGGTCTAGCCGGCGACCGCCCCAATCAATGGTTCCAATCAATACGGGAGATTCATCATGGGACGTTCAATTCTGCTCTGGCTGCTCGGCGTGCCGATTCCAATCATCATCCTGATCGCCCTGTTGTCGCGGTAGGGTCATCCACAGGTGCCAGGCTGGGCGCTACTTGACCAGTGCGGCAGCTGCACTGCAGACGACTTCGTCCTGCGAACCGGTGCCGCCGGAGCAACCGATCGCGCCGATGATCTTGCCGTCCTCGATGAGTGGAATGCCGCCGCGTGAGGCGACGATGTCATCGAGCGTCATCATGTATTTCATATCGGATTCCTGAATCGCCTTCTCGATCATCTTGGTCGGTCTGCGGAATTTGGCTGCCGTTCGCGCCTTGTGTTCGGAGATAGCGATCGAGGCGAGCTGCGCGCCATCCATGCGCAGGAAGGCCACGAGGTTGGCTCCCGAATCGACGACTGCGATGTTCATGGCCCAGCCTCTGCGAGTGGCTTCTGCTGCGGCGGCCTGGATCAGGGACTGCGCTCGTTGCGCGCTGATGGGCGCGCCATACGGCTCGTTGAATGGCATCTTGTCAGGGATGGCATCGAGCGGCGATGGCGGCGCCTGATCGGCCCAGCCGCTGGCACCTGCCAGCAATGCGGTGCCCAGAACCAAACACGGCATGAACCGGCTTCGCATGGCAATTCCTCCCCCTTCGGATCGGCCAACCCCAACTCTAGCCGCTAGTGAGCGGCTGGCGCCAGCCTGGTTTTCCGGTATTGTCGGGGTTGCATGAACGCCATCGGCTGTCCCCATTGCGGTCTGCTGCAGCACCTCCCGGAAACGACTCCCGGCTTGGTACTCGAATGCGTCCGCTGCGGCCATACGCTGGGTGCGCCGGCGGTTGCCGGCATCGATGTATCACTGGCCTTCTCTGCCGCAGCATTGGTGCTGATGCTGCCGTCCGCACTGACGCCGCTCATGAGCCTGGCTTCCTTTGGGGTGCAGCGGCGCAGCTGGCTGCCGACGGGCGTGGAAGCTCTCTGGAACGACGGATTCGCGTCGCTCGCCACCGTGGTGTTTTTCTTCAGCATCGTCATTCCATTCGTCTATCTGGGACTCATGGTGTATGTCCTGGGCGCCCTGCGACTCGGTATCCCGGCGCCACTGGGCAGGCTGTTTCGCTGGGCCGTCGAGTTGCGCCCGTGGGCAATGATCGAGGTGTATCTGGTCGGTTGCTGCGTGGCATACACACGGTTGCAGGACGTCGGGGAGGTGCGCATCGGCCTCGGCGGCTGGTGCCTCATCGCCGCTACCTTCGCGGTGCTGCTGGCAACGGTGACTCTTAATGAAGACGCGGTGTGGGCTTCCCAGTCCATTCGCGATGAGCCCGCGCGATCGCGTCGGACACTGCGTTGCGATACCTGTGGCCTGCTGCTGGATGCGAAATACGAACATTCGGAATGCCTCCGATGCGGCGCCAGGGTTCACCGCCGCAAGCCCGCCACTATCCAGCGGACGCTGGCGCTTGTCATAGCCGGCTTCCTGCTCTATCTGCCCGCCAACATACTGCCGGTCTTGAGCATCGAGCGATTCGGTCGCGTGGAACCGAATACCATCCTGAGCGGTGTGCGCGAGCTGATTACCCTGGGACTCTGGCCGCTGGCCATCCTGGTGTTCGCGGCCAGTATTCTGATTCCGCTCGCGAAGCTGTGCGGTCTGAGCCTGATGTTATTAATGACGCATTTGCGGTCGAGGCGTTGGCTCGTGGGTCGCACGCAGCTGTATCGATTCATCGATTTCATCGGGCGCTGGTCGAGCATCGACCTGTTCATGATTTCCATCCTCGTGGCGATGGTGCAGTTCGGCAATCTGACACGCGTGCGCCCTCAGGGCGGAGCAGTTGCGTTCGCGGCCGTGGTTGTAGTCACGATGCTCGCCTCGCGCTGCTTCGATCCACGGGTCATGTGGGACGCCACGGAACGCACGGCATGAGCCCGACGGACGGGCAACCGACCGGCGACAAGGGATCGTCGGGAGACAGGGAACCGGCCATGCTCGAGGCGCGACAGCGGCGCCGAAGGTTTTCGTGGGTGTGGGTGGTGCCCCTGCTGGCGGTGGCCATCGTCGCTGGACTGGCGATTCGCGCATTC
>Ga0302320_10004358_pt1 | contig 32163 bp, 26 predicted proteins | sample Bog_T0_3_FD_202130 | JGI IMG/M metagenome (GOLD analysis project Ga0302320, IMG submission 202130) | Peat permafrost microbial communities from Stordalen Mire near Abisko, Sweden - Bog_T0_3 | ecosystem: Environmental > Terrestrial > Soil > Wetlands > Peat | place: Sweden: Abisko, Stordalen Mire... | reverse complement strand
CCCTGATGGACGAGTTCGGCTCCAACCTGGACGTCTTCTCCGAGCGCCACGCCGATATCCGCAAGTCGCTCAAGCTCCTTACGGAAGCGACGGACCGCTGGCTTGGAATCCTGCGCGCCCTGCCCGGGGAACCCGGCTTTGACCTGGCCCGCAAGGAAGCCATCGAAAGCGGCGAGGACCTGGCGGATCAGGCCAAGCGCCTGCTCACCGAGCAGACCGAATACTTCAACCTGCACAAAGACGAACAGAACCAGGACCGCGCCGAGCCGAAGTGAAGACGAGATGACAGGCTACAGATGACAGATGACAGCTTGGAATCGTCAAGGCTTCCACCGCTCCCATCGGATCCCTTCCTTCCCCTCACCCCGCCGCCTCCCTGCTTTTAACTGTCATCTGTAACCTGTAATCTGTAATCTGACACCGTGCCCCCCGATTTCGTCCCAATTTTCCAGGAACAATATCGCGCTCTCCGCCCGCGCGCACCCATGCCGCCCATCGCGGTTCGTTTCCGGCGCTTTACCTCGCTCAACACCACCATCCGCCTGCGCGAAGGGCAAATTTTCGTCAGCCTGTCCGATTTGCTTGAAGGCGCGCCCGAGTCCGTAGTCCGCGCCATCGCCCACATCCTGCTGGCCAAGCTCTACAAAAAGCCCATCGAGCCCGCACAGAGCGTGCGCTACAAGCGCTTCGCCTCCTCGGCCTCCGTCACCCGCCAGACCGAAATCATTCGCCATGCCCGCGGCTCCAAGCGCTACTACGGCCCGGATGGCCGCTTCTACAACCTCGACGAAGTCTTCGACGCGCTCAACCTGCGCTTCTTCGGCGGCCTGCTCGGCCGTCCCCAGCTCACCTGGAGCGAGCACCACGCCAAGCGCTCGCTTGGCCATTACGACGCCGCCCACAACACCATCGTCGTCAGCCGCGTCTTCGACCGCCCGTCCAGCCCGCGTTACGCAATCGAATACCTGCTCTACCACGAGATGCTTCATCTCAAGCACCCGGTCCGCATGAGGGGCCTGCGCCGCTGCGTCCACTCCGCCGCTTTCAAGGCCGAAGAATCCCTCTTCCCGCAACTCACTGAAGCCCTGGCCTTCATAAAGCGCCTCTAGACGAGTGTGGCTTTGAAAGGGCACGGCTTTAGCCGTGCCGCAAATCGAGCAAAACGGATGTGGGCTTTAGCCCCTGAGGCAACGCTGCTTTGCGGAACCTGTGCAACCGTACTAAACCTCTTTTAAGGAAGAGCGGCCGAGTGGTTGATGGCTCCAGTCTTGAAAACTGGCGTACCTGCAAGGGTATCGGGGGTTCGAATCCCTCCTCTTCCGCCAGACTCCCACCAAGAGGCATCCACAATAGACTCGGCGATCTGAGAAGAGCCCGATCTTTAAGAATCAGTCCAGAAGCTTTAATGGTCGGGAATGCTTTGAAAGGGCACGACTTCAGTCGTGCCGCAAACGCCGCAAAATCAGCGCAGGGCTTTAGCCCCTGCGTCCTTGCCTTTCCGAATTGCGTCGGCTATAAACACCGCCCTCGTACCCAAGCTGGTTCTGCTTGCCCCAGCCCCTGCACCCGCCTGCCGCCAGCGGATTAAAGTGGATGTGACCCTATGAGCAACTTCAAGCTGAAGGCCAGCCACGCCCCGGTCAAGGACCCGGCTGGTCAACAACGGCTGCGAAGTGGTGAAAGACGAGCCGGAGTTTCCCAGGACTTACGTCAAAGACCCCTACGGGCTGATCTACAATCTCACCACGTAGCGAGCGCAAATCCGGGTTCCGGCCTGGGTAGCTTCCGCTTCGCCAACGGGAGAATCCCTCTTGCACATCGTCGCTCGCCGCCTCGCTCTTTCCTTGCTGCTTTTCGCAGCCTGCCTGAACGCGCAACAGCCCGACACAACCGGCAAATTCGTGCTGCACAAGTTCGCCAAGGCCATCGGCCAGGAAACCTACACCATCCAAACCAGCGGCGAAACCGCTACGTTGACTTCTCATTTCCTCTTCAAAGATCGAGGCGAAGCGGTTCCGCTCGAAACGGTCTATGTTGCGCGGTCTTCCGATGGCGCTCCCACCGCCTACACCGCCAAGGGCAAGTCGTCGCGCCTTGCCGAGATGGACGACTCCATCACCGTAACCGGCAATTCCCTATCCATCGTGCGCAACGGCAAACCGCAGACGCAAACCCCCTCGGGCCCATGGTTCGTCACCGACGGCTACTCTCCGGTGGCCATGCAGGAGCAGATGATGCGCTGGTGGATCGGCCACTCCCGCCCCGCGCAGTTCACCGTTTATCCATCCGGCGCAACGGTTCACATCGAACCGGCTGGAACCGTAACTGCCGGCAGCACAGCCGCGCACGGCTACACCGTCGCCGGCCTGATCTGGGGCCAGGAGTCGCTGTGGATCGACGACTCGGAAAACCTGGTCGCCCTCGTCAGCACCGACGCCGAGTTCGATCATTTTGAAGCTGTCCGCGAACCCTATGAGCCGTCGCTCGGCGCGTTCATCTCTGCTGCCGTCGAATCGAACCTGGCCGCGCTTGCTCGTCTCAGTTCCTCAGCGCGCATTGCACCTGCCCGCAAGCTCGCCATCACCGGTGCAACGCTGGAAGACTCGACCGGTGCACCAGCCATCCCGGACTCCGTGATCCTGATCGAAGATGGCATCATCAAGGCCGTCGGCCCGCGCTCCAAGGTGCGCATCCCCAAAGACGCTTCGATCCTCGATGCCGGCGGCAAGTTCGCAATTCCCGGCCTGTGGGACATGCACGCCCACTACGAACAGGTAGAGTGGGGCCCAATTTACCTCGCCGCCGGCGTCACCAGCGTGCGCGACGTGGGCAACGAATTCGATTTCATCCGCGCCCTGCATGAGCAGCTCGACCGCAAACAGAATCCCGCCATCGGCCCGCATCTTGAGTTCGCCGGCATCATCGACGGCGTCGGGCCCGTCTCTCTCGGCGCGGTCACCGCCGACACTCCAGCCGAGGCCACGGAACTGGTGCAGAAGTACAAAGACGCGGGTGCCCGCCAGATCAAGATCTACAGCTCGGTGAAGCCTGAGGTTGTCAAAGCCATCTGCATCGCCGCGCACGCCCGGGGAATGACCGTCACCGGCCACATCCCCAACGGCATGACCGCTATCGACGGTGTGAACGACGGCATGGACCAGATCAACCACATCCAGTACGAAGTGCCTTACTTCGCTCATCCCGTGCTCGGCGCGGACGGCAAACCCGACCGCACCAAGCCTCCGGTCCTTGATCTCGACGGACCAAAGGCCAGGGAGCTTATCGCGGTCCTCAAGGCCCATCACTCCATCCTCGACCCCACCATGGTCGTCTTTGAGACCTTCATGAACACCGTTCCGCTCAACCAGCTCGAACCTGGCCTGGACCACGTTCCGCCGCAGCTTCACCAGGCCCTCGACGACCCTCCACTGCCCGCCGACAAGGTTGCTCTGGTGGCCGCAAACTGGCAGGCGTTGATGGCCACCTTGCGGGCGCTTCATGAGGCCGGAATCCCCATGGTGGCCGGCACCGATCAGTCCATCCCCGGCTACTCGCTTCATCGCGAGATGGAGCTTTATGTCGAAGCCGGATTCACCCCGCAGGAGGCGCTGCAGGCTGCGACGATTGAACCGGCCCGCGCGCTGGGCGTCGAATCGGTGTCCGGGTCGCTCGCACCCGGCAAGCGCGGTGACGTCCTTCTTCTCGACGCCGACCCCTTGGCCGATATCCACAATTCGCGCAAGGTCTGGCGCACCGTGGCCGCGGGGGCTGTCTACTCGCCGGCCCCGCTATGGCAGAGTGTCGGGTTCGTGCCCTAACCGCGGGGTCCCGCCGTGCCGTCATGCCGCACGGTGGATCGTTCGCGCGCTCGTGGAAGCTGGTTTCGATCCAGGCGTATGGCTCAACCAGACCCGCGACCGGCGCCGGCGCCGCAATCCATGGCGGATCCCCAACACCGGTCACGCCCGGCTTCGAACCTGAACACCACCGCATCACCGCAGTTGTCCACGATGACGGCAAGCGTCTTGAAGTGCAGGTAGCATACTGAGAAGCCAACCCTGGGCACCAAAGTCCCGGCCCATGTTATCAAAAAGATAACCTCGTCTCCACCGGAAACTGATACCCTGAAGGTATGAAGTTCGGGGTTCTGGTCTTTCCCGGTTCCAACTGCGACCACGACACGTTCCACGTAATTGCCGAAGTGGCAAAGCAGCCAGTAACCTTCCTGTGGCACGATTCCGAGGATCTGGCTGGCGTGGATGCCGTTCTGGTTCCAGGCGGGTTTGCTTACGGCGACTACCTGCGCACCGGCGCCATCGCGCGCTTTTCCCCGGTCATGCAGGCCGTGCAACGCTTTGCCGCGGACGGCGGCCTGGTGCTCGGCATCTGCAACGGCTTTCAGATTCTCGCTGAAGCCGGCTTGCTGCCCGGCGCGCTCATGCGCAATGCCGGCCTCAAGTACATCTGCAAGCAGGTTCATCTTCGCGTTGAAACAGCCGATAGTCCATTTACAAACCAATTGGCCAGGGGAGACGTGCTGCAAATCCCCATAGGCCACATGGAAGGCAACTACTTCTGCACCCCGGATGAGTTGCACGCCTTGGAAGCGGAAGATAGAATCGCATTTCGTTATTCATCCCCAGGGGGGGAGATAACGGCTGAAGCCAATCCAAACGGATCACTGGGCAATATTGCCGGAATCCTGAACGCGGGAAGAAACGTACTGGGCATGATGCCCCACCCGGACCGCTCCAGCGAGAAGATCCTCGGATCGGCGGATGGCTGGAAGATCTTCGCATCCATGGTTGAAGCGCTGGCTGCTTATTGATGTTCCCTGGTCGCGGAATGGAGCCCTGGCCCGCATGATCGATATACATCACCATCTGATCTACGGTGTCGACGACGGATCGCCTGATCTGGCGACTTCGTTGGCCATGGCGCGCGAGGCCGCATCGGAAGGTGTGACCGATATCGTCTGTACCCCGCACGCCAGCGACAGTCATCCCTATAACGCTCCACTCATCGAAGAACGCTTCGCTGAATTGAAGCGCCTTCTCCAGGACGATGTCCAGCTCACCCTCGGCTGCGACTTCCATCTCAATGCCGAGAACATCCTCGAAGCCCTCGCCCATCCGCTGCGCTACTCCATTGGCGGCAACGGCTACCTGCTCATCGAATTCCCTGACATGGTCATCCCTCCGCAAATCTCAGAGGCCATGCGCCGCCTGCAGGACGTCGGTTACACCCTCATCATCACCCATCCCGAACGCAACAAGGTGCTGCAGCGCAAGCCCGAAATGCTGGCCGACTGGATGCGCGAAGGCTGCCTGGTCCAGGTCACCGCAAGCTCGCTCTACGGCCGCTTTGGAAATCTTGCTGAAGCGCTCTCCAACGAGCTGCTGGAGCGCAACTGGATCCATTTCCTCGCCACCGACGCGCACAATCCGGCGTGGCGGCCGCCTCACCTCAAGAAGGCCTTCGATTACGTGACCCAGAAAGCCGGCATGGAAACGGCGGAGCGTCTCTGTACTTCGAATCCAGGAGCTGCCCTGCACGGCGTAGCGCTGCCCGACCAGCCTGATCCGCTCGGCCTGTGGGAGCACATTCCTCTGAAATTCGACGCCAGCCGTGTACCTCCGAGCTCGAAAGGTCCAAAGACAGCCACCGGGAAAAGCCAGCCGACCAAGGACGAGACCGACACCCCAGCCCCCAACCTGAAAGGCTTCTGGAACCGCCTCTTCGCCCGCTAGTGCTCGGAACCTCGCTCCGAGCAACCCCTGCTCACGCTTAACGAAGAGGTGAGTCCCTGTAACTATCTGATAAATATAAAACTTGTCATCCTGAGCGAAGCGCTCTTCAGCGGAGTCGAAGGACCTGCTTTTAGGGCTCTCAGAACACCGACGTATTGGCAGATTCTCACGTCATCACACCGCGAACGAACTAGACCAGCCCCAGCCCCCCGTCCACACCCAGAATCTGCCCCGTCACGAACTTCGGCCCGGCGGCAAAGAAGAGCACAGCCTGAGCCACATCGTCCGCCACGCCATTGCGCCGCATCGGCGTCCGTGCGGCAAAGCGGTTGCTCGCTTCGGTGTGATCACCCAGATCAATCCACCCCGGCGCCACGCAATTCACGCTCACCTCCGGCGCAAACGCCTTGGCCATGGTCTGCGTCAGCATGTGCAGCGCTGCCTTCGATCCACAGTAGTGCGCATGGCCAGCCCAAGGGTGCATCCCGCCCAGCGACCCGATGTTCACGATCCGACCCTCCGCAGCCCGCAGATGCGCCAACGCCTCCCGCGCCACCAGGAACGGCCCGCGCGCATTGGTTTCGAACACCGCATCCCAGGCCTCCAGGCTGATGCTCTCCAAAGCGCCCGACTCAAAGACCGCGGCATTGTTCACCACCACATCCAGCCGCCCAAACCCATCCAGAACCGCCCCGACCGCCGCGTGAACGGAGTCCTCCGAGCGCACATCGCACTCCACCGCAAGCGCCCGCCGTCCAAGCGACTCAATCTCGTTCACCGCCTCGCGCGCTTCCCCCTGCGATTTCCGATAGGTAATCGCCACATCCGCGCCCGCCCGCGCCAGCACCAGCGCAATCTCCCGCCCGATGCGCCGCGCGCCTCCGGTGACCAACGCGGATTTTCCGTCAAGATTGTGATTGGACATGCGCAAACACTCAGACTCGCTTGCATGGCTAGGTGCCCCAGGGAACCTCTGATTAAGTCGTTGTTTTGTAAGGGCACGACTTTACAGGCTGCGGAAAAACTCTCGATCCCCAAGATTCCCAAAAGCTTTGTAACAAGGGCCCGACTTTAGTCGGGCCGCAAACGCAATAGAATCAGCGTGGGCTTCAGCCCCTGCAGGATGCACTTCAGGAAGTCGGCATGGAATCCGGAGTCTCTGAACTCCTGCCCTTTTTGCAAAACCTTCGGAATCCCACTTGGAGTGAATTTTTCTATGGCCTGTTTGATCCTGCCGTGGGTCGTGAACGGGAACCAAACCAGCACTACTTCTGCGAATTCATAGGGCATCGTAGGCGGCGTCTTCCGGGTTATTCCACACGGCTTCGAATGCGGGAGCGCTTGCTGTCGAGGCAGCGTGGGCCAGTCCGCGTTCCTGCCCGCGGAGGCGGACAAATTCCACAAAATCTTCCATTTCGACGATCTGTTCGGCGCTGAGCGATTGGATTTTCTCAGTCAAAGCGCTGGCGTTTGAATTCATGTCGGCTCCAACAGAAGCTCGTAGCAGATTTTTACAATACTCCCGAACGACCGTCAGTTCGGCTGCGGCTGGCTGGGCGCCGGCGCAGAGTCGGCTGGCTTGGAAGGAGTCGCATCCTTCGCGGGGGCCGGGTCGGCGCTCTTGCCGCCAACCTCCCCCGCGTCGTGGATCTTGTAAATCGAGTACTGCTCGCCCGGCCGCTTCATGCGAATCTCGATCGCCATATCCGCCTTGTCGACCTTGTAGTCCTCGCCATAGGTCTGAAAACCTCGCGCAATCACCTGCAGCCGCACCGTGTCCCCGAGCGGAAGCACATCGATGACCGTCTTGCCATCCTCGTTGGTCTTCAGCTCCATGTTGCCCGTGTCCTTCTCCCCCTGCATGGGGTGAAAGACCACCGCGGCGTTCTCCAGCGGCTTGCCGTTCACGTCCTTCAGAATGGTCACTTCGATCCGAGCAGTTGGCGGCGGCGCCTTGTATTTGCGGCCACGCTTGTTACTGCTGTCCTGGCCATGAACTGTCAGCGAACAGGCAACCAGGCCGAACCCGGCCATGAAGACGAAAACACGAAATAGAGAGCTGTGAAACATACCCTCCATTGTAGACGCTTTCGCTTCTGATGCGGAAGCCGCTCGATCTCGCTGTTGGCGCAATCTCCGATCAACCAGCCAAACGCCCCGGCCGGGAAAAACATCGCAGCAACCGGGCTCGAAGACCGAATCAGGCTGTCGGCTTCAGTCGTGCCAAGAAGGGGGCCAATCGCCGAACACAAGCCTGCTTGCGGGGAGTAATCCTGTAACGGGATGAGCCTCCGAGAATCCGAGGTGAGGCAACGTCGAACCCGATTAGTGGATCGCTTGCGGCGTCATGAATCCTCGAAGTCCTCCTGTCGAAAGGCATTCAGCCAATTTTCATTCTGGCTGAAGCCCATGTACGCGGCGAACTGGTCGAGGAGATCGGGGACCAACTCAGGCCCCGTCGCGTCCCTGCGATCCAGTCTTCACCTGAGGCACGCAATCAACTGGAAGACGGAACACGGGCATTGCCCAACAATCTTCATGTCTTTGGACCGAACAACCTCGCGAAGGGATCCAAAATTGCCTTCACGAGCTCCTTCTTTGCGTCCGTTTTGGATACGGACCATTCAAAGCTGCCGTTGGCGCTCTTCCGCATATCCAGCTTTGTTGTCGCCACCAGGAGCGTAAGATTTACGATCAATCCCAGGGAAATAATTGCGTCCAGAATCAGATGGTCGGAATCGCGAACTGCCTCCCACGATTGCAGCACCGCGGGGGAAAACTCGGGATCCTTGGCAAACTGTTCCAGCAGCAGCCTTGAGATCTGGGCTGAATCAGCAGGCGCCAACTCGCGTTTCAGGTCGTCACTGTTGAGTTCTGCAAGACGAGCGACATCCGGTACAGATTCCCAATTCTGCTTCACCTGCTTAAATGGCAAGTGGCTGTAAACCGTTTTGAACAGCTCCTTGGTGAGTTCCACTATTTGCGAGTCTGAGAGAGAGTTCACCAGTGCGAGTGCGTCTTGCATCGTCTGTTCCCCTTAGCGAGTGTCGCCGGTGAGGCTGAATACCGCCCATTGTTGCAACGAACCGGTGGAATGATCGCCCGCCAGCAATTCCACCATGGTATTGCGGAATGCGGAAGCTTTCGACTGTCGTTCGCGAATCCATTTGTCATAAAACTGTGAAAAGAACCGTGCCGCGCAGGCAGCGCTTACTTCCCAGTGAGTGGAAATAAGGCTCAGCGCGCCAGCCTCAATGAACGCCCAATCCAGCCCCAGCGAATCGCCGGCAATACCTCTCTTTGCCAGTCCGCTCACACAAGCCATGGTAGAGACATGGCTGCCTTCGAAATTCAAATGCGCGTCGAATATCTCTTTAGGAGTCAATCGCCCGTCATGATCTCCTCGGTTGGCAAGGTCTCCATCCGGCAATCCGCCCGCGCCGGACAATAGCAAATGCGATTCGTGAAATGGATTACCCGATTCGGGGAACCAGCCGTGGGTTGAGAAGTGAACAATATTATGATCGAGAGCCTCGCCTTTCACGCCGTCCAGTGTGGCATCTCCGTGCCGCAGCGCATGACCCGTGCTCAGATGTTGCTTCAGCCAGAGGATTGGTTCGTCCAGATTAGCCAGGAACGCCGCTGCGTCGGTCCTCCGGAGGTCCTGCGCCAGCGGCACCACAAACCCAATAAAGCTGGACGGAGCCTTGCGCGTCCTTCTTCCCAGCACGCGCTCGAGATGGAAAGCCGAGTGAACGCGTGAGGTGGAAAACCAGCTCACCAGCAACCCTTCTTTGAATCGCAGGTATTGGAGCGGGATGTTATGCAGGCAATCGTCTGACGAGTAGCAGATGTGATCGCCTTCCTCCACAATGCCTTCCGCAAGAAAGCCCTCGAGCCAGGCCACCAGCGGAGCCAGTTGAGTCGATACGTCCGGCACGTTTTCGCCGGGCGACCAGGGAATTGGCTGACCCCATCGCCCAGGGTCCACATTCCTGGCTGCAAGCACCAGTTCAGGCTGCGCAATCCTGATCGGTTCCACTGCATGAAGCGTCCCGTGTTTACTCACGAATACGGCATAGACGCATTCCTCGTCGACAAAGTAGGTGAGATAGTGAATTCCTTTGCGCCGGGCAAGATCGGGAAGCCGGGCGACGGATTCGTAGATCGCGGAATCATGAACGATCTCACCGCTCTGCGCGGTCAGTTGATCGGCGATCCCGCGCGATTTTGAAGATTCGATGGCCTCGAATAACTCCGCGGTGCGGTTTGCCTGCTGCAGACGCTCGCATAGAGAGTTAAACAGGTAGGGGAAAGCGCTGAAGATCCCTCCGCGCTTGCGCGGATCCTTGATGCCCCGCCGCAGCGATTCGAGATTTCTGCGCAACCGGAGGAGGGCGTCCGCGGTTTCAGACGGCTGGTGGAGTCTGCCTCGGCATAGGGCGATGCCAAAAAGGGCGTCGTTCTCCAGTTCTTTGGCGCCGTTCCGTTCCGCCCATTCCAGAGAGTACTCCAGGTCCGTCAGCGACTCCAGAATCGCTTCCTTCTCCGGCGTTTGCCCTACGAAGATCGTTTTTGCGCTTGCTACCTTGTTGCGTATCGTGAGGATGGATTCTGTTCCGCCATCTCTGGTTCCGTTGTCGTCCGCATTGAACGAGTCCAGCAGCTTCCGGTATTCAGATTGACTTGTGAGCGAGGCAACCGTTTTAGCCGGCAGATAGTCGCCAAGACCTTTGTCCTTCTGGCTGCCAAGTGTTGTCACCGGGGTCTTCCATTTATTCACCAAGGCCCTCAAACGGGATCCCTCCATGTCGAGGGCCAGCTCATCGTCCTGCAACGCCTCGTCTGCGTCATCGATCCTTTGCAGATTCACCAGGCACTCCACCCGCAGGAGACGCAGTTCCTTTTCCGGGTGCAGAGTCAAATAGAACTCCGCTGCGGAAAGCGCTTCGTCCCACCGCGAGAGAAGGGTAAGCGCCTTCACATGGCACCGGGCCGCAATCGCCAGGGTAGACGGCATCAGCCCGTGATTGGTGGGGTTGGCCATAACGATTTCGCAGGCGCGTTGGTGCACCGCCGCCGAAAGAACCGCGCCGCATTCTGGATTGATGAAATACGAGTACTGCACCAGCAAGACTCCGAGCCCAACAATCACCAAACCCGGGTTGTCTGACCCTACCCAGGCCAGTGCCGTTCCCAGGGAATCGTTTTGCGGAAGCGCCTCGGTAAAGGCGATCCGCTCCTGCGGCGTGCCGGTGCGCAATAAGTTCGCAACCTGGTCCGTCGACAATATCCACATAGTTGCCTCTCGCATGCGGCGCGTTTGTCCAAGGTCGGCCTAGCGCTTCATCGAATTCATCAAACCGATCGTCATCCCCGTCATCCTGGTACTGAAGTTGCCCAGTTGCGCCCTATGTTGCGCAAGCCGGTTCAACTCGGTGATCGGGTCGGCATGTGACGCGGCGTTTGCCGGCCGCGCGCTAGACGCTTCCTGACGCATCGCCGCCATGCGCGCACGGGTTGATTCGTTCCTTTCCGCGGCATGTGCCTCGGCCAGCACGGGCTCCAGCATCCACAGCATGTTCGGAAGTTCCATGCTCCATTGCTGCAGCAAAGCACTGCGGGTCCACGGATCGAGGTACGGCCAGTTCGCCGCGATCTGCGCCAGCATGGCCGGAGCATTCACATACCAATACTGTGTTTCGATCGGAAGGTGTGGATAGCAGGAAGCAAGATGTGTTCTCCACAGTGGCCTCACCGCGTTGGTCACGTCGATGGCGTCGAATCCACGGACTGCGGCGGCAATAAAATGGATGATCTCCAATGCCGCGTCGGCCGACTCGGCTGTCAGAGGGGGCGGCCCATAACAAAGAATGTGTTGGTTCATATGACCTCCTTGCGATTTGGAGTTACACCGGGGGACAGGAGTCCGGGGCGAATCCGCGGACCGCTGTTTGAGAGATTGGATGCGCGGGCAGGCAGGAGTCAGTCAAGCCGGCCTGGAAGCTCGTCGTCATCATAATAGTGAAAATGCGCCCTGAAACGTTTCATATTACCGAGATTGAATACGGTGGGTAACGATAGGCATACCTTGCCCGAGGGGCCCCCTCCGCTGCAGACGGCGTGAAGGCGAGGACCAACTCAAGGCCATTGAGGTGAAAGAAGTTTTGTTTGAAATCGAAGGCGGACATTCACAGCAATCCCGTTGTTCGCAACCGTTTCGTTCTGGCAGCACTGCAGCAGAGCGGGATGTCGATGAGCAGATTGGGTTTATTCTGCCCGTACTGTTGGCAATTGGCCCACCCCGTGGCCGAGGCGCCGACACGAGAATCGGAGCTTCCCAGTCCAGCAGTTTACAGCTAAATGCAGGGATTGCTCTCCATAAACGCCTTGTGACCAGGAGCTATCCTCGCTTGACGGCAAATAGCGGATGCAATCGATGTACTTGCGCCGCAGACCGTTCGCGTCGGCGCTACTGCACGATGTACGTCACCGAAGTGCTCGACATATTCAGCGTGGTCGGTGGGATGAACGGCACCCGGTAGGGAAACGCATAGGTCACGTACACCTGCACCCGGCTGCCCGGCGACTGGTTGCCATCGGGAAACGTCGTGCTCACGACGATCGGCGCACCGCCGATGTTGGGCCAGGTAAGCCCGGAAACATAGTTGTTGACCGAGGCGGCCGACATCGTGCACGAACTCCCGGCGCCGTTGACGCAAGTTGCGCCGTGAACCATCGCGTAACGGGTTCCCTCTCGCGCGCACTCCGAGACCACCTGATGCATATAGAGCGCCATGCTCACTTCGATCAGCCCGAAAAAGAAGGTAAAAAGGATTGGTACGGTGAGAGCAAACTCAACCAGGGCCCCGCCTTCCTCGCTCAGCGCAGAATTTTGCCGCCGTCGTAGTGCGGAAGCATAAGCCCTCGGCCGCAACAGCCTGCGAACAAAACGCAATGAGTGCACAATCGCGGCTTCGACTTTCCCCGATGGCTCACCCTGGCGCGGCAACTTCACTCCTGAACTTCCATGGTCGAAGAACCGTTGAGGGTATAGGTAGCTGGAAGACCGGGACAGCGGATGGGCGGCGTAACCACCACACTGGTATTCACCTGAACAAATTCCAGGGTGTGATCCGTTCCGCTGTTACAGGCCGTGTTGGCCGCCGACTGGGTGGAATACTGTGTGCCGCCTATCGAACTCGAGCAGGCGTAGTAGACCGTGGGCGTCACCAAAAGACTTGTCCCCAGGTCGGTGGCTTCGTTCTGCGCAGCGGTCGTCATTCCCGAACTGCTGGCCGCGAAGGTTGAACTCATCATGCCGTACATGGCCGCTGCGTGGGCGGCATTCGATACTTCGATCGAGGTGTAGATCATGCCGCCGATTTCCACTGTCCCTACCAGCAGCGGCATGCCCATCAGCGAGACGCACAGGGCCATCTCCACCAGTGCGCTCCCTTGTTCTTCGCGCAGGAATCTGCAACGCATCCATCTGCCTGAAAACCAACGCCGCAGGAAACCGGTACTGAACTGCGTGATCCTTCTCATGATTACTCCGCCATCTTTGCTACTGAACTGTTCATCGTTCCCAGGTTTGTTGAGGCATAGCTGTTGAGCGCTGCTCCGCCGGCCATGGTCAACGACTGCGCAACAAAGTCCATGTTCGTTGTCGTCCCGGTGCCGTTGTTCAGGGTTACGGCTGCATTGGGCGCGTAGATCAATCCGGAAAAGTTGGAATTCGATCCGCCCTGGATGGTCACGGTGCTGCCCGCCGCATAGAACAGCGTGCCCGGAGACCCGTTCACGGTAGGCGCTGACATGTTCATTGTGACGCCGTTGGCAATGTCGATCGTGCCTCCAACGTAGAATTCGGCGCTGGTGGAAGTTACAGGCGCACCCCCTCCGGTTGTAAAGCCGCCCTGGATGTAATAGGTATAACCGGGTGTGAATGTCACCGATGCCGCATTGCTGGTATCCATGCTGGTGTAACAAATGGTGCCGCTCGTTGCGGTCTCCCCGGCGATCGGCAGCGTGTAAACGCCGGTGTAGTTGTTCGACGCGATATAGCCCTGCACGGGATTGGCATAGCAGGTAATGCCGGTGGGCAGCGTGGGAGCGGCGATGGTGGGGCTGCACGCCGCAACACCGGTCACGACCTTGGTGCTCGAAGAAATGCTGCCACTGTTGTTGACGTTGCTTGAGTTATCCCAGTTGGTTGAAACCGTGCCCAGCGAAAGAGCGTTGATACTCGCGCTGCCCACCACGCCGACCGCATTGCTGCTGGATGAGTCCACCGTGACTCCGCAGTTGGTTGCATTGAGCTGCGCGTCGTTGCTCATGTTCAGCCCCATGCCGCTGGGGCCTTCCAGGCAAACGCACGTGGGAGCAGATTGACCGCCTCCGGCAACCGCCCGGCCCGTAACCGTCATGCTGGTGATGTTGTGGTTGAACGCCCCCAGAAGCAGCGTGGGAACCGACTTGGACACAATCACTTCAACGTAACCCGCGGTGCCCGCGTATTGCCCGTAGACCGGCGGGTTGTTGATTTGTACCGTTGCCGGGTTGAGTGTCGCCGAGGAGTTGAAGCCGTTCATCTTGGCAATCGCGTTGGCCACGCTCTGCATGTTGGAAGTGTTGCCCGCGCTCGCCTCTTCAGCCGCGGCAATCGCAGCCGCGTCGGCCGCGGCCTGCGCCATCCGCTTCTGGCGGAAGAAGTACCCCCCGTCGAAAGCAAGAGCCATGAAGCCGAGCGCCAGGATCGCCATAAATGTCGCCACCAGAATCGCAGCCTGACCGCTTTCGTCCTTAAGGATCTTCATCTAGGTACCCCTCAACTGCCCGCTGCGAATCTTGCAGCTATTACTATCGGCTCTCCCGCCCATAGCTCGAATAGCACATTCGAGTCATTGCCGTACCGGCTTTAGTCTTCCGAAGGCCACGATGCGGGCCACATATCCGGCAAGAAATGGTGCTAGCGCTCGGCTTAGTGCCCAACGCGAGGCGACAAACGTTGGCCAGGAAGCCGAGAATTGCACCTTTCATTTTGGTAATCGGCGCCATCGCCTTCGACGATGAGGAAGTCGCATCGAGTCTCCGCCCTCACGTCATTTGAGGATTTCAACGGACGGAACTGTTTGATTCGGAACGTATTGCGATGTTCTTGTAATAAAGTATGAGTCGAATGCACTCATATTTTGCAATCAGCGCTTGACAAGTTGACGCCCACTTGCCTATCGTTAGCAATTGGAAGGCTCGACTGCTAGCCCGAGGCGGGCTGGTAAAACTGCTCGAAGAAACCCGCAACATCCTGCCGCAGTTCCAAGCCGGGCAGCTTCCGAAGCTTTTTTCTTGAAAACCACTCAAATCCCGCGGCCGGGGCTCAACCCTGCCGGGGCCTGAAGGAGAAGCGAAGCAATGGCATCAACATCCGTTACAACCACTTTCACTCCGCTCCATGACCGCATCCTCGTCCGCCGTCTGGAAGAGGGCGAAACCATCCGTGGGGGGATCATCATCCCCGACAGCGCCAAGGAAAAGCCCCAGGAGGGCGAAGTGATCTCCGTCGGCAAGGGCAAGTCGAACGACGAAGGCAAAGTCTTCCCGCTCGACGTCAAGGCCGGCGACAACATCCTCTTCGGCAAATACTCCGGCACCGAGATCAAGCTTGACGGCCAGGAGTTCCTCATCATGCGCGAAGAAGAAGTCCTCGGCATCGTCAAGAAGTAATCGCATTGCGTTAGCGCGAAGGGTCGGCGGTTTTAAAACTAACCCCTGACCCCTAATCCCTAACCCCTGAAATCGAAAAACTGTTCCAAGGAGAGTTAAGAGCATGGCAAAGCAAATTCTGCACGGTGAAGATTCCCGTCAGGCGATTCTGCGCGGTGTCAACATCCTCGCGGACGCCGTCAAGGCGACACTCGGCCCAAAGGGCCGCAACGTTGTTATCGAGAAGAAATTCGGTTCCCCCACCATCACCAAAGACGGCGTTACGGTCGCCAAGGAAATCGAGTTGAAGGACCCGATGGAGAATGTCGGCGCCCAGCTCGTCCGCGAAGTCGCCTCCAAGACCTCGGACGTAGCCGGCGACGGCACCACCACCGCAACCGTTCTCGCCCAGTCCATCTTCAAGGAAGGCGTCAAAACCGTTGCCGCCGGGGCTAACCCGACCGCCCTCAAGCGCGGCATCGACAAGGCCGTTACCGTCATCATCGGCACCCGCGACAAGGAAGGTAAGTACACCGATGGTGGCGCACTTGGCAAGCTCTCTCAGGAAGTGAACGAGGGTTCGGTCGCCCAGGTCGGAGCCATCTCCGCCAACGGCGACCAGGAGATCGGTGACATTATCGCCCATGCCGTCAAGGTTGTCGGCAAGGACGGCGTCATCACCATCGAAGAGTCGAAGACCATGCACACCGGCCTGGAAACAGTCGACGGCATGCAGTTCGATCGCGGCTACCTCAGCCCGTACTTTGTTACGGATGCCGAGCGCCTCGAAGTCGTTCTCGAAGATCCCTACATCCTCATCTACGAGAAGAAGATCAGCGCCATGAAGGATCTGCTTCCCCTTCTGGAACAGGTTGCCCGCGGCGGCAAGCCCCTCCTGATCATTGCTGAAGACGTGGAAGGCGAAGCACTCGCCACCCTCGTCGTCAACAAGCTGCGCGGAACCCTCAACGTCGCTGCCGTCAAGGCTCCCGGCTTTGGCGATCGCCGCAAGGCCATCCTGGGCGACATTGCCACCCTCACCGGCGGCAAGGCCATCACCGAGGATCTGGGCATCAAGCTGGAAGGCGTGAAGCTCGAGGACCTGGGCAAGGCCAAGCGCATCACCATCGACAAGGACAACACCACCATTGTGGACGGTGCGGGTAAGTCCTCGGACATCGAGGGCCGCGTGAGAGAAATCCGTGCACAGATCGAGAAGACCACCTCTGACTACGACAAGGAAAAGCTGCAGGAGCGCCTTGCCAAGCTGGTCGGCGGCGTGGCCATCATCAAGGTGGGCGCGGCAACCGAAACCGAGCTGAAAGAGAAGAAGGCTCGCGTTGAAGATGCTCTGCACGCCACCCGCGCAGCGGTCGAGGAAGGCATCGTTCCCGGAGGCGGCGTAGCTCTTGTTCGCGCCATCCCCGCGGTCGACAAGCTGATTGCCACCCTCGAAGGCGATGAGAAGATCGGCGCGCAGATCGTTCGCCGCTCCCTCGAAGAGCCTCTCCGCCAGATCGTCGCCAATGCCGGCGAAGAGGGCGCGGTCGTCGTAGCCAAGGTCCTTGAGTCGAAGGAACCGCACTACGGTTACAACGCCGCAACCGGCAACTTCGAAGACCTGGTCAAGGCCGGCGTCATCGATCCTACCAAGGTCACCCGCACGGCGCTGCAGAACGCGGCTTCGATCGCCGGTCTCCTGCTCACCACCGAAGCACTGGTTGTCGAGATTCCGGAGGCCAAGGGTGCCCCGGCCGGCGGCGGCCACGGCGGCGGCATGGACGGCATGTACTAACCACCTGCGGTGGGGCAGACGCGGCTTTTCGCCGTAAAAGCTAAACCGACAAAAGGCCTCCAGCTTTGGCTGGGGGCCTTTTCGTGTGAATTATACGTATGCACTTGACACTCCTAGGAGACTCTCGTACGAATCCTATTAAGGAGAACCCGCCATGGTCACCAAGGAAACTAGCGTCAAACTTGCGGATCGCATCTGGATTGCCGTTGCCCTGCTTCACCGTGAAATGTCCGAACGAGAAGATTTCACTCGATCGGAGATTCGCAGCAAGCTGCGAATGACCGGCTTGATGGAACAACCTGTGGCTTTAAAACCCAAATCGGTAAGTGCGCATTTAAAAGAGCATCTGGTCGCCAATCTTCCGCCTTCGTCGAGTAAGTATCGAATGCTGTACGAAACGCAACCGGGGGCCCTCCGGTTATTCCGGATGGGAGATTTCATCGATCCAGGTAGACAGCCGAGACGTCCGTCGAGCCATATCCCGAAGCACATTCCTGTGCGGGATGAGATTCCTGCGGAATACCGGCCCCTTCTCGATTGGTACGAGAGCTGGAGCAAGGAAACCCACGCTACCCCTGCACCGATCAACTGGGAAGATGATCCGCTCATCCGCCTGATTGGCTCCGGGAAACACATCTGGGCCGATGAACACGCAGACGAGTATGTCGAGAATCTGCGCCGTGAAGAACCCGCATGAGGCGGATTTTCTTCGATACCAACATCTTCATCTACATGTTCGAGGGACTTGAGCCGAATCGGAGCAGATTGCTCGATATCCGGCGTCGAATGATCGAGCGCGGAGACAGGATCGTGACCTCGGCCATGACCCTCGGCGAACTCCTGGTAAAGCCGACAAAGCTTGGGCAGACTTCGCTGATCGAACAGTACGACCGCGCCATCCGATCAACGGCAGAGGTCATTGCCTTCGACGCAAAAGTCGCATGGCGATATGCGACACTCCGTGCCACCCATGCCATTCGAAATGCAGATGCAATCCAGTTGGCCTGCGCCGCTCATTCCGGCGTAGACCTGTTTGTCACCAACGACAAAGAGTTGCACAAGCTGGATGTGCCCGGGATAGGCTTCATCTCTCCTCTCGACAAAGTCCCTCTTTAGCACCCTGACCCATGAGGTAAGTGGGAAATCCACGGATCTCCCTGCACATCGACAAAAGGCCCCCAGCTTCGGCTGGAGGCCTTTTTGTCGCAGCATTCAGGAATCGCGAAATCACGCCGGCGCGTCACTCGGCTCTGAGCCCAGCCCGGCGCAGACAGCGGCGATTCGATCCGTTGTGGGTTCACCGATGAGACCGCTACGCGGCAGCCGCAGGCTGCGGCCGCAGCGATCGCAACCACCCCGCCGATAGCCAAGCCCCAGGAATGGAGAACTCCCCCCACCCGCAATCCAGGCACACCCGCACGTCGGGCGAAGGCGTCAAGGGTGGATGGCTCAAAGTGCGCATGCAGTTGCGGTAAAGGCGGACTTCCGCCGGAATCACGGAGACTGACTCGGACTGGCACTTCGGGCAGACCATAAATACACCTCGGGATAACTGACCCTCACGACTTCACTGATACTTCAATCGGCTTGTTCTGCCAACTCTGATCAATTTGTCCACAGGATTTCAACAGAACGCTGTCCCAAAATCGGACCCACTTCCCGAAATACACGTAAGTTCCAACTCCCGTTCTTGATCTCGTGCTGTTTGCCCCTCACCAGTACAGCCCGCCCTGGAGCATCTGCCGCGCATCACGCGTGCCCGTTCCAGGAACAAACGAAGTAACGCCCCGCCTCTCGCCCGCAAAGCATTTGGGGTCCCCAAAGGGACCCCAAAGGTACCTTCCAAGGTTGGCCCAGCGCTCAGAAAGCGATGCGCAGGCCCATGGTGATGGCTCGGTTGCCGCCGATTGTGCCAAGGACCGACCCGAAGTTGGCAGAGTTGTTTGGGCACCCCCCGGCCACGGCGTACACCGAAACGCACGTGCCGGTGTTGAGAGGGGTGAGAGTCGGAACTTGCAGCGACTTCCCGGAGCCGGTTGTATAGGGGATCTGATCCAGATTTGCCTTCGCCGTTTGCTGGTCGGTTGCTTGGTTGCTGGTTACGATCTGCCCATAGTTCACATAGTAGAAGTTGCCGGGTGCGCAATTGTAGTCGTTCGCAATTGCATATTGAGTTGCGGTGTTCGAACAGGCGGAGTTTTGCCGAATCTGCCCTTGATCCATCGGCACGTCAAGACTGGCGGTATTCGTCAGGTTGAAAATGTTCAGTTCGTACTGCACCCCGATCTTTTCCGTCACAGCGAAGTTCTTGCGGATCGAGATATCCGCGCGCTTCTGCGCTGCCTGGCGGAAGATATTGCGCTGTCCCGGCGCGAAATCCGTTTCGTAAATATCCAGGGGATCGTTCGGATTGGCTCCGGCTGTAGCCGCGCCCGGGACGCCATTCTGGCCAGGCGCAACGTAGTTGATCGAAATCTGAGTCGGATCGATGGCCGGAATGTAGCTGCCGCCGCTGCCGCGGAACGGACCGCGATTCCCCGTCAGGGCCGACTTCGGATGAGCAGGATCTTTGATTCCCAGAACCGGATTCATCAGGTTTGGATAGTTGCCGACATAGATGCTGCCGACCGCCCCATAGAACTCATAGAGCGAATACGGCTCGCCGCTCTGCAGCACGGCGATTCCGGTCAGATGCCAATCGTTGAGAATATAGGAAGCTGCCGTGTGGTCCTTCACGACCTTGGGAGAGTTGACCTGGAAATTGGCGCTGAATACATTCGTACGGTCAAAATCCGAAGAAGCCCAGGAGTCCTTCAGGTCGTTGGGATTGGTGCCGGTGAAGAAAAGCCCGATGTCGCTCTGCTCGTCAAGAGAGTGGCTCCAGGTATAACTGGCACCCACCTGGAAGTTATGCGAAAGCCGCTTTTCAAGATGGGTTTCCAGGGCGTCGTAGGCGGAGTCTCCCACTGTCTTCCACAGGGCGGCGTTGGGGTTGTAGCCCACGTACGGGGCGCGGAAGTCCGTATTGCCGCCGGTAGCTGTGTTCCAGGGCTCGGTTGCGATCGGATCGTAGTCGTATCCGTCGCTCGTCGAGTTCTGGTTGAGCACCTCGAAGCCGTAGGTCGAAGTTTCACCCCATATCGGGTTGCTGGGAGTGGCGATGCCCGACTCGTTGAAGGGGACGGGAATCACCGAATGGCGGCCGCGGTTGCCGGTGTAGCCAATGGTCACCGCGACATCGTTGCTCGGCTGCCACTGAACATTCAACGTGTAGTTGATGGTGTAGGGCAGAACATTGTTCTTGTCGTAGGCGCCGAAGTTCAGCGTCGGCGTGCAGTCAAGGTACCCCTCCTGGCTGTCGACGCCGCCGCAATTTGGGCCATAATATTGGCTCTGGCCCGTCATGATGTTGAGCTGGTTTTGCAGCGCCACGTTGATGGTGGCGGGGTTCGAACTGGGCGGAATGTAAGTGGACGAACTGAAAGCCGAGCCCAACGGATTGGCGAGAGTTGATTTGTTCACGCTTTCGTTTGCTTGAACAAAGCTGGCCAGTGGAGCCGACTCGGTAACGCCGAACGGGCCTCCGTTGCCACTGCCGGCCGGCTGCGAAAGATAGGTAAACAATTCGCCCCGGTCGAAGTACATTCCGGCGCCGCCGCGCAGGACAACCGTTCCGCGATTCCTCTTGGGAGACCAGGCAAAGCCGACACGCGGCGAGATACCCCATTGCCGCCCGTTCAGCGTGGAGTCGCTGGTTCCGGCGGTTGGGTCGTACTTGTTGTTGCCGGCAACCACAAAGCCGGCGTTGTTCACCGTAAAGCCGGTCATGCTGGTGCCGGTCACGTCGTAAAGCGACGGGGTGAAGTTGAACATGTTGCCATATTTTTCGGTCATGCCACCGTGGTAGTCGTAGCGGACACCCGCTGTAATGCTCAAGTTCGGCTGCACCTGCCACTTGTCCTGGAGGTAACCCGAAATCTCGTTCGAGCGGTAATAGCGGTCCGCGTTGTTCCGGCCGCTGACCGGATCGATACTTTCCAAGACGTTGGCGCTGGAGACGTTATGGGTCTTCTTGTAGTCCATGAGAAAGTCTCCGAAATTCGAGCTCTCTACCTGGGCAAAGCCGTTGCGGTTGTTGTCGATATTCAATTGCGTGTAGCTGTAGCCGCCGCCGGCAACAATGGTGTGCTTGCCGAGGGCGAAAATCACGTTGGTGGAGGGGTTCAGACGGTTCTGCTGGAATCCCATGTTCACAAACGAGCTGTACGGCCCGATCTTGAGCCCCGGCTGACCGCTCGATAAGCTGTCAACCGCGAAGTCCTTGACCAGCAACCCGGGAAGAACACCCTGGTTGTATCCGGAAAGGCCCGTGCCGATGCCGAATGCGTTATCGCCGCCAGAGTTGGTGAGCGTCTGGTTATAGTAGGCGTACGAGCCCATGCGATCGTAGCCCAGGCGCTGCTCCCAGTTCACCCGCGATCCGATCGAGATGGTGTTGTCGATCGCCCCCACCTGCGAACCGTTGTCCTGACTCACCGGAAAGCCGCCCGTTTGCGAGTAGCCGTAAGGCTTTGAGACCGGGTCGTTCTGGTAGTAATACTTGAACGAAAACCGGTCGGCCTTGCTCAGGTCGAAGTCAACCGAAGCTGCCGCTTGGTCTGCGGTCAGCCGCGAAGTGCCGAGCAAAGTCACGTTGGGGACGCCGAATTGAACTGGCGCGGTGCTCTGCGCCGAGGGAACAAGAAGGCTTCCATCCGGCAGCGTTGCTTGCAGCAATGACTCGGCAATCGGGTCAAGCGTTCCGCTGAGCGCGGTCCCTTTGTTCCAGCTCATGCCCGCGGCCAACAGTCCGGCTGCCGAGCGGTCGCTGGTCAGCCCCGCAGGCACGGTCATCTGCGACATGCCGGTTGCGGCGTCAGAATTGTAACGATGCTGATATGCAAGAAAGATGAAGACCTTGTCCTTCAACACCGGCCCGCCAAGGGTGCCGCCGGTGCTCCAGCGGTGAAGTGCGGGGTTGGCCATCGACTCTGGAAGAGCGCCCACACCCTGGGTCGAGAGCTGATACTGCTGGTTAAAATAGAAGGGCGCCGCGTTGAGCGAGTTATTGGCAAAGCTGCCGTAAACCTGGCCGTGCCATTTGTTGGTCCCGGTTCCGGTATTGGCGTCGATCTGCGCGCCGCTGGTGGCGCCTTGTTGTGCGTCGTACATCGAGGCGTTCACTCGCAATTCCTGCAGAAACTGCGGCGGCGGCGAAGGAAGGCTGTTGCCTATGGAGTCGTACACCGACGTTCCCACCGGCGATGCGCCCCCGATATAGCTGCTGCCCGCTGCCGAAGTGCTCGATGTGGAGCCGCCGCCCGTGTTGAAGTTGTATCGCTGCGAGTTTGAGCCGCTGGAGCTCTTGCCGTTGAACAGGTTGGTCGCGTCAACGCCATTTACCTGGAAGGTATTCGAGGTATCCCGTTGTCCATTGGCCCAAATGGGCTGATTGCCCAGGCCCGCATTCGAGTCGAGGTTGGCCAGCAATTCAGCGTTCACTCCCGGCGTCAGCACAGCCAGTTGCGTAAAGCTCCCGGTGGCCAATGGAGTAATTTCAATCTGCGCGCTGTCCAGCGTGTATCCGTTGGTCGTGTCGGTCGAATTCAGCAGCGGGTTGGCGGTCACTTCCACCGACTCGCTCGCCTTGCCCAGCTTCAGCGTCGCGTTGACTGTAGTCGCGCGCGCCTCCTGCACCGTGATTCCCTTCGTTTCCGTGGCTTCAAATCCCTCGTGCGTCACGGTAACCACGTAGCTGCCGATGGGGAGGTTGAATATCTGGTAGAAGCCATTCCCTCCCGTCGTTGTGCTGCGCGTCACATTGATTGAATCGTTGCTTGCCGTTACTGTTGCGGCCACCACCGCCGCACCCGATGGATCAACCACAGTTCCATTCAACGAACCCAGCGTTTGCTGTGCCAGGGTTGGGATTGAACAAAAAAGTACGGCCCAACAGAACAGGCCGCACCGCGCGACACTCCTCCTAAAATTTTGATTCATATTCTCCTCACAGACTGTTTGGCGTTCCGTGAATGAAGTTTTCGGGCAGAAAATCCTGGGGGCAACGCTGCCTCGAGGTTTGAGATAAGTGCTATTAGTCTAGAGTCTATTCAAGAATCGCCAATTGGCTATAAAAAAAATATGAAGAAAGTTGCCTTTTTGCACCGCATCGATCTTTGTATTCACAAACTTGCGGCCAATCCCTTGTGGAAAATGAGGCACAATCCGGCCCCGATGGGCTATATTCCTGCAAAAAGTTGCATACCGTTGAATGCCCAGGGATGGACGTTCCCGCACCGGATCACCCACTCTCCTGATCAGAAGCCCTCGATCCACCCACCCAGAAACGCCGGGAAACAGCCCAGCAGCACCACCGATGCGGCAATCCCCACCAGAACCGCGAGCGCCACCGGGTGCACCTCGATCGGGCTATCGTCCACCGGCGGCATTACGTAGGCCCGCTTCAGCACCTGCAGGTAGTAATAGAGCGAGACCGCGCTCATGGCGATCGCCAGGCACACCAGCCCAAACGGCCCCGCTCCCGCATGTTCGCCCAGAACCGCCGCAAACAGGTTGAACTTGGCCCAGAAGCCGACCAGCGGAGGAATCCCGGCGAGCGAGAGGAACAGCACCAGCAGCACGCCCGCCAGTACCGGGTTGCGCTTGTGCAGGCCCAGGAAGGAATCCATCCGGTCGCTGCCCGTGGCGCGCTCGACCACGGCAACCACCCCGAATGCGCCCACAGTTGTGAGTCCGTATGTCAGCACATAAAAGAGCACCGACTGCATGGCCCGCAGCGTGGTGAAGAAGCTGGAGAAATTGAAGTCAACCGCCGACCCCTGGCCTGAAAATGCGGGATGCGCGGCCAGCCCCAGCAGAATGTATCCCGCGTGAGCAACAGCCGAGTAAGCCAGCAGCCGCCGCACACTCACCTGGGCAAGCGCAGCCAAATTTCCCAAAACAATCGAAGCAGCCGAAGCAATGAGAAGAACCGTCGCCAGTTGCGGCCACGTCCGGTAATAGGCACGCAGAATCTGTTCCAGCGAGTGACCGTCGGCGGCCAGATTCCCGCCCGGCCGCAGCCACCAGTTCATGGCCAGCGTAACCAGCAGCGCGAAGCTCGCCACTTTAGACACGGAAGCAATAAAGGCCGCTGCCGGCGCAGGCGCGCCCTCATACGTGTCCGGCGCCCAAAGATGAAATGGCACAGCCGCCACTTTGAAGCCCAGCCCGGCAACCACCAGCACCCAGGCCACGTAGAAAAGCGGGCTCGGCCCGCTCATGGTGATCCGGTACTGAATCGACGCCAGGTTCGTCGTCCCGGTCAACCCGTAAAAATAGCTGAAGCCGAACAGCAGGAACGCCGCCGACATGCCCCCGAACAGGTAGTACTTCATCGCCGCTTCCGCGCTCTTGCCCGAACTTTTCGCGAACGCCGTCAGGATGTAAAGCCCCAAGCTGAGCAGTTCCAGGCCGATAAAGATCACCAGCAGATCCTGCGCGGCGGCAATCAGCAAGCCGCCCGCCGCCGCCATCAGGACCACCGCAACAAACTCGCCAATATGTTTCGTGAAAACCGAATCGAACAGCAACAGAAGGGTCAGCGCCGTGAGCACCAGGATTCCGACTTGCGCAACAGTGATGAATCCCCCCGTGCCAAGCAGAGTAAATCCGCCGCTCTTGCCGAACGTGAGCCAAGTCGCGCCCTGCGTCTCCACCGCGACAAGGGCCGCGCCGCATCCAGCCACGCCCAGCGCCGCCGCCACCGCCAGCCGCACATTGAGCGCCGCCTTGCGCAACAAACCCAGGTCGACGATCAACACCAGCAGCGCCGCAATTTCAAGCGCCGTCTCCGGCAGCGTCACGCGGAAGAGGTCTGCGTAATTCATCGTCCCCCTCCCGCCAGCAGCGCCTGCACCGCCGGTTCAATCGCGTCGAGCAGAATCTTCGGATACAAGCCCACCACCAGGCTCACGCCAGCCAGCAGCACCACCCCTGTAACCTCAGGCCAAGTGATCGCAGCAAAAGGATGCGCGTGCTCATATTCCAATCCGTGTGCGGTCTGCGCAGCGTCGCTGAAAAACGCCTTTTGCAGCGCGCGCCACGTATACGCCACGCCCACCACAATGCCCACGCCCGCCGCCAGCGCCCACCACGGCCTGGCCATCCACGCGCCCACCAGCACCTGGAACTCAGCCACAAACCCCGAGAATCCCGGCAGCCCCATCGACGCCATTCCCGCGATCACAAACGCCCATGCCGCAAATGGAATCCGCCTCGACAGGTGCATCGTTTCCAGTTCCGCGAGCTGCCGCGTGTGCGTGCGGTCATAAACGATGCGCCCCACAATGGCGAAGAGCAGTCCCGCAATAATGCCGTGCGAGAACATCTGCAACACCGCGCCCGTCATGCCAATCTGGTTCAGCGTCACCAGCCCGAGCAGTACAAACCCCATGTGGCTCACGCTCGAGTAGCCGATCACAAATTTGAAGTCCGTCTGCGCCAGCGCCACCAGCGCGCCGTAGACAATGCCGATCACCGCCAGGATCGCAAACACATCGCGCCACGAACCAACTCCGACGATCGAGAATCCCCACGGGTCAAGCCCATGCGGGAACAGCCCAATGGCGACGCGCAAGCAGCCGTATGCGCCCAGTTTCATTACCACGCCAGCCAGCAGCATCGACGCGGCAGTCGGCGCGGCCACGTGGCCGGTCGGCGCCCAGGTATGGAACGGCCACAAACCGGCCAGAATTCCGAAGCCCACAAAGACCAGCGGGAACAACCACATCTGCATGTGCACCGGCAGTCCCGCATGGGCCAGGTCTACCAGCCCCGTCGAGTGACTTCCAGACGCCGCATATGCCGCCAGCAGCCCGATCAGCACCATCGCCGAGCCCACAAACGAATAGAGCGCCAGCTTCATCGCCGCATACTCGCGTCGCGTCGAGCCCCAGATGGCGATCAGGAAGTATTTCGGCACGATCGCGATCTCGTAAAACACAAACAGCAGAAACAGATCGAAGCTCAAGAAAACGCCGTACACGCCGCCGATCAGCGCCAGAAAGAAGGCGAAGAATTCATTCGTCCGCAGTTCGATATTCCAACTGAACAGCACGCCCGCAACCGCGGCCAGCCCAGTGAGAAGCACCAGCACGCGGCTGATTCCATCCGCCGCCAGCAGGTAGTGAACGCCCATGGTCGGAACCCACGCCGCATCCACAATCACCGTGCGGACGCCCTGATCGGTCCCCATCCCGGCGACGAAACCCTGCACCCCCAGCGCCAGCCCGGCCGCGGCAGCAGCAAGCGCAAACCACCGCGCCAGCGCAGCCTTGCCCTTGGGCAGCAGCGCCTCAATCACAGCCCCGGCAAAAGAGAGATAAATCGTCCACGCCAACATCTACAGCAGTTCTCCAGTCACTACCAAACAAATCAACCGCTCGCTGCAACAACTCTCCGCGCGTGCTTTGTAACAGGGCACGACTTCAGTCGTGCCGCAACGGCCGCAAAATGAGGACGGGCTTTAGCCCCTGCGGATCTTGATCAATCCCGCAATCGTGGTCCGCACCTTCCAACCGCGTTTTCCTGAACAAGCCTGATATTCATCCTTCCAAAAATCCAGACATCCATCGAGAATTCATGGGCCGCCATCAAAATCTCCATTGCGCCAGCAGATATTGAACCGTCGGGTTCACGCTGTTCACAATCAGTTGCGGCCACAGGCCAATCAGCAGCATCAGCCCGATCACCGGCGCCAGCGCCAGCCGCTCGCCTGTATGAAGATCGGGGAATCCCACGCAATGCTCCGGCACTGGCCCGGTAAACACTTTCTGAATCACCGTAAGAATCACCACCGCCGTCACCAGTAGTCCAAGAATCGAAACCGCCGCGGAAACCCACGTGAGCGAAAACACGCCGCGGAAGATGAGGAACTCGCCCACAAATCCGTTCAGCCCCGGCAACCCCAGCGAAGAGAAAAGCGCAATCCCCATCAGCCCGGCAAATACCGGCGCAGGCTTGCGCAGCCCGCCAAAATCGTCAATGCCGCGGTGTCCGCCCGTCCGCTGCTGCATCAGCGCCACAAACCAGAACAGCGCCGCCGCCGTCACTCCGTGGTTGAACATCTGCAAAATCACGCCGTTCAGCGCCGCCGCCTGGCTGGCATACTGCCCCGCATCCCAGGCATCCATCGGAAGCGCCAAGGCAAAGATCCCCAGCAAACAATAGCCCAGGTGATTGACGGATGAGTAAGCAAACACCCGCTTCAAGTCCTTCTGCGCCGCCGCCGCCCATGCGCCCATCACCACTGTCGCCACGGCCAGCACCAAAAGCGGTGTGCGCATCTGCGCAATCTGGTGCCCGAAAAGCGGCAACGCAATGCGCAGCAATCCATACACGCCCATCTTCGACATCGCGCCCGTCAGCAGCATCGTCACCGGCGAGGGCGCCTCTGCGTAGGCCGCCGGCAGCCAGGTGTGGAACGGAAACATCGGCACCTTCACCGCGAAGCCGGCCAGCACGCCAATCGCGAGCCAGATCATCACGTGGCCAAGATGCGCAGTGACCATCTGCTCCAATGTCCCGGTCGACGCAAGAAATGCGAGCCGGTCAAAGTTCATGGTGCCCGGCGAGTCGGCAGTCTTCGTGGAGAGAAACACCGCCAGAAACGCCACCAGCAGCGTCACGCTTCCCGCCATGGTATACACAAAAAACTGCGTAGCCGCCGGCCCACGCCGCGCCCCGCCCCACAGCTTGATGAGAAAAAATGCCGGAATCAGGCTCAACTCCCAGAACAGAAACCAGTGAAAGAAATTCAGCGCCGTGAACGATCCGAACAGTCCCGACTCCAGCACCAGCACCAGCCCGAAATAAAGCCCCGGCTGGTGATGCACGCGATGCGCCGCGTCCACAGACATCAGCGTGACAATCGCTGACAAAACCAGCATCAGCGCTCCCAGCCCGTCCACGCCCAGGTAATACTCAATGCCCAGCGAGCGCACCCACTCATGCTGCTCCACCAGCCCGATCGATCCGTTCGCCGGCAACTGCGTCCACACATAGAGCGCCAGCGCCAGGCTCGCCCCTGTAGTGAGAATCGCCACTCCCCGCGCATGCTTGCCGGAGACAAGCGCAACAGCCGCGCCAATCAGCGGCAGCAGCGTCAACACCGTCAATAGAGGAAATCCGCTCATGCCCGGCTGCTCCAGATCAGGATCGCCGCCAGCCCCACCACCGCCAGCGCCAGCAGCCGCAGGTAAGTCTGCACGCGCCCCGACTGCATCCGCGACAGCAGCCCTCCGCCCGTCGACAACTCTTCGCACCCCTTGTCGAAACCCCCGTCCACCACGTTCGTGTCCAGGAAGCGATTCAACTGCGCCCACAGCCCAAATGCCCAGGCCACCGCAGTCACCACGCCGCCCCACACGCGGCGGTCGAGCCAGTCCGCAACCTTTGCCCACCAATAGTAGAAAGCAATCACCGTCATTCCGTAGAACTCGTCAATGTAGAGCCGATCGCGCAGCCACGCCCACGGCAACGGAGCCGCCGCCGCCAGCACATCCGCCTCTTCCGGCGCGGGCGACTTGCCGCCATACAGCAACCAACCCAGCCCAATCCCCAAGAAAACAACCAGGGTCGAAGTGGCCATCAAGGAAAACAATCCCGGCTCGAGAAAACCGCGCCATCCAAATGCGACCGCGCGGCCCTCGATAAAGCCCCGGAACCACGGCCACGCCGGCGTCCCAATCGCTCCCAGCACCATTGCAAAGAACGCCAGAATCGCCAACGGCACCGTCATGGAATTCGGGCTCTCATGCGCATTCTTCGCGCCGCGGTTCACGCCAAAGAACACATAGCTGATTTGCCGCGTCATGTAGAAGGCAGTCAACAGCGCGCCAAACACCAGCATGTAGAACGGACCTTTGCTCACGCTGAAGTGCTTCGCCGCTTCAAGAATTCCATCCTTGCTCCAGAAGCCGGAAAACACCAGCGGAAACCCGCACAGCGCCAGCATGCCGATTGCATACGTAATGAAAGTCACCGGCATGTCGGACTTGAGCCCGCCCATGCGGCGAATGTCCTGCTCCTCGTGGCACCCATGAATCACCGAGCCCGCGCCCATGAACAGCAGCGCCTTGAAAAACGCATGCGTAATCAGGTGGAACATCCCCACCGCCACGCCGCCCATCCCCAGGCCGGCCATCATGTAACCGAGTTGCGAAACGGTCGAGTAAGCAAGAATCCGCTTGATGTCGTTCTGCGCCACCGCGATCAGCGCCGCAAACACGGCGGTAAATGCCCCCACCCACGTCACCACCGTCAGCGCCGTCGTAGTTCCACCGGCCAGCGCGCCCGCCTGCATCAGCGGATACACCCGCGCAATCAGATAAACGCCCGCCGCCACCATCGTCGCCGCATGAATCAGCGCGGAGACCGGCGTAGGCCCCTCCATCGCATCCGGCAGCCACACATGCAGCGGAAACTGTCCGCTCTTGCCCGCCGCGCCGGCAAAAATCAGCAGCCCAATCGCTCCCGCCGCTGAAAGTCCCCACGCCGACCGCTCGGTCACCAACCCCAGCAGCGCGTGAGCCTCCATCGACCCCCCGCCGCTGTTATAGAACAGCAGCGTCCCCGTCTCGCTGAAGAGCCACACAATGCCTAGCAGAAAAAACACATCGCCCACGCGCGTGGTAAGGAATGCTTTCTTCGCCGCGGCGGCAGCCGAAGGCTTCTGATACCAGAATCCAATTAATAAGTAGGAAGTAAGTCCCACTAACTCCCAGCACATAAATAAGAGCAGCAGGCTATTCGCAATCACCACGCCCAGCATGGCTCCGGCAAACAGACTCAGAAAGCAGAAAAAGCGTGTGTAGTTCTCGTCGTGCGCCATGTAGCCCGTCGAATAAATAAAGATAAGCAGCCCAACAAAGGTGACCATCACCAGCATCACCGCGGAGAGCGGATCGAGCACCCATCCCAGGTCCACATTGGTCGCGCCAAATTGAAACCACGTAAAGTTCACGGTCTCGCGTATAGCAATGCCATGCGACCATTCAGCCACAACATGGCCGAACGCCGCCAACGCCAGCAGCAGCGAAAATCCGAGCGACCCAATCGCCAGCGTTGACGCCGTCCTGCGCTTCGGTTGCTTGAGCAGCGAAATCACACCCGAAGCAAGAATCGGCACTGCCGGTATCAGCCACAGGATGCGCGTGATTGCCGAAGCCCCCAGTTGCGGAGTGAACGAAATTGTCTCTTGCATCAACCGCTCACCCCTTCATCCTGTTCATCGCATCCAGGTCCGTCGTATGCGTGTGGCGATGAATCGCTATCACCAGCCCCAGTCCCACCGCCGCCTCGGCCGCCGCCACGGCAATCGAGAAAATCGCAAACATCATCCCCGTCAGCGCTTCAGGATGCGGCCCGTAGCGCCAGAACGCAATCAGATTCAGATTCGCCGCGTTGAGCATCAATTCAATCCCGATCAGCACCAGGATCGCATTGCGCCGCGTCAGCGCCCCGGCCAGCCCAATCGCAAACAGCAGCGCGGCGACTAGTAAGTATCCCGTCAGCGGGTTCATCGCGCGCCCTCTTTTTCATGCATGGCCACAATCACCGCGCCAATCAGCGCCGCCGTCAGCAGCAGCGCCACAATCTCCAGCGGCAGCACATAGCGCCCCATCAGCGCATTGCCGATGTCCATCACCGTCACTTGCGGCTTCGTCGTTTCATGAGGCAACACCGCGGTGCTATGCAGAACCGCCCAGCCCAGAATCGCAAAAACTCCCGCGGCAACCACCAGCCCCACCAGAGGCTTGCCGCTATACACGCCGTCCTTTGGAGTCTCCGATCCGCGCGTCAAAAGAATCGCAAACACCACCAGGATCGCCACCGCGCCAATGTAAATGAGAATCTGCGCAAACCCGGCAAACTGCGCGTCGAGTTCGAGGAACATCAACGCCACCCCGGCGAAGGCCACCGTCAAAGCCAGCGCGCAATGCACCGTATTCTTCAAGAGCACAGCCGCCAGCGCCCCAGCCACCGACAACGCCGCAATCAAATAAAACACCACGCTCATCGGCCACTCACCTGAACCAACACCCAATGACTGTCATCCTGAGCGGAGCGCAGCGCAGTCGAAGGACCCGCTGTTCGTCTCCAATCGAAGCTCAAGACCTCCGTGCCCCATCCATTCGCGTTCTCAGCGAATGGGTGGGAAACCACAAATCTCAAACCGCAGCAATCACTCCGCATACCGGTAACTCCTCGGCCCAAAGTGTTCCCGCTTCATCCCCACGCGCGCCATCAAGACATAAGCCACCAGCAGAATCGCCGAACACACCGCCCAGCGCAGCAACCCCTCGCCCATGAACCGCCACGCTCCCGCCACGCCCAAATTCAAGAGCGTCAGTGGCAGCACAAACTTCCATGCAAAGTTCATCAACTGGTCCTGCCTCAGTCGCGGCAGCGTTCCGCGAACCCAGATAAACACGCACATCGACAGCATCACCTTGGCAAAGAACCAAATCCACGACGGCACAAAACCAAGCACCTGCAGGGGCGCGGAGTATCCGCCTAGAAACAACGTCGTCCCCAGCCCCGAGATTCCCAACATGCCCACGTACTCGCCAAGAAAGAACAGCGCAAACTTGAAGCCCGAGTACTCCGTGAAGTAACCCGCAACAAGCTCCGACTCACCCTCCGGCAAATCGAACGGCGAGCGATTCGTCTCCGCCGTAGCCGCAATCGCAAACAAAATGAAGCCCGCAAATCCCCACGGCGTAAAGATGTACCAGTGCGGCAACCCGTATGAATATTGGTTCTGCGCATCGACTATCTTGTTCAGCGAGAGCGACCCGGTCATCATCACCA
>Ga0302320_10004357_pt1 | contig 32164 bp, 21 predicted proteins | sample Bog_T0_3_FD_202130 | JGI IMG/M metagenome (GOLD analysis project Ga0302320, IMG submission 202130) | Peat permafrost microbial communities from Stordalen Mire near Abisko, Sweden - Bog_T0_3 | ecosystem: Environmental > Terrestrial > Soil > Wetlands > Peat | place: Sweden: Abisko, Stordalen Mire... | reverse complement strand
TTACGGACAAGGGGGATAGACATATCGCGCTCAGACCTGAGCTCACCGCGCCGGCGATGCGCGCCCTGATCCAGCACAGCCTTTGCGCCACCGGCACGGTCACTCGCCTGTCTTACTGTGGACCGATTTTCCGCTACGAACGCCCTCAGAAAGGGCGTTATCGCCAGGCCCACCAGTTCGGCCTTGAGCTGGTCGGAAGTCCGAGCGTGGCCGCCGACGCCGAGGTGATCGAGGTCACTGTGAAGTTCTATCAGGGCCTCGGCATCTCAGATGCGACCGCGCGCATCAGCTCGCTGGGTCGCGAAGAGTGTCGGTCGGCCTTTCGGCGGGCCATCGTCAACCACGCCCAAAGTTGGCTTGCCAGCCAGCCTCAGGAAATCGCCGAGAAGACCCTCAAGAACCCCCTTCGACTATTAGACAGCAAGGACCCCGACACCCAGGCCGCCCTGGTCGGTCTACCCCCGGTGACCGATTTTCTGGAGGACGAGAGCAAGCAGCGGTTTGAGGGCCTGCAAGAACTTCTCGCGGCCGCCGGCGTCCCATTTGAGGTCGACACTTCGATCGTGAGGGGCCTAGACTATTACACCGAGACCGTGTTCGAAATTCACTCGCCGAACATTGGCGCCCAGTCCGCTCTGTGCGGAGGGGGCCGTTATGACGATCTCATCAAGGACCTGGGCGGCCCAAACCTGCCGAGCGTGGGGGTGGGCATGGGCATCGAACGATGTCTCCTTGTGATGGAGGCCACCGGCCTCCTGAAAGGGGAAAAGTGCTTCGACGTGTTCGTGGTGCAGGCGGCGCCTCAGGTGTTCGATACTGTGCGCGCGGTGGCGGCCGAACTCCGGGACGCCGGCATCGGAGCGATCATCGATCCCGACCAGAAGAGCATGAAATCGCAGATGGGTCAGGCATCGCGCTCGGGAGCGAAGCTCGCGATCATCGTGAAGGAAGAGGAGATCCACCAAGGAGTGGTCACCGTGAGGCGACTTGCCGATGGAGAACAAGCCACCCTTCCCATGCGTGAGCTGATTGCGGAGGTCAAGTCCTGGCTATGAAGCGCATTTTGATCTGGTTGGCGTTTCTGCCCGGGATTGTGTTAGCCCAAATCCCCGACGTGCAGATCAAGCTAGATGCGCGCCTCGACTATGAGGTCTTCCAGGGTGCTTCATCGGCCATTCGTTGGTACGACCCATTGGGCCACCAGAGCCTGGTTGGCCTTCAACTGGGCCTAGAGCCAGGCCTGCGAGCCTATGTCTCCCAGCGCCTTGAGCGTATCCCCCATGATGGCGATCCCGACCAGCTTGACGAGTATTACGTAGAAGATCCGGGCTCTTGGCGCGTGGGCAAGCAGGTGCTTCCCTTTGGTGCGGGAATGATACGGGAGAGCGCGGTGGGGGCGAGATCGGATACAAGCCTCTTCCTCCGCGAAGTTCCCATTCACTTTGCCCTCTTCGACAGCGGCACCGGCCGCCAACGTGGCGTGATGGGTCGGCTGGGCCGACGCCTTGGCTTCAGCTTTGCCGACGGCGACCACCTCGGGATTTCGGCGACGTCGATGACCCTCATTCGCGCTCCCGAGGACTCCCCAGGACTCGGGTCGGGCTACCACCGCATCTTTGGAGCAGATTTTGCGGAGAAGTTCGGCATCACTCGCTTGGGCGCCGAGTATGTCATGCTCCGAGGCGGGAACCCCAGTCTTACCAACCAGGACGTGCTCGACATGAGCGCGACCGCTACCCCCTGGAAGGGCCAGTCTTTCACCGCCGGGGTTACGCGCTCATTCGATCAGCCGGCCAATTTCGTTCGCGGCCAAGCCTCGATCACGATATACAACCACGTGACGGTCGAACCGCTCCTCCGCTATCGCGACGGACATTTTTACGACTTTGCGGTTTCTCTGCACGTCCGCCTTTAAGGGCTCCGTCAGAAGCCATCATTGAGATATGAGCAGCACGCGACGCGCTTACGATATTTTGCGCGGCTATATTGGGCGGGAGTACGACCGCCTTGCCGGGGTCGATGTTCGTGAGGCCGAGAAGGAGCTTGAGCAGCCGGTTTCGCCCACTCCGGCCAACCCCGTCCCGCCGAAGCCAACCCCAGTTGAAGACCTCAGCACCGCGCGCCAGATTCTCGGCATTGGCGATGGCGCCGACTTCGACGAGATTCAGAAGACCTATGAGCGGCTCTTCGAGCGCAGCGATCCCAACCGGTTTCCCCAGGGCTCGGTCGAGCGGGAGCAGGCGGCAAGAATTCGCCAGCGCATTCAATGGGCCCATCGGAAGTTAACCGAAGGCTTCGACTCCACCGAGCGTCGATTTCGAACCCTTGAAATCGACTGAGACCTTCGGTCGCGTAGAATGCAAACATGGACATCAATGATCGGCGGGCCACAAAGTACGCTCGAAGCTGCTTTATCAAGCGCGGGATTGATCTCCAGATGGCCGATGTGCGCGTGCAGCACGGAGTCTGCTTCGTTCGAGGGTGCATCCAGGCCGCGGCCAAGGTCTCCATGAAAAGCGTTGAGCATGAGGCGTACCTCGTGACCCAGATCATTCGGCGCTCGCCGGACATCAAGGAGTGCGTGCTGGAGTGCACTTACAAGGAGCAATGGTTCAACTAGGGGTCTCGCCGATCCCCAGGTAGCGCCCTACCTCACCGACCAGATAGAAGCTTCCCGTAACGAGGATGGGCAGATGGGCGGGGGCAGTCAAGGCCTCTGAAATGGCCTTTTCCAACGTATCGGTGACGGTGACGTCGCCAAGACCGTCGGTAAGCATGCCAGCCAAGACGTCGGGCGGCATCGCCCGGTGGAACTGAATCGGCGTCACGACGACCCCGTTCACAACATCGGCAAGGGTCTGGTAAAAAGCGAGTTGGTCGTGCCCGGCCACCATGCCGGTAAGGAGAAACACTTGCTGGATGCCGGATTGGGCCAGGGAATCCCGCAAGGAGGCGCCCGCCTCGGCATTGTGCGCGCCATCGAGAATCCAATCCCGCCCGAGCGCATGACAGCGTTGCATGCGGCCCGGCAGCCAGGCTTTGGCCAAGCCTTCTCGATTGGTCTCGGTGCTGCGGGTCGCCCCCGAAGCATCCATCAAGCCCAGGGCCACCGCCGCATTGTGAGGCTGCCACGTTCCGACCAAGCCGGTCACCACCCGATCGTAGGTTCGGGCGGGTGTCGAAACTCGCCAAGCGTCGCCCTGCGGCTCCAGTGCGATCTCCTTCCCTACCTCCCAAACGGGCGCTCCTTGCTCAAATGCCACCGCGTGCACCACTGCGGCCGCTTCCGTAGGTAGTCGACCGATGATCACGGGCCGCCCTTGTTTGATCACGCCCGCTTTTTCGCGGGCAATCTTCGAATGGGTCGCCCCTAACACGGAAACGTGATCAAGACCAATGCTCACCACCGCCGCCGCCGCCGGTTCGATGATGTTGGTGGCATCCAGCCGTCCGCCAAGGCCGACTTCCAGGGCAACCCAGTCGCACTTCTTCCTTTGAAAAAGCAGAAAGGCCAATCCCGTCTTGAATTCGAATTCGGTAATGCCACCAAATGCCGTGGCGGCCAGGGAGTCGCCCACCGGCCATAACTCGCTCGCCAGTTCGGCAAGAAGCTCCTTGGAGACCATCTGGCGACCTATTTGCCACCGCTCGCGCACATCGTAGACAAATGGGCTGTAGTAGGCGCCCGTCAAGAAACCGGATTCCACCAGCATGCTCTGAAGGAAGGCGGTCACCGATCCCTTGCCGTTCGTTCCCGCGACGTGAAGGAAGCTGGGTGATGCGGGCCCCAGGCTGTCTTTCAGCCCGGCGCGGAGGGCAAACTCCTGCATGCGGTCGAGCCCCAAGCGCCATCCTCGCGGCTCCAGGCTCTGGATGGCGGCAACGGTTTCTTCGTAGTTCAAATCGTAACCTTGTCTGCCACGAGTCCGGACGAGGCGATCCTTTTGACCGCTTCGTCAAAGAGTTCTCCGCCTCGATCTCCGGCAAGGGTGAGCGAGAATCGCACAAACCCTTCACCCTCGGAACCGTAGCTGTCGCCAGGGGTGACCATCACCTGAGCGCGGCGCAGAAGCTCACGCGAGAATTCAAAGGACGTCCAGCCGCGTGAGGGAATGCGAGCCCACACATAGAACGCGGCCTTTGGAGCCTCGACCGGCCAGCCAATGCGGGCCAGCCCATTGCAGAGGGCGTCGCGGCGGGCTTGATAGAGCGGAATGATGGCCCGTGGGTCCTCGTTCCGGAGCGCCCATGCGCCGGCATCGGCGATGGCGGCGAACGCCTTTGTATCGATGTTCGTCTTGAGGCGCTGGAGGTTGGCGGTGGCGTCTTCCGAACCCAAGGCGAACCCAAGGCGCCAGCCAGTCATTTGAAACATCTTGCTGAGGGAGTGGAATTCGATCGCGACTTCCTTAGCCCCGGCCACTTGAAGGACGCTCGGTGGCTTGAAGCCATCGTAGGCCACCGTAGCGTAGGCCATGTCGCTGGCGATAAGGATGTCGTATGTGCGGCAAAACGCAACGAGGTCCTCATAGAATGCGCGGGGCGCCACCGCACCGGTCGGGTTGTGCGGATAGCATGTGAAGAAGAGCTTGGCGCGCTTGGCGACTTCGCTGGGGATTGCGGCGAGATCGGGGAGGTAGCCCGTTTCTGGTCGAACCGGGTACTCGTAGGGTGTTCCTCCGGCAAAAAGCGTGTTGACGCGATAAACCGAATAAGCCGGGTTCGGCAAGATGACGACATCTCCGGGGTCCACATAGGCCCAAACCAGGTGGGCAAGCGCCTCTTTGCTGCCGATGGCCTGCACGGCTTCGGTGCTTGGGTTCAGACGGACGCCGAACTCACGCTCGTACCAATCGGTGGCTGCGGTCAGAAACGGCGGCCAGCCTCTCGGAGTCAGGTCGTAGTGGTGAGTGGAGGGGTTGTCGACCGCTCGCTTTAGCGCTTCCCGAATGCCAACCGGGGTCGGCGCGTCGGGATCGCCCACGCCCAGGTCGATCACCTGCCCCCCTTCGGCGTTGATCTGCGCCTTCATCCGGGCAAGCTCGGTGAACACGTAGGGCGGCGCCAAATCCAGCCGTTTGGATCGGGAGGGCATGCCTCGATTGTACCGAAGGGTGCGGCGAACCTCGGTCGGTTCCTGCCCCGCAGGGGAAAGCGCATTCGAATGGGCCGCTGGTTCGTCTGTTGATCTGGTGCGCCCGTTCGGGCAGCCTCCAAGCATGAGCGCAAACAATCCCTCGAAACGACGCCTGACTTGGGCGGCGGTGGCCATCGTCCTGGTCGCCGTGGTCTACTTCTTGACTCCCATCGTGAAGTTGGCCATTGGCCTCAATAAGCGAGGCTTCTTTGATGCCCCAAAGGCGGCCACCTATGTATCATCGACGCGGGCCAACCTCCTGGCCCTCTATACGGCGATGATGTTCGTGCACGAATCCGACGGCCAATTCCCCGACGACAGCAAGTGGATGGATGCGATCCAGCACAACCTTAAATCGGACACCCTGAAGACTGATGATGCCGCCGCCAAGCTGCATGACCCGTCGCTGGGCGCCTCACCCGACGTCTACGGCTTTGCGATGAACGATGCCTGTTCGGGCAAGTATAAGGGCGACCTCCCGACGGGAACCATTCTCATCTTCACGTCCCAAGCCACGGGCCGTAACGCCCACGGCAATCCCAAGACCGACTCCGCCAAGCCGCCCCGGGCAAGTCTCGGGGTGACGATCGAGGGGAAGATCGTCAGCGAGCAGCTGACTCGCTTCCCGAAATGATCTCCTCCACCTGTTCGCTTCTGGGGGCCCCGAATGGGGAGATGCTTCCGGAAGCTAGGATCGTTCACCGGCCCAAAGCCACGTCCCAGACCAGCTTCAGCACCAAGAGGGCGGTCACCCAGAGGGAGATGGACCGAATGAACTTGCTGCCCCACTTCACCGCCGCCTTGGCGCCTAGGTAGCCACCGAGGACCTGGGCGGGGATCATGTAGGGGAGAAGCAGGGGAAGGAACGACCCGTGGAAGGAAAAGTAAATGATCGCGGCGACGTTCGAGGTCAGGTTGAGCAGCTTGGCGAGGGCGGAAGCCTGAAGGTAAGTCACGCCGACCCAGTAAACGAAGCCGTAAATGAGGAAAAGTCCGGTGCCCGGGCCGATCAGGCCGTCATAAAACCCGATCGTTAGCGCCAACGCTAACGGAATCCAGCCGTTCAGGCGGTACGGAAGCTCCTCCTTGTCCAAGTCTGGGTTGGGCGCTTTGCGGATCGAGGCGAGTAACCAAACGCCGGCGAGGATGATCGCCACTCCCGGCCTGACCATCCGCTGGTTGATGCTGCTGACCAGGCAGGCCCCCGCGTAAGAGCCGGCAAAGGTGAGCGGCACCAGGAACAGGGCCGACCGAGGAATCTTGATCGCGGTGCGAAATTTTCCGAGGGCGACCAAGGTGCCGCAACCGGAGGCGATTTTATTGGTCCCCGCCAGCATTGGGTACGGAACCGCCGGAAAGAGGATCAGCAGAGCGGGAACCTGAACGAGGCCGCCGCCGCCGGCGGCGGCATCGACGAAGGCGGCCGCCATCGAACTCAGCACCAAGGCTGCAAGGCGCAGGATATCTGTGGTCAACGCGCGCTAGGCGTAGTCCTCGCCTTGGAGCCACTGAAACCGATTCTCTCGTGCGTCCGATCGGTGAATGAGCACGATCTCGGGATGGAGGTCGGTCATGTCCGGGCGGTCCTCCTCGGTCTCAAATCCAGCCAGCCAAATCCGCTTGAGCTCTTTGATCGCATCGTCGTGATTGGCGGCCTTGGCCACCTCCGGCATCGCCTCTCGCAGCCGTCGGGCCACTCGGTCGTCGCCTGCAACCACCGCAAACTCCCGACTGGCGCGATAGTCGCCGTCGTAATCAAGCAGATAGTAGCGATCTTCCTCGGGCGTCGCGCCCACTTCGGCAAGGACCGACCTCACGACGATCGGGGCGGCGCCAAAATCTCCAAAGGCCTTCTTGATCGGCTGGCTGAGGGCGGTCACCACTCGCTGGATGGTGACGTCCTCGGTGCTGCGCACAAATCCTTCTTGGTGGGCGAAGTCGATCGCTGCGAGGCGAAGGGCTTCGACGTCATTCTGCTGCCCAATCGCCGAGTAGCCCAATCGGTCGTAGATTTCGAAAATCTTCCGAGACTGTCGGCGGTAGGTGAACACCATGATGCCGGCGGCAAGGGACACCGCGAGGACGGGCGCGCCTTGAACGAGCTTGTGTTCGACATACGAGGCCCGGTTCCCAATGCCCTCTTGCCAATCGTAAGGAGTTAGCACCCTTCCATTTAACCCGGCCAGGGCCGAAACGTCGCCAAGATTCGCAGGGCAGGCAGATGAAGAATCTGCAAGCTAAGCGCCGGCGCAGCGGGCCCAACGGCGATGGCCCGCCACCGAGCCGACCGCGTTTGATTGCTCTGGCCTTCGGGCCCGACGCCGGTTGTAGGCGCGTCGTCGAAATGCGCACCGCCTATCGGGCTTGTTTTTTCGGTGGCCCCCAGGGGGTTTCGCCGCGCTCCACCCCTGGTTCGTGCATTCCCTTTCAGGCCCTTTGGGTCGCAGGAGGACCGATGGTCGCCGTCGACAGTTTTGGGTCATCGCACGGCATTGGGCCGCGATCCTGCGGTTGGCAGCAACCCACTGCCCGGGGTGATTTCTAATCGAAATTCAGACCATCCGGCGCGTATTTGACCGTGAACACGCCGCCAACGAAGTACGCGACCCCGATGCGCCAGGCGCCATCGGAGGTGTAGCTCTCGCGCGCTGAGATGGGGGCGTTGTCGATGCCGGTTAGGGTGGTGATCTGCCAAGGGCGAACCACCGCCAACTCGGCGTCACGCATTTGCGACCACAGGTCGTAACCACCGCCGGCGTTCGCCACCAGTTTGAAATCCCATTTGAGGCCGTTGGCCCCTTCTTCGTAATCGCCGAATGACCCCGATCCCATATCGGTCACCTCCTGAAAGCTATTGCCATGATCCAAAGTGCGCGCCCAACTCAACGAGACGCCGTTCCCGTGGAGGACGCCGATGCCGGCGACCGGGCCCTGGTCTTCGAACCGCACCCGACCCCATGAGCCCCTGAGCTGGGTCACTTGATCGACCCAGGCCGGCACAGCCCCATTGCCGCCAACGGCGAGCGTCAGCAAGCCGGAAAACCCGGGCGAGATGCATACATGCCGCAGGTCGGCGGCAACGTCGTAACCGGTCGCCGATCCCGCCATGTTGGCGGGAAGGACGAGGATGATTCGGCGGACGCCAACCGCAGCGGTCGCGAGTTCTACGACCGCGCTGCCGATCGAGATCGCGGTCGGCTCGGCCACCGACGAGCCGTAAGGCGGCGCCTCACGATACTGGCCGTCGGCGGTGATGGTTGCGCTCGTGCCCGGAACGAACGAGACGGGCTCGCTGGCCGGATAAGTGCCGTCGCGATCCACCGCAAGGCCGTGAACCATGCTGCCGGTCACAACGGTGGCAAACAGGGTGGATGGGCCGTCGGCATAGGTTGAAAGCGAGGCATAGGTTTGCTGACCCCTCAAGTTCGCGGGAAGGGCGGAGGCGAACTGGCCGCTGGGGGCCGCGCCGGAATCCCAGAAGATCTCCTGCACCGTCGCAAGGTCAGCGGTCTTGGTGGCGTCTCCACTCACGTCGGCGGCGGTAGCGGGCCATCCGCGAGCGGTCGCCTCGGAAGCAGCGCTTTCTAGTGTGCGGCTGCCGACGAGGCCAAAGGGGCTGACAAACGGTTGGTCGAACAGTTCGAGGCCCGTGCACTCGTCGCAAGACCCCAGCAACCGGCGGGTGGCGACGCCGGCCAACAACCGGCCATACGAAGCGGTTGACCCTGAATAGTCAATGGCCTCGAAGCCGGATTCGATCGGGTTGTTTGAGGTCAAGTATAGGGCCGCGGACGAGTACTCCAACGTCAACGGGCCGATGTGATACGCTCCCGTGCCGGCGGGCACCGTGACGGTGATGCCCTCGATCACATTCAAGCCCCACCAGGGCCCGGACAGATACGGTAGGTCATAGAGACTGAACTCTAGCCCATAGGCAGTGGTGGTACCCAGGAGAAAGGGCGTGTACTTGGCCTGCGGCGGATTGGCAGCCCAGAGGGTGAGCCGCGAGTCCTCACCAGGACCGTTGGCGATTTCGGATTGCGAAGCTGAAGGGGCGATGGGTGGAACGCAGAGGTCGATCACCAAGTCGGAGGCGCCATCAGCGACGAAATTCCAGGAGAGCCGCTCGGTGAATTCGTAGGCAGGTGAGGTCGCGCTCACCGAGACCTGCACATACTGGGGTGCCGAGAAGCCGGACATAGGAATCCGCAGCCTCCGGTACCCGGCCGAGACCTGCAGCATGTTCCAAGTGGCGGTCAGGACAGCAGAAGAGTCGACGGTCTGGACATCACCGATGGAAAGCGGGTTGGTCGGCGCCGCGATGGTGAGCGCTTCGTAGGAGGGGAAAGGCCGGAACACTGCCGCCGTGCCCCATGAGCAGGCGGCTTGATCCCACTGGGAGACCTGAAGAGTGGCGCCTCCCGCCATTTCGGGCGTCCAGAACGAGCTCGGATCAGACCCGACGAACCCCGCCAGACAGCGAGTCCGGGTAACCACCTGGCTGCTGCCGGGCGCGCAGGCAAACGCCATCGATGATGCATTGTTTGTGCCCAGCGGGGGAGCATCGTTGTCGGGAAGATCGAAGGCCAGCGAGAGGCTCGCGCTTCCCGGCTGATCCAAGTTGCACGCATAGGCGGCAACGGTGAAGGTGACGGGCTTGGAAAAGAGGATGCCGTAGTAGCCGAGGAGCCAGTCGCCGCCGGTCGCGGAGGAACCCGGAGGGTAGATGCCATCGGCAGGAATGGCGATGCCGGCCGCCGCCAAGACCAACGTCACGGCGCTCCCGATGGTCACGCCACCCGGATAGGGCCCACCGGTTCCCGAAGGGAGGGCGCTGAGATCATAAGCAAAGGGTGGGCATGAAATCGCCACTCCGTCGATGGCTCCCGAGACCGTCGCTCCAACTACCCCACCGCCCACCGCGATTCCGCACTGGAGCCAGACATAGGTGGGCGATTCCATTGACGCCGAAAGGTCGGCGGCGGTGCGCATCCCGGCGGCCGGAAAGGCGAAGGATTTGGTGTACTCGGCGCCGACGTCCAGCGACCAGTTTCCTATCGGCAATTCAAAATAGAACACTTCATCTCCGGCGGCGTCACACCACTCCTCCATTTCTCCGCTGAAAGTGAGATCGGAGGATGGACCGATGGCCTCGCCCTCGCCAACCCCTGGTGTCGAGTTGAAGGAGCCACCCAAGGCGGTCATCCCCACCTGCCCCACTGGCAGTTGGATGCTCACGCCGGAGTATTGGACGCTGCCCGCCCCATCTGGCTGAGTCGGCGCCGACCACAGAACCGAGATCGAGGCCGAGCGGGTCTTACCGGTTGGGGACGGGAAAGAAGTCATTAACGAGGGAGCTCATACGGCAACCCCAATCCGGCGGATGTTTTCTGGGAGACCTCATCTCCCAGAAGCAGCCCTGAGAGGAGCCGCTCCGGCCCAGGTCATAGCTACGTGATCACTTGGACGTCGATGGGAGGCCTTCTAGAGGCCTGCACGGCCTCGGCGCGGGCGAGGCGCTTCGAAACGGATTTGAGCTTCCAGTTGGCGGCGATGGTGTCGGCGTCGGCGCCGGGAATCCCGAGCGGACAGACGAGTGGACCGACTTCGCCAACGTAGCGGGTGGGCCGCCAGGTCGAGGCGCCCGCGCCGACCTGGCGAAAACGGGCGGAGATGGCTTTCAGGCGTACGGTGAGGTTGCCGAAGCCGGGAGCGCCCTGAAGGGTCACCAAGTCCCCAAGCCAGAGGCCGTCGAGGAACTCGCTTTCGAACTCGACGATGGTGCGCGCGGTTGACAGGCGATCGAACAGCTGTTCGGCGGCGAGGGCGCAAGAGGTCGGCGTGGCAAGGCTCCGGTCGCCATAGGCGAGCCGCTTGATACGGCCCAGCCAATTGGAAGGACGGTCGCCAACGGCTGCCGTGGGATCGGCGGAGGCAGCGTCGCGGGCCCGAACGAGGATAGGTCGCTCCGACCGAGCGTCCACGCCGATCAGCGCGAGGTCGTTGGCCTCCGGCTCGAGCACCCTCACCTTAAGGGACCGATAAAGGACTGGCGAGGCGATCCCTGCGGCAGCGGCCAAGCTCGGATAGAGGGTCAGCGACGACGTCGTGGGAGCGTTCGCGGTATCGGCTGGATCGAAGAGGCAAAGCTGCCCAGAGCGATTGACCCCGTGACGCCACGTGGCCGCGTAGGTCTCGTGGAGGCGCTGCAGCCACTCGGCCCCTTTGTCACCGGGTAGGACGAGGGCATTCCAGCCGCCACGCGCCGATACCCCTGCAATCGGCAGAGAAATGGCTGCCGCCGACTCGGAGACGTTTGCTGTCAGGCCCATGACCTGGACGAGGGCGTTATACGCCTGCAGGAGGTTGAGGCCATCGAGGGGCAAGGGGTCGAGAAACACATATTCGGTGGCCAGTTTCCACACATCGCTCATTCCAAAACGGACCTCGGTGACGGAATCGGCGCCGGCGCCGGCCTCGGTCAGCGCCCACCGAACGTCGGTCTCGGGAGGTTCACAGACACCGTCCAGAAAGACGCCCGATCCATCGCTCACCGTTACCGCCCTGCCGCATTGCGCCATGGGCAGGCTTACCCCTGCCACCGCGAGGGCGGTGGGGCCCCGAAGCGTCATCGAGGCTCGCAGTCCGCCCACATGGTCGCTCGCTTCCAGGGCGAACTGCGTGCAAAACGCAGTCACATCCACCGGACTCCCTGAAGGAGTGGCGCAAGCGCGCGTTTGGGCGGCCATGGACGCGCGCACACCGTAAACGAATGGGGTGAAGGATGTGCCGGCAGTCGCGGGCGAGAGAGTGGCCTGTAATTGGACTGGATTGGCAATTGCGAACGGATTCGCCGTTGGGACGCCAACGCCTATGGAAACCAGCCCCGGCCCGGTGCTGCCAAGGGGGGAGAGGACCGCTTGAGATGAGGCTTGGAAAACGCTGGTCGTCCACGACGCTCCCGACTCAGGGGCAACTCGAAGGCCGGTCACCGGTCCATAGATGCCGCCCGAGGTCTGGGCGTATTGGAGGGGCGCCACTCGCACGACCGCATCGCACGGGGCTGGCACATTGAACCAAAAGGGATCGTTCGGGGTGATCGTCTGACCGGCCAGCCCTTCGGCAAGATCAAGAAAGTCGTATAGGAAACCGCCGCCCACCGAGCTTTCGACGAGCAAGGAACGGTCACAGCATGGGATCAGCATCACGGTGACGTAGCCGACGGGCCGACCCAATCCATCGGAATTGAGCCGGCTTTGTCGGTGGCGCAGCTCGCTGATCGAGCCGGTGAACAGGTAGGCGCCGTCCTTCCAAACCTCCACGTGTCCGTCTTGGTAGAACCGCAGTGAGACGCCCACGGTGGCGGAGGCGCCCCATCCGCACTCCATGACGCCGAAAGGGGCATTGGTGACGTTCGGCACGAAGAACTCCAAGACCATCGGCTGATTGGCCGGTTGCACTGGTCCAAAACCGCCCACACCGCCCGAATCAGGTCCGGTGTTCGCACCTACATATTTGTAGAATGGGCCGCCGGAATCAGCCTGATGCAACGCCCAACCCCTCCCGTCGCTCCCGATGCCTGTGAGGCCAAAATCGGACAGCCCGCTGTACTTGGCGAAGATGCCGGTCTGGGTCGTGGTCCACTCCGGCGACTTGGGCCCTGGGCGTAGCATCGCCATGCCGGTCGTCGGCGACACGTAAACGGAGGCGTCAGCGGTGCTCAGGTCCCAATCCTGGCCCGTGCAGAGTAGCGAGACCGCATCTTCGGAAAGCCTCATTTGAGGGGTGTCCAGAAGGATGGTGAGGGGGGTGGGCACGGGCAACTCATACGGGGGCCTTGTGGACGGTGCGGACAAAGGATGGTCGGGCTCTTCTGGTCCACTTCGTCCACAAAGTCCACAAAGTCCACTTCATCCACCAACTCCGGATAACAAGCGCCTCAATCTGTCATACTTCCCCATGACATGTCTCGGGAGCCTCACCTCGAATCGATGAAGGCGGCCCTCTTCGACATCGATGGCACCCTTGTCGACAGCCTGGAAATGATCATTCGGGGACTGGGGGACGCAGCAGAGGACCTAACCGGGACTCGGCCCACCAGAAAGGCCCTGCAGGATTCCATCGGGACTCCCCTTACGACTCAAGCCCGACTTTTTGCCGGACGAGAGGTCACTGGCGCAGAGACGCAGGCCTTCTCAGAGGTTGCCCAGGCGAGCTTTGACGCCAATGAACACCTTGAGACTCCTTTTGAATCGGCCTTGGAGACCCTCCGCCTCTTGCGGGTCTATGGCTTGGAAACTTGCCTTGTGACGAGCAAGAGCACCCCAGAGCTCGCAGGCTTCATGAAACGCTTTTCTTATGCCTCGTACGTAACCGCCACTGTCTGTTCGTCAGACGTGCCTCGGCCCAAACCCGCCCCGGACAGCGCATTGCTCGCTTGCGAGCGGCTCGGGGTTCGGCCTTCCGAGGCTTTCTTCATCGGCGATGCCGTGTTCGACATTCGCTGCGCAAAGGCAGCGGGAGTCTACAGCGTCGCGGTGGCCTACGGGGCGACATCCGCCACCGACCTGGCTGCAGAGCACCCGGATCTTCTGATTCAAACCCCGGATGAACTGCTCGCATGGGCCCAAACCAGTTTCGAAACCGCAACATGCCACGCAAAAAGATAAACCCTGACAGCACCACTGCACCTGGACCCACATCTGAAGCCGCTCGGACCGAAGCATCCGCCATCGAGTCGGGCGAAACTCAGGCCGCTCCCCCGCCCGCCAAGGGAAGGCGAAAGGGCGCCCTCTCGCTCCTTTCGAAGGTCGTAGAGTCGGTTGCTACCGCCCTCGGTGGCCAGCAAGAGGCCCCGAAAAAGCGTCAACCCAAGGCGAAAGTGGCGGCCACCGCCGCCGCGACGAGCCCGTCCGAGTGGACGGCTGACCTTGATCTGCCCATGCCATCTTGGAGATCTGCCGCCAAGGCCACCGTCATGGAAGCCCGGCCTGCGGACGCCCCTCAGTCGACCTCCGAGGAAGAAGGAACCGGGCGTCGCAAACGGCGACGGCGCGGTAGAGGCCAGCGAGATCCCGAAGCCGCCGAAACCACCCAATCCACCGATCCTGCTCCTGAAAGAGAAGCGGCGCCGGCGCCGGTTGTGGCCCTGCCGATGCGACCGGAGGCCCCGGTCGTACCGGTAAAGCCGATGATCCACATCCCCGACCATGCGCCCCAGGTCGTGATGCGCAACGGGGTGCCGACCCTTGTCCGCGAGGGCCGTGTGTATCCACCGATCTTCTTCTTCGGAAACGCCTCCACCGAGAAACGGGCGGCGACGGTTCTGGATGAGGCGAAAACGGCTGGCGAAGCCGGGATTCACGTTCACTCCGTGCTCATCGACCTTGAGGTCGAGACCCGTGCGGTGGATGCCGCCGTAAGCTTGGCCGCCTACATGCTGGCCAAGTTGGTCGAAGTGGACCCCGAAGCCCAAGTCGTGTTCCGCGTCACCTTCGGTTCGCCGGATGGCTGGCAGCACCGCTTCAACGACGCCAAATTCTTTTCCTATGACGGAAGCCCCGCCGAGCCCAGCATCTGCGACGATGAGTACTGGGGCGTCGCTCGTGACTGTCTGGTCACCTTTATCAAGAAGGTCCAACTGCTTGAGCAGGGAGCTCACATCCTGGGCCTACACCTGGATCGAGGCGAGTGGTTCTTCTCTTCGGACTGGGGCTACGACACTTCGAACGCGGCAAAGCGCAAATTCCGAGATTGGGCAAGGACGCGCTACTCCAACGACGAAGTCGCACTGCGCGCTTCCTGGTTCGATGGGTCAGCCCGCTTCGAGAATCTGCAGGTTCCGGCGTTTCAGCCCGAAGGCGCTGAGGGCGACCACTTCGTTCGATCCAGCCGAAAGCAGCGGAAGTTTGTCGATTTTCATCTGTTCCTTAGCGACGCGACGGTCGCACGCATCCAGGAGCTGGCTTATGCCGCGAAGGAGGCGAGTGAAGGCATGTTCCTTGTGGGCGTGAGCTACGGCTACACGTTTGAATGGACCCATCCGTCAAGCTGCCACCTCTCCCTCGGCAAACTGCTGCGTACCCCAGAGATTGATTTCGTCGCCGGGCCGCCCAACTACCGCACGCGGGAGCCGGGTGGCGCGGCCCCATTCCCTGGCCCGATCGACAGCTTCGCCCTCAACGGGAAGCTCTTCGTCAGCGAGGAGGACTACAAGACGGCGATCGGCTCGCGCAACGAGCCGGACGAGTTCAACCCGGTCATCAAGACCCCGCAAGCGCTGGAGAGCGTGCATTGGCGCGGCGCCGGCGTTGCCCTTGCCCATGCGTCGGGGGTGGCCTGGATGGACCTTTGGGGCAGCGGCTGGCTGAAGACGCCGCAGATTTGGAAGCGGGCGGGACGAATTCTCGATTGTCTGACCCGACGTATGGGCGTACCGCTAGGCGATCCCGACGTGGTGGTGTTCATCGATGAGCGGGCGTTGGCTTACCTGGTCGATCCGCATGCCTTCCAACTTCTGGTCCAGAACGTGCGCGAGAGCTTGCTTCGATCGGGCCTGAGCGCCGGCTTCTATCTGCTGAGCGACCTCGCTCACCGCAAACGGTTCCCCGAGGCCAAGCTCTACCTTTTCTTGAACGCCTGGGACATCCGACCGGAACTCCGTGCGGCGATCAAGAGCCGCCTTCAGCGGGACAACAAGACCCTGTTTTGGCTGTATTCGGCGGGACTGTTCGACGCTGGGCGGGACTCGCTGGAGCGAGCCCGCGAGGTGACGGGCATCGCTCTCAAGCCGCAGCCGTTCCACAGCAAGGCGGGGACCACCATTCTCAAACAGAAGCACCCGCTCTGCGAGGCCTTCCCCCAGCGCGAAGTGCAAAGCGCCGCGAAAATGGAGCCCAGCTACTTTGCGATTCCCGAGAATGCCACCCTGCTCGGCGAATACACGGCAACGGGTTTGCCCAGCTTTGTGTGTCGTGATTTCGATGGCGACGGCGACCCGACGCTGGCATGGCGCTCGGTATTCCTTGGCGAGCCGATGGTGACGCCCGCCCTCATCCGAACGCTGGGACAGATTGCCGGAGCTCACGTATGGAACTTCCAAGAGGATGTCGTTCACATCCGACTTCCCTTTGTCACCGTGCACTGCACAGGGGCCGGGCAGCGCGCCCTGGCGATGCCCGAGAAGTACGCCGCATATAACCTCGTTTCTGAGCAGTGGGTCCATCCTGAGGGTTCAAGCCTACGGTTCCAGGCGACCGACGGCTCAACTCACTGCTTCCTCATTGGCCTCCAATCGGATATCGAAGCCATTCTCCAGCTTGATCCCGCCGAGCTCTTGCGGATGGACGAGCTTCCTCCCAAGACCCAAGAAACGCGTATGGACAGCGCGATCTTCGACGTGCCGATCATGCGAATGGACGAGTGGATCGAGGGTGAGGGCGTGGAAGGCATCGAGGAGCCCGACGATTGGCTTTTCCGGCCCAAGCTCGCCGAGGAACAGCCCGAGGGCGAGAGTGAAAAGGTTGGCAAGCGCCGAAACCGTCGCCGTGGCCGCCGAGGCGACCGGGGTGGCTCCGAGGAAACCGCCGACAAACGGCCCGAAGGGACATCGGTTGTCGTCGGGGACGAGGACGGTGGCATGCACGTCATGTTCCGGAAGCGGGAATAGTGGAAGGGCCGAAGCCCCGATTTGGCGTGATCGCCGTCGTCGGCAAGCCGAACGTTGGCAAGAGCACGCTGGTCAACGTCATCGTTGGCCAGAAGGTCTCGATCGTTAGCGACAAGCCCCAGACCACGCGTCGCAGCGTGATGGGAATCGCAAACGGGGACGGGTATCAGATGTGCCTGGTCGATACACCTGGGATTCACGAGGCCCACAACCGGCTGGGGCGCGAGATGTTGGATTCGGCCCGAGCGGCGGTGGCCGACGTCGACGCGATTCTTTACGTTGCCGACGCATCACACCACCCAGGCGCGGGAGATCAACGGATCGCCAAGCTGCTGAAGCAGGTTGCCCCCGAGACACCGCTGGTGCTCGCCCTCAACAAGATGGACCTCCTGAAAGCGGACCGAGTGATGCCTCATGTTGAGGCGTACTGCGGGCTGCTTGGCACCGAGGAGTACATGTTGACGACGGCGACGCGCGAGCTCAATGTCGCCAAACTTGCAGCGATGCTGGTTGAGCGCCTTCCGGAGGGGGAGCCCCAGTATCCGGTTGACGACTTCACCAACCAGTCGTCGCGTTACATGGCGGCCGAGATCGTTCGCGAACGAATTCTTTCCGCCACCCGTGATGAGGTGCCGTACGCCACCGCGGTTCAGATCACCGATTGGGAAGATGGCGAGACCATCACCCGGATCCACGCCGAGATACTCGTCGAGAAATCAAGCCAGCGGGCCATCCTCCTAGGCAAAGGCGGTCGCACCATCAAGGAGATAGGCTCCTCGGCCCGCCTCGAAATTGAGGCGCTCCTCGGTTCGCAGATTTTTCTGGAACTCCACGTCAAGGTGGAGGAAGGCTGGCGCATGAATCCCGCCATCCTCCGTGAGCTTGAGTACCGAGAATCGTAGTCTCGGCAGGGTCTTGGCTTGCGGTGACCACCCGCTTTGGTGGAGACCGGGAGAAACGACGATCACCCCCACCCTGGCAAAGGGTGAGGAGACTACTCACCCACGCAAAAAGTTCGGTCAATTGTTAAGAAATGCCTTGCATGGAAGGGGAAATGGTCTTATACTGACCAATACCCGCAGCGTAGAGGGACGGAGACGCAACTACTATGCAACACAAACGGGGATTTACTCTTATCGAACTATTGGTCGTCATCGCCATCATTGCGATACTTGCTGCTATTCTCTTCCCGGTCTTCGCGCAGGCGAAGGCGGCCGCAAAGGCCACGGTCGAGCTAAGCAACGCCAAGGAACTTGGATTGGCGACGATCATGTACACCAATGACTACGACGACATGGCGCCCCTCGCGTGCGCCTGGAACAACGGTCCGAACGGCTTTTACTTTGGCTCGGCGCCAACCGACGGCCTGGAATTTGAGCCTTGGACGATGCTCACCGCGCCCTACATCAAGACATCGAACATTCTTGACGATCCACTTGCACCTGGCCAACCATCGGCGCCAGGATTCTCCGCCGATGCCATTAACCTCTCTCAACCCCTCTTTGGTTTGAACTTCATGGGACTCAGCCCCTTTGAGCCCAACCCTTCGACAGGAGCCGGCGTAACCTTGCCGAACAGCATGACGAGCTTCCCTTCGAGCAGCAACTTTGTCATGCTAGCCTCCAAGTGGTCGATGGCCACTGTTTTGAATACGCCATTTTGGACCGGAGGAAATGGCTCGAGCCTTGCCCTCTGGGGCAACGGCATCTTTGTTGGAAATCCCAACCTTGTGCCCTTCGCGGACAACGGCCCGATTGTGAACACCATCGTTCAGGCTCCAGACTGCTATGACTCTCCGAGCGTTTGCAACGACTGGCCGCAATGGGGGGAGGAGATCAATAGTCCCAACGATCAGATGTACACGCAGTTTCCAACCGGCAACCAAGGCTTGGTCGAGGGAGTAGACACCGGTGGCGTTTCAAGGCGCCGTCCGAATCTTCTCATGACCCTTGTGTTTGCAGACGGCCATTCTAAAGCCATGAGCGCGGGACAGGCGGCGTCCGGCCTCACTTTCAGCGACTCAATCACACCGGATAGCCTCGTTGGAACGTACGCGGCCGGGCCCAACCCCGTAGCCGACGTTACGAAGTACATGTGGGAAAACTTGCCACAATGACGACAAGGCGAAGGCTCGTTTGTGCGATATCGCTTGGGGGGGCCGTCCTCCCCAGTCTTCTTTCGCTTGGTGGATGCTCTGCGTCTAGTGACGCGACAACGGTGGCGACGCCTGCGCAGACTTCTGCTACAACGCCAGCCGCCGGTGTTGCGGCCCCCAATGCGATGGCGCCGCAACACGCCAAGAGGGCCCCGTCCGCACAGGGTGTGCAGTCAGCCCACGGGCCGGGCAACGTCGTGTTTGGTTCGAAGCTCTAGCTGAGTTCCAGGAACTCGGCGAGCCAGGGCTCATAGAGCTTGCCGCGACCGATGGAGGACGTGAACATCTTTTGGCGTGCTTGCCAAACGCTGGGCGTTAGAACCACTCCGGCATGCTCCTCGTGGCACAGAAAATCGGGGGACCACTCAACGCCGAGGAAGTCGGCGATACGGCGGGTTTCTCTTTCGGTGTCGGTCACCAAGTCCTCATAGCGAACCTCCAGCAGAACCCCTGGCGGAAGCTGTAGCTTCCACATGGCCATCACCTCAAGGTAGGCGCGATAGTTCGCGACGATGCTCTTCCGATCAAAGGCCCACTCGGCCCGATTGGCGATGGGGGTCGTCCAGATCGAGAAGCACGTGTCGAGTGGATCGCGCACCATATGAACAAATTTCACTCTTGGCAGGACCAGGTTGATGAAGCCCAGAAAGAGATAGTTCCCCGGCAGCTTGTCAACGACACGGTCGGCGCCATCCCGGAAGGACTCGAGCCGCCCAAGATAGTCGGTTGCCGCGCGAAGGAGAAACTCAGCATCGACATGGCCGGACCTAAACTCGGGACTTGAGATCTTCCCATCAAAGAAGACGCCCAACTCCCCGGCGCCTGCGAAGGTCTCCGATGAGGTGAGGACTTGATGGAGCAGCGTTGTTCCCGACCTCAACATGCCAACGACGAGGACGGGCACCTCCGAATCCAGTCCGAAAGCATCAGGAACCGCGGCCTTCACCCTTTCATAGAGGTTCAGAATCCGATTTGCTGCGTCGCCAAGCCCGCCAACGGGATAACCCGCCCGTTGGCGAAGGGAGGCGTGGGCGGCGTTGCCGGCATCGTAGTGCTTGATCGCCTTCTCATACTCGCCCGCCTTATCAAAGTGCTTGCCCAATGCGAAGTGAATGGCGGGCAACTCTTGCGCTTCGATACGGTTTTGTTCAAGAACTTCTTCTGCTGCTTGAACAAATTCGGGATACTTCGTCAGATCGACCCCATTGGTGATCAGTGACAGAAGCACGTTCGCAATCGAGTTGGGATCGTTGCGCAGGCACTCCACGAAGAGCGGCTCAGCTTCATCGAATTGGCCGACCATCTGGAGGCCCAACGCGAGCCGATAGAGATGGGAGGCGCGATCCAGTTCCACTGCCTTGCGGAGCAGTTCGATGCCGAGCATCCCCCCCAACTTCAACTCGGCCCAGCCTCGGGAGGCAAACCCGGCGCCGACTTGGGGGTTTAGGCGAATGAGCTTCTGGGCCGCCTCGCGAACCTCTGGCCAATTGCCGGCCGATTCCAGCGCGGCAAGTTGGGCCTCAATGGCGCGCCGAGGATTCCGGGCAACCTGGGCGGCATTTTGAAAGGCGTTTGCCGCCTCGGCGGCTCTTCCGGCCTTGGCGAGGGCCCTCCCCAAATTGTAATGATGGCGCTCCACCCGTGGCTCCAGGGCAACCGCTTGTCCCAGGGCATCGGAGGCTTCTGCGTACCTCTCAAGGCCAATCAGGGCGACCCCCAGATTGCTCAGGGCGTCGGCGCTTTCCGGATTGCAGCGAAGCGCCCACCCGGCATGTTCGGCCGCCTGCTCATAGCTGCCCTGGCGGTTGTAGCCAAATGCCAGCCAGTTCCAGGCCATAAACTCTCCCGGTTCAAGGGTTGCCGATTCAGTCAGGGCTTCGATGCCGCCCGCCACGTTGCCCAGCTTGATCTCGGCGAGACCAATCAAGAGTTGGGCCTCGGCCCGGCTTGACGGCACGATCTGATTCCGCGCCAGCGCGATGGCATCTGAGAACTGCCCCTGGTTGAACGCTTCCCAAGCGCGTTCCAGAGATGGGGAGGGGGTCACGGATGGATTGTACTCAGGCTACGACGGCGAACCCCGAAAGGGGTTCCGTAGCGAAGCCCAGGTAGCTTTCCGAATCAGGCGGGAGTGCGGCGGCTTGCCACCGGTCCGAGCGCCTTACGGGCGCCTTGTGGCGGCCTCAGACCTTGCAGCGCCTGTTTCGAGCAGCGGCACTCCCATTTGTTAATTCCCTGGTAAAGCACACGCGGGCAGCCCCACCTGGCCTCGCCGGACCATCGCCAATTAGGAATGAATTGGCGAAGCCTCTTTTGTATCATTGTTCCCATTCATACTTGGACTTATCCACCACGACTGTCTGCTCTCGCGGGGTGGCGTCGCTGAAGTTTGTTCCGGCGGCGGCCGCCGCCGGGGGCACGGCCTTGGCGTGACCGTCGCAAAAGACGATCGTCATCAGGTCGTTCCGGCGCCGGGAGACGCCACCGGTGTTGACGCCTTCGACGATGCCGGCCTGACCGGTGGGAAAGCGGCTGTCGAAGAACGCGTCATCGTCATTGTTGGGATCACCCTTGCCCCAGGAGTCGAGGCAGAGGTCGGGAGCGCCAGAGCATTGGGGCGCCCAGACTACCGTGGTCCAAAGGGGGCCGTTATCAGCCCAAGGGGTCGGCGACTGGGACAGATCGTGCCCAAAGACGCTGGTGTTGGTATAGGCGTTATCCACCCCTCCCCAACCAGGGGAGGCCGCTACGGCTGAAATGGAGAACTTGGAGGCCAGCAAGACGAAGGAACCGGGTGACCGGAGCGACGTTTCCGATTGTGGCTGCTGAATCGCGGAAGTCAGCGCCTCATTCGGGACGAAGGGTGATAGACCCTGGGTGTTGTATCCGAATGACGGCTGGAGCAGGTTGATCGTGCTTGGGTCCCACCCTGGCACGTCGGGCTGCGCCGGACCCAAGGGGTCAATCAAGAGGCGGTCAGCCTTTGCATAGGGGAGGATCAGATCGTCCCACGGCGAGACATCCAGTCCTTGCCCTGCGGTCGAGGTGAGCGACAGGGCCGGTTCTTGGCCGTTCCAAGTGGCTGCCGGAGGCAGCATATCGTCGAAATCGCCCGCGTACATCAGCGTGGCGAGGCCAAGCTGCCGAGCATCGCTCAACGCGACGGCGCCCTTCGCCGCCGCCTTCGCCTGACCGAAGACCGGAAGCAGGATGGCGGCCAATATGGCCACGATCGCAATGACGACCAACAGTTCGATCAACGTAAATCCGGCGTTTTTCATACTTGATGCTGGGTTACGCAAGACCCGTGCCTAGCAGGGGACTCGCCGTAATATGGCGAGACGCGAACCAGGTCCGCATGGCCCTAGAGTCAAACGGGAGTCCGGTTGCTGGCAAGCAACGCATTCCCTCGTAGGTCGACGGATGGACCATACACGCAATGCGCGAACGAGCGCGCTTCGAACTCGGCAGGTATCCTTGCCCCTATGAACGGGGAGCTTCTTAAGACGCCATTGCATGCCGCCCACCTGCGCGAAGGCGCGCGCATGGTGCCTTACGCGGGCTACGAAATGCCCGTTCAGTACTCCAGCATCCTGACGGAGGCAAAGGCCGTTCGAGAGGGGGCAGGGATGTTCGACGTGTCCCACATGGCGCGGTTGCGCCTCACCGGGCCCGCGACCCTGGACCTTCTGGAAGCCATCCTCACCAACGACGTGTCCCGCCTCACCGACGGCGCCGGTCTCTACAGCCTGCTCCCAAACAAGACGGGGGGATGCGTCGACGACGTCATCGTCTACCGGATCAGCGAAACTGAGTACCGGATGGTCGTCAACGCCGCCAACCACGGACAAGACGTTGCCTGGATTCAAGCGGAGAATGGCGGGCGAACCGTTCTTGAGGACTGGACCGATGCCACCGCGATGATCGCCGTCCAAGGGCCGGCTGCCGTCGAAACCCTGGCTAAGCTGGCCAATAACCCAGACGGGCTTCGGCAGACGCAATCCATGCACACGCTTGACGTGAAGATTTCCGGCATTACGTGCTTTGCCGCCCGCTCTGGATATACGGGGGAAGACGGATTTGAACTGGTTTGCCGGGCCGACGAGGCCGACGCCCTCTGGACCGCACTCAGGAGTGCCGGTGTGATCCCCTGCGGTCTCGCCTCGCGGGATATCCTGCGCGTGGAAGCCGGACTTCCCCTCTACGGCCACGAACTAGGGGCCGATATGAATCCCCTTTCGGCCGGGGTGGGCTGGGCCATCAGCAAGACCAAGTCGTTCAACGGCTCTGAGCTTATCCTCCCGGGTCGAACCGAGGGCCTTCCCCGCAAGCTCCTTGGCATCTCGCTTGAGGGCAGACGGGTCGCCGATCCTGGTGCGCCGGTCTATTCCGCCGGCATCGAGATCGGATCGGTCAGCAGTGGCGTTTTTTCTCCCATGCTCCAGCGCGGCATCGCTCTCGCGTTCGTGGACGCCGAGAGGGCGCCCGGAGAACCGGTCGAGGTCGAGATTCGGGGCAAACGCGAGCCGGGGGCGCTGGTCTCCCGACGGTTCTTCCGCCGGCCTTAGGGCAGCCGCTGCGTAGCGCCTTCTCACGACAGCCGCACAGTCGGTGTCGGGGTCATACTAAGGCTCATGGCTACCCGCATCGAAAGCGACTCGATGGGCAATATCGAAGTCGATGCCTCCCGCTACTGGGGCGCGCAGACGCAGCGCTCCATCATGAATTTTCCCATCGGGCGAAACCGCTTCGTCTGGGGACGGGCGATCATCCGGGCCCTGGGTGTGCTGAAGAAGGGCGCGGCCCTTGCGAACAAGGAATTGGCCCAACTCGACCCGGTGGTGGCTGATCTCATCGTCCAGGCGGCCAACGAGGTCATCGATGGCAAGCTCGATGACAACTTCCCACTCGTCGTGTGGCAGACCGGCTCCGGGACGCAATCCAACATGAACGCCAACGAAGTGATCTCCAACCGGGCGATTGAAATTGCCGGTGGCGTCATGGGGTCCAAGTCTCCGGTCCATCCTAACGATCACGTCAATCGAGGTCAAAGCTCGAACGACACCTTCCCCACTGCCATGCACATCGCGGTCGTTGGCGAACTTCACGAGAAGCTGCTGCCAAACGTCACCCGATTGCGAGACACCCTCGCCGCCAAATCTGCGGAATATGCCGACGTCGTGAAGGTCGGTCGCACCCACCTTCAAGATGCCACGCCCATTACCCTGGGCCAAGAAATTGGGGGCTGGGTGGCCCAGATCAACTATTGCCTTGAGGAAATCCGGCACTCCCTCCTCGGACTTTACGAACTTGCGATCGGCGGTACCGCGGTCGGCACCGGCTTGAACTGTCATCCACGTTTCGGAGCCTTGGCGGCCGAGAAGTTCGCCATGGAGACGGGATATCCTTTCGTCTCCGCCGAGAATAAGTTCGCCGCCCTTTCGGCCCACGACGCCTTGGTCCAAACGAGCGCGAGCCTTCGCACCTTGGCCGGCGCCCTCATGAAAATGGCCAACGATGTGCGCTGGCTCGCCAGCGGACCCCGCGACGGCATTGGTGAAATCCTGATCCCAGAAAACGAGCCTGGCTCAAGCATCATGCCCGGCAAGGTCAACCCCACCCAATGCGAGGCGCTGACGATGGTCGCCGTCCAAGTGTTTGGCAACGACCACGCCGTGGCGTTCGCCGGCTCCCAGGGCAACTTCCAGCTCAACGTGTTCAAGCCGGTCATGGTGCATAACGTGCTCGAGAGCATCCAGCTTCTGGCCGAGGCAAGCGCCTCATTCAACGATCAGTGCGCGGTCGGCATCGTGCCCAACATGGAGCGCATCCAGCAAAACTTGGATCGGAACCTCATGCTGGTCACCGCTTTGAACCGACACATTGGCTACGACAATGCCGCCAAGATCGCCAAGAAGGCGCTGCACGATGGCACTTCCCTGCGCACGGCTGCATTGGCGCTCGGCGTCCTCACCGATGAGCAGTTCGAAGAATGGGTGGTGCCTGTGGACATGACGCACCCAAGCGAGTAAGGGGTGGATAGGAGCCCTGACAAGGCCCCTAGGAATTAGGTTCCCGCACCATATCGCACGGCGATTTCGCCAAAGAATCGTGCCAAGAGTGCCGACTATTGTAAGTAACTAAGGGGTAAGCCTGATCACCCCCAAGGCACGGATGCGCCGCCAACAAGAAGAAACGCGAATGGACTCGTTTTTCGAGCATGGCCCGGACCTTTACTGTGTGCTCGATACCGCCGGTTGTCTCTTACGAGTTAACCGACTTGCCTGCGATTGCCTGGGCATTGACCGCAACTCGTGCGTCGGTGTGCCGTTTGCCGACTTCTTTCCTGCGGAGCAGGGTTCCACCATTCAGAAGGTGCTCGCCGATGCCAGCAAGAGCGGGAAAACGGTGAGCCTTGAGACATCGGTTCCTGAAGGGCAAGGGCAACGCTGGTTCTCGTGGGCATGTCGCCACTCAGAAGAGGGCGATCAGCTGTACCTTACTGGGCAGGATGTGACGTTCACCAAAGTCGCCGCCGAAGAGCTGTTCCAGAGCGAAGCGCGATTTCGCTTCATTGTCGAGGCCACCAACGAGGTGCTTTTTCAGCGCGATGCGAACCACTGCTGGACCTTCCTGAATCCGGCTTGGGAACGACTGAGCGGCTATACAGTGGCCGAATCGCTGGGCAGACCGTTTACCGAGTCGATCCTTCCCGAAGATGTACCAGACCGCCTCTCGGGCGAAGTGGATGCGTCATCAAGCGGCGATCCGTTCAGGACATACCTCACTCGCATGCTGCGGAAGGACGGGGAGATTCGTTGGATATCGTCCCGCGTCTCCTATCCGCGCAACGCCAACGGCGAGAGCATCGGGGCCACTGGCGTACTCACCGACGTCACCGAAAAAGTTGCCGCTGAAGAGGCGGTAAGCCGAGTCCAGGCCCAGCTCATCGAAGCCCAGCGGTTGGCCAAGATCGGCTCGTGGGAGCTAGACCTTCTCAGCGGAACGACCTGGTGGTCTGAGGAATGCTGCCGGCTGTGCCGGTTCGATCCGGCCGATGGTGTACCGACGACAGCGAAGTATCGGTCGATCATTCATCCCGATGATCTGCCCGAGTTGGACGGCCTGCTTGAGAAGGTAGCCGTAACCGGTCAGGAATACACCTTCGATCAGCGTTTGATTTTTCCGGACGGCGAGACCCGCTGGGTGACCGCCAGGGGCCGAGGGTTCAAAGACTTTCAGGGTCGCGTCATCCGCATTGGTGGCACCCTCCAGGACATTACCGACCTTAAGGTTCGGGAGCAGGAATTGATTGTCGCCAAACAAAAGGCTGAAGAAAGTGCGCGGCTCAAGGCTGAATTCCTGGCCAACATCAGCCACGAGATCCGGACGCCCTTGAACGGCATCATCGGAATGACCGATTTGCTCGATCACACAGGCCTAAACGGTTCGCAAAAGGAGTACACCGACATCATCCGCAACAGCGCGGACGGCCTCCTCGGCATCGTGAGCGACATCATCGAGCTTGCCAAGGCTGAAGCGGGTCAGACGAGCATCGTCAAGTCGGCCTTCGACCTCGTCAAGGTATGCCAAGAGCAACTCCAGTTCTTCGCCCAAGCCGCCAAGTCGAAAGGACTGGCGATGACGCTGAACTATGACCCCAACGCATCCCAGACCTTTATTGGCGACCGCGTTCGGACCAAACAGATTCTCGTCAACCTCATTGGCAACGCCATCAAGTTCACCGAATCAGGCGAGGTGGCCATATCGGTGGAGCATGCGGACCAAGGCGTGATTCTCAAAGTTTCCGACACCGGAATCGGGATTTCCGAAGAAAAGCAGGCGATCATTTTTGAGAACTTCACCCAAGCGGATGGCTCGGCGACGCGGCGATACGGCGGGACCGGTCTTGGACTCTCGCTCGTTCGGCAACTTGTGCGGCTGATGAATGGCGAGGTGACGGTTTCAAGTGTCGTGGGTCACGGGAGCACGTTTACGGTGATTCTGCCGCTCACCCCCGCAGTAAGCCCAGTTTTGAACCCGGGTGATGAACCGCGACGCAAGCTTGGGCGTTCAATGCGTGTGCTCGTGGCCGAACGTGTGGAGGTGGAGCGGGCCGCTATCCAGCGGCAGCTGGCCGCCTTTGGCGCCACCGTCGACACTGCGGCCGACGGGGCCCAGGCGTTGAAACGAGCCCTCACGATCAGTTACGACCTGATCATGATGGCCATCGATTTGGATCAAATAGACGGACTCGAGGCGACGCGGAAAATCCGCGCGACCGAGGTCGGAAAGAGAAGGCGTCTCAGGATCATCGGCCTTGTAACCGATGAGAAGATGGAGAGGCCGTGTTTGGAGGCTGGAATGGACGAAATCATTAAGGTACCTATGGATAGCGAACAGCTCTGGAATAAAACGAACGGCGCAGAAGGCGCAGCCGATGCCTCGATCCTCGACACCAATCACCTCTCCGAGATTTCGGGGGGCGATGCCGAATTCGAACGAGAAATCGTCGACACCTTCCTCGGGTCGGTGCCCGAACTCATTGCCGAACTGGAAGCGGCGATCGCCAGTAGCGATGTCGCGGTAGCCGGTCGTGTCGCCCACACCCTTAAAGGCAGCGCCCGATCGGTCGGAGCAAACGACTTTGCGGAGACAGCCCTTTTGGCGGAGGAAGCGGTGAAGGGCGGAGGCCCTTACGACTGCTCCGTGTTTGCCCAGAAGCTTGAGTTGGTGCGAAAGGCGGCCGATGCCGCGTTCTCGGACCAAGCAGCGTAGTTGTCCCGTTTTCGAAGGGTCATGCCTTCGCCAGTAATCGACGGCTGGAAATGGGCTAAACGTATTCTTCGAGCTACCGGGGCGTTGTGCTTCGCTGCATCAGGGCGGTGGCCATCGCCTGGGCAGCCTGGGCCGCGCCATTGCGGGTGAGGTCGGCCAAGACATTGGAATGAAAAGACCAGGTCCCAGGGGCCCTGGGCATCTGGAATGCAATGTGAGCGGCTTGGCCCGCGAAGGCCACCTTGATCATTCCGTTGCCGGCATCGGAGACCTGCCCTCCGGGTCCTTGTTGAAATGCGATCCGCTCCGTGCGTCCATCCGGTGTCTTCAGGTGGCACTGGGCAAGGTAGACCACCCCCGGATGAGGACCAAAGCTCACGCCGACGAAAGTGCCCGGTGGGGCGGGAATCTCCTGCTCGAAACCGAACCACTTCATGTCCCCACCGAACATCAGGCCTCCTGCCGTTTGCATCGCGCCGTTCGCCCCTGGCCAGAGGAAGGTCAATGGCGATGAAACGGTCGCGACATAAGATCGAATCAGCTCCCACGTCTGCCAGGTATCCCAGAGGGTCTGGATCTCGTCGCCGAAAGCGCCGCTCCGATAGTCTTCCGGTTGCCTTCGGATCTTCTCAAGAAGCCGGTAGATCTTTCCAACCAGCTTGGGATGGACCCCATCGACTGCCTCGCATGTCGAACTGCTGTGGGCCAATTCGCGACGGATGGACTTGCGGGCCGCCAGCCACTGCTCCTCCTCGGGAGGTGGAACGTCGAGGCTTGCGACCACGTGCTCAAGCGACTCGCGGGGATCGCTCAGCACTTCTTCAAAGAACGACACGTGGGTATCGGCGGGGGGCAATTCACGAAGGGCGGTCAACGCATAGTGAATCCAGAGCCCTAGCCCGGTTTCGAAGGGGATTCCATCACGCTTCACGACGCTGTTTGCCACGTCAATCGGATTCCTGACGGCCAGGATGAAATGTGGCCTGACGCCCATCTTTCCCAGAACCTCGTGCACGAGAGGGAGCAGGAGGGTGGTTCTGGGATCCTTCCAGCCCCAGAACGCATGGCCGTCGTACGAGGCACGGATCACTCGGTCGAGCCTGGCGAGGATGGCGGGGGCTTGGGGGTGCTCGCGCCAGTTGCTGGGCAGCGACCTAATTTCATAGTCGTGCAGATTGTAAGTGCTGAGCATCGCCTGGTTGACCTCGATGATGCGATCGTTCTCCCAATAGCCTTCGGGGTTGCTCTCATCCGCTTTATGCAGATCTTCGGGGCGACCGGGGAAGAGACCCAGTTTGGTGAGGACCTCCATGGTCACCGAGGTCCCGCTGCGGTGCATGCCAACGACGATCAGGGTTTGGCTCGAAGTCTTTGCCATTTAATCATGCCATCCATGCCCTTTTGTGCGTGATGACCAAGCGTCCGAATATGCGTTCGGCACCGGAGATTCATCAGCGGTCGGACACGACTCTATTCTAACGGTTTTGGCGGCCAACCGATTCTTGCCGCTCAATCATCTGGGCAGCAGTTTGGGCGGCAAGCGTCGCACCGCCCCGATTCAAGTCCGCAAAGAGCTGGCTACAGAACTTCCAGGGACCTGGCGAGGTAGGCATGCGGAACGCCGTGTGGGCGCCTCCTCCGAAGAAGATAAAGCGAACGATCCCGTTTGGGGCGGGGGACACCTGCGCGCCCGGCATGCTCATGAACTCGACCGGGGCCACGCGGCCATCCGGCGCTTCCAAACGACAATTGGCAAGGAAGACGACGCCGGGATTGTTGCCGAAGTTGATGGCAACCCTGGCGCCCGGCGGCGCGTCAATGGCTCGATTGCATTGGAACCACTTCAGATCACCGGTGTAGTAAACCGCCCCTGCCGCTTGCGGCGAGCTTCCCGATAGCCAACTGAATGTGCAAGCGCCGAGCGGTGGCGGAGCATAGGTTCGCAGACGACCGAACCGCTCCCATGAACCCCAAAGATCCTCAATTTCACTCCGGTAGGCGCCCGCGCGATACTCGCTGCGATGTTCACAGATCCTGGTGACCAGCGTAAAAACGCGCTCCAGCAACAGAGGGTCTGCGCCGTTGAGATCGCCGATCGGGCTCAGACTATGGGCCAAGTCCTCGCGAACCGCTTGCCGAGCGGCTTCCCATCGATCCTCGCCGGGGCAGGAGATTGCCAGGTCGGTGAATATTGCCTCCAACGCTGCTCGCGGATCGGCGAGCACGTCTCGGTACACCGTGATATGGGACCTCTCGCAGGGCAAATCGCGAAGCGCGGTCAAAGTGTAATGCAGCCAAAGGCCCAACGCGGTTTCATTGGGGAGCCCGTCCCGCTTGGACAAGCTCTTGGCGACATCATTCGGGTGCCGCACCAGGAGCAGGTACTTTGAAGTCAAACCCATGTCCCGAAGGGCTTCCTCAACCAAAGGGAGGACAAGGGTTGTACGGGGATCCTTCCAACCCCAGAAGGCGTGGCCATCATAGGAACTTCCCACTACCTCTTGGAACCTGCCGAGCATCATCGGCAGTTGGGGATGCTCGGACCAGTTGGCGGGCAGGGATCGCAAATCGTAATAGTGAAGGCCATACGTTCTCATGATCGCCGTGTTGATCTCGACCATTCGGCGGTTCTCCCAATACCCTTCTTCGTTGGCGGCATCGGCAGGAAGAAGGTCTTCCTCGGCGCCCGGGTACATGCCCAAGGCAGCCAAAACCGCCATAGTCGCAGATGTGCCACTACGGTGCATCCCGACGACAATCAGGGGATCGCTCAGTCTCGCCATGTGCTTACGAACTTTGGGCTCAAGCGTATAACGGCTGCCGGTCTTTATTGTTCTGTTCCATCGGCTTGGAGACCCCTGGATCACTCGCCCTAAGTGGTAACTTGGGGCGGAGTGGACCGGATGCGATCATGAATCCCCGCATTGCCTTCCTGGCGTTGGTCGTTTCCATCGCGCATGCCACGGGCGATGCGGGCCAAACGGTCGGTAAGTCTCAGCCTTCCGCCGAGATCAAACAGATGCTTGAGGCGGCCGACAAGCTCGCGCCAGATGCCCGTCCCAAGGCCGGCCAACAAGCGGCCGCCCACGCCCACGAGATTGGGGACAAAGTCGGCGAGGACCGCGCGATCATTGCGACCGGCTACTGGCTGACCGCCATCTCTCAGTATGCGCCGGCAATCGACGCCATTCAGCAGGGCATCAGGCTCGCGGAGGCGAACTCCGACGTCGATGGCCAAGGCGTCGGCCAGATGGACCTTGGCAACGCCTTTCTCGGCGCAGGAAGATTCCAAGAAGCGCTTGACGCCTACGGCACGGCTTTGGACCTGCGGAGGCAAATCGGGGACGAATTGGGAGAAGGACGCCTATTGGCCGACGCCGGCCTTGCTCAAGTCCGTCTCAATCAGCCTCAAAAGGCCCTCGATGCCTTCCGATCTGCGCTCGCTATTCAGACCAAGGTGAACGACCTGTTCGGAGAGGAGCGCGACCTTACCTTTATGGGTGAGACTCTGGACGGTCTCGATAACCTCACCGATGCCGCCGAAGCGCTGAATCGCGCTCTGCCCATCGCGACCCAATTGAAAGACCTCGCCGGAGAGGCCACCGACCTCGGCTACCTTGGGGCAACCTACCAGGCTTTGCACCGCCCCGACGACGCCCTTGCCGCCCTAAAGAAGGCGGAGCCTATCGAGAAAGCGCTGGGTGACATGGACAGCCTCGGACGCACCATGCACCTAGAGGCCGAGGTTGATGAAGTGTCCGGAAGACCGGTAGAGGCACTCGCCGAGTACAAGGCCATCCTCCCGATTACTCGGCAACGAGGCGATCGCCCGGCCGAGGCTGAGATCTATGAAGACATTGGCAACATCTATGGCGATCTCGGACAGTTGGAATCGGCTTGGTTTCAGTACGAACAGGCGCTGACGATTCGAAAGGCGCTCGGCGACCAGAAGGGCGAGGCGGCCATTTTCAACGATGTCGGCCAAATTTACGAGAATGCCGGTCAGTACAACCGAGGACTCAACTACTACCAGCAAGCGCTCCTCGTCGAAAAGGCCATGGGGGACGGTTTTCTGATCGGCATCACCCTCGACGACATCGGCAACAGCTACGACGACATGGGAGAGAGCGACCATGCGATCTCCTCGCTGAAAGAGGCTCTGAAATTTGAAACGGCGGCAAAAGCCCGAAGCGAAGTCGGAATCATCTTGAACGATCTGGGCGCGGTGTACGGAAACCTCGACGCGGACCAAGCGGCACTTGACGACTACCTTCAAGCGCTGGCTATAGAAAGGGCGTACGACGACTCAACGAACGTTGCTCTCACCTTGGACAATATTGCCGAGTGCATGGAGGGCCTGCATCAAGTGCCGCTGGCGATCATGTATGCCAAGCAGGCGGTCAACTACTACCAAAAGGTTCGTTCC
>Ga0302320_10004354_pt1 | contig 32177 bp, 26 predicted proteins | sample Bog_T0_3_FD_202130 | JGI IMG/M metagenome (GOLD analysis project Ga0302320, IMG submission 202130) | Peat permafrost microbial communities from Stordalen Mire near Abisko, Sweden - Bog_T0_3 | ecosystem: Environmental > Terrestrial > Soil > Wetlands > Peat | place: Sweden: Abisko, Stordalen Mire... | reverse complement strand
CTTCCAAGCTCAACTTCTCTGCTTCGTGCACGCTGATGTTCAATCTCCAGCATGCCTAACCCTTCAGGCTCATCTTGTGTTGGAATCAACTTCTGCCTTCAGGCTCATCTTGTGTTGGAAGAGAGTCTGAATTGCGCCGCCCGAAAAACCCTGTTATCCTATCCTTGGTTTTGCGTGAGACCAATAGTGTGCGCCCGTAGCTCAGCTGGATAGAGCGACTGACTACGAATCAGTAGGTCGGGAGTTCGAATCTCTCCGGGCGCACCATAAATAGATTAAAATCAATGATTTAAAAATACTGATTTCCATAGATCTATCCTTGCGAATTCACTGTAGTGAAAATTGTCCCCAAAAAGTTTGAACTGCACCCCTAAACTGAGACAAATTGGAGTACGACACTTTTCATTGAATGGAGAGGGTCGATGTCAAAGCAACAGCGGTACTCTAAGGAATTTCAGGAACGCGCAGTGCGGCGGATGAAGCTGGGTGACAACATCAGCCAACTTTCCCGCGAACTGGGCGTGCATCGTACTTGTCTCTACAGATGGAAGCGCCAATTGGGCTGCGTCCGAAGGGCCGAAAACGAGCCGTGGAAGAGGATTGGCGGGACCGCAGGATCGAGACGCTGGAGACCAAGATTGCCCGTCTGGAAAGAATCGTCGGCGGACAGTGGCAGGAGTTGGATTTTTTCGAGAGTGCCTTGCGAAGGATCGAAAAGAAGGACGCGACGACCGGCGGTGGCGGGAATGCCTCTACGCCGAAATCCATTCCCGGATGCAATCGCAAGGCGGACTGAGCATCCAGCGTATGTGTGAGCTGGCCGGAGTCAGCCGGGCCAGCTTCTATCGTCATTGGGAAGAACGGGAACCGGCGGCGGCGGAGACGGAGTTGCGCGGCGCCATCCAGCGGCTGGCGCTGGCGCATCGCTACTACGGTTATCGCCGCATCGCTGTGCTGTTGCAGCGTGAAGGGCTTGCTGCCGGAGCCAAGAAGGTGCGCCGACTGATGCGGGAAGACAACCTGCTGGCCATTCGCCGCAGGAAGTTTGTGGTGACCACGGACTCGGACCATTGCTTTCGAGTGTGGCCCAACCTGGCTCAGTATCTGGAACTGACGGACCTCAATCAATTGTGGGTAGCCGACTTTACTTTTGTTCGCCTGGAAGAGGAATTTGTCTATTTGGCCGTGGTGCTGGATGCCTATTCCCAGCGGGTGATTGGCTGGTCGCTTGGGCAGGCCATGAATAGCGATCTGGTGATACGGGCCTTGAAGAAAGCACTGGAGGAACGGCACCCATTGCCGGGGTTCGTGCATCACTCGGACCAGGGCGTACAGTATGCCAGCATGGAGTATGTAGATTTGCTGGAGAGCAGCGGTGCGATGTTGAGCATGAGCCGTGCGGGTCGCCCGTGGGAGAACGGCAGGTGCGAGAGCTTCATCAGGACACTGAAGCACGAGGAGATCGACGCACGGCCATACCGTACCATCGAAGAGTTGGCAGCGCATGTGGAGGAATTCATCGAGCGGATTTACAATTCAGGGCGGTTGCATTCAGCGCTGGCTTACCTGTCACCGGTTGAGTTCGAGCAACGGCAGGAACTCGGCAAAGATGCGGCTGCCTGGCTGCCGGCAAGCATGAGTTTTCCAAGGCATCAGGAAATCTCTTCCGATGGTCTGGATGGCTGAGACTCTACCGGGGCAGACGAGAGATCTGCCCCGGCCACTCATCGGAATGAGTTTCAGCGAGGTATCCCTTGGCGGGTTGCTCTCCAGCAGAGCCCGCCTCCGTTTCCCCCGCCGATCTCACTTTGGAACTACAGGCTCCCGTTCGTCCAGCAATTTTCAGCGAACGGCAAACTGTCGCGCTACACTCTGTCTCACAAAAGGGCGCAGGCCAGTTCCACCAAGATCCATCCGGTTCTACCAGAATCAGCAGCTCGCGTGAATTCACTTGAAGACTGTGCTGATTCCATCGAAGCCACACTCAAGCAAGGGCGATTGATTGCCGAAGCACTCCCAGGATTCGCGACGATCTGCATTCTTGGAACGGCATACCTGGCGAAACATCCGGATCGGGTGTCGTGGCTCCTTCAGAACAAGTGCGCAACCGATGTCATTACTGCCGGATTCGCAACCATCCTCGTTTCATGGATTTTACCAACACTCTATAGATCAGCGGTTTGCCGTCAACTGAGAATTGTTCCTCAAAGGCCAAGCTGCGGAAATTCAATCACTCGATGAATCGTGGCTGGCCTATTCTTTGGTGTGCTCCGATATGATCGGCCCCGGCTCATCTGCAACCTTGGTCAAACCACGACCTCTCGTACCTGGTGGCGTAAAGCAAATACCCATATCACAAAAAACTGCGAAGCGATGACCCATTTTGACTGCCCAATGCGCTCATTGAATAGCAGAACATTCCCCTTCAAAGGAAATGGATCGGCGACTGCTCGCAAGTGTTCTGCCGGAGGTCATGAATGAACGAGATGAGCGGACTTTCGCAGATCGTCGAACTCTTCGATCTCAGGCTATCGCTCTGTGACGCCGCTTGGGAAGACTATCTGGCCTCGCATCCTGAACTGCCTCATCGTTTCGTAACCCAGGCGTTGCTCTTGTTCCAGGCCCATGGCGCCGACATCCACCTTCCCTCACTCGGCGATCTCCTGGGAAAGCCAGGCGAAGGTGCCGGCCATCCAGGCGGAGCTTGATCGACGCCATGCCGCACCGTGGCGCACAACCCGCGGACCTGTTTACGTCGGCGTCCGCAGCAGCAGATAGCCGCCCACCAGCCCAAATAGAACATCGGAAGACCAGGCCGCCAGAGGCGCGGGAAGATAATTCACGTTGCCCATGGCGCCGAAGAGCCCATCGACCACCCAATAGGCCAGCGCCACCGCGATGGCCACGGCGATGCCCGTCAGCGAGCCGCGGCGGCCCATGGTGAGGGCGAAAGGAATGGCCAGCACCGCCATGACCACGGCCACCAGCGGATAGGCCAGCTTGTGCCACAGCGCGACCCTCAGGCGCATGGTGTCAAAGCCGCTTTGCCGCAGCTCGCCGATGTAGCGATCAAGCTGGCCGAAGTTCATCTCCTGCGCCTGCTTGTTTTCTTTCTTGAAGTACTCCGGGTCTTCGTGAATCTCGGCGAACGAGGTCTGACTGAATTCGTGGTACGAGCCTTCGGACACAGTGGCGCCTTCAATGTCCCGCTGCCAGCCGTCCCGGAAGCGCCAGGAGCCGGATTCAGTGTCCCAGAAGACGCGAGCCGCAAAAATGCGCCGCGACACCGAGAAGGTGGAAGGATCGAATTCAAAAATCGAGAGATTGGCGAACTCGTTCCGGTCGGGATCGAAGAATTGGTAGTAGAAGATGCGGCCCGGTTCGCCCGTGTGCGGCTGGCCGAAGATCCACTTCTGTTCCGGATGCAGATATGTCTGCGGAGGGCGGCCCTTGATCACGTTGCGCAGCGCCTCCTGCTTGCGGTTGGCCTGCGGCAGGTAGAACTCATCGAAGAGAAACATGCTCACAGACAGGATGGCGGCTATCGAGACGATCGGAATCACCAGCCGGTAAAGGCTGATGCCGGTGGCCTTCATGGCGATCAGTTCCGAGTTGCGGTTGAGCACCCCGAAGGTCACCAGCACCGCGATCAGCACCGCCAAGGGCGCAATCTGGTAAAGCATGCTGGGGGTCAGATTGATCAGGTAGTCGCCTACCGTGGACAGCGGAATATGGTTGCGCAGGATGTCGCCCACCAGCTCAAAGAAGGTGAAGACCAGCATCAGCATCACAAAGCCGGCCAGCACCAGGAAGAAGGTGTTCAGAAACTCGCGCACCACATACTCGTCCAGAATGCGCGGAAAAACGCCGCGGGAAGAACTGCGCGGATGCCGCGGCTGCAGCCTGCTCAGAAACCCTTTGCCTTTGCAGGGAACACCGTTCTGCTTGGCCGCTTTGGCGGGTTTGGGAGACCGCGAGACCCAGCCGGCGATGGCGCTCAGCACCCGGCCGCCCGAGGCCATCTGCCACAGCAGAAAGGCTCCGGCGCCGGCAAAAAGCAGGTTGGCCAGCCACACCGCGAAGAAGGCGGAAAGCTTGTTCTGGCGGCCCAGGGCGATGCCGGTGTACGAAAGGATGTAGTAGAGCAGGACCAGCAGAATGGTAAAGACGAAGCCCGAGCTCTTGCCGCCCCGCCGCGAAGCCACCCCCAGCGGAACGCCCACTAGCATCAGCACCAGGCAGGCCGCCGGATAAGAGAAGCGGCTGTGCAACTCGATCAGAAACCGCATGGGGTCGGGGCCGTGCGTGCGCTTCAGCAGCGCGCCCATGGGCAGGGCGTAGATGGCCGTATCCATCCGCCCCAGGTGAATGTCGCTCTGCTGGCTCAGGGCCAGGGGCAAGTCGGTGGTGTCGAACTTCGAAATGTTGTACTGCTGCGGCTGCCCGGCGACGGTCTCATGCTCCGCCCCATTGCGCAGCCGCATCAGCAACTCCTGAGGCGAATCGTTGGCCACGGTGGCCGAGGCCGCGGTGGTGATCTTCGGCGTCGAGGGGTCGGTGATGTCGGCCATGAACACCTGGCGCCAGTTGGCCGCGCCAGTGCCTGCGCGCACGTCCTGAACATAGAGAACGAAGTTCTTGAAATCCTCGTAGAAGACTCGCGGCTCAATCTCGTAGGAGGCCTGTGAGGTCTCCAGTGTCTGCTCCATCTCCAGGATGGCCTGGTTGGCGCGCGGGGCTACGTACAGGGCATTCACCAGGCCAATCAGCGTGCCGCCGATGGCGACAATCGAGGAGACGCGCACAAAATAGCCGATGCCCAGGCCCCCGGCGCGCATGGCGATGATTTCGCTGTCGGAGGCCAGGCGGCTAAGCCCCAGCAGAACCCCCACCAGCACCGCCATTGGAATCGTAACCTTGAAGGTGTTGGGCAGCGTGAAGAGCAGAACCTCCATCACATTGGTGAACGTGGAACTGTTGCGGACCACCATCTCCAAAATGTGGGGAAGGTCGCGCATGAAGAGAATGAAGGTGAAAAGCGCGCAACCGATGAGCGTGTGGGACAGTATCTCGCCGAGGATGTAACGGGTCAGGATGCGCACAGACAGGCTCTACGGTTAGTCTACCGTGCCCAGGCGGTTTGTGCGGCGCGAGACAAGCTGGCGCCAACACGCGAGCCCGGGCGAATCGAGTTCCGCAAATCGTGCCCGGTGAGGTCTGTTCTTTACGAAGGCTGCCAGCCTCGCAAGCGCAAACTGTTGGCCAGAACGCTCACGGAACTCAACGCCATCGCAGCAGCCGCTACCCAGGGGCTGAGCAGAATGTGAAAGCTGGGATAGAGCGCGCCCGCGGCCAGCGGAATGCCGAGCACGTTATAGGCCGCGGCCCAGGTCAGGTTCTGGCGCATCACGCGAACCGTCGAGCGAGCCAGTCCCAGCGCTGCGGGAATGGCCGACGTCTGCGCCCGCAGCAGAATCACGTCGCCCGCCTCCTGGGCCAGGTCGGCGCCCGTGCCCATGGCGATGCCGGCGTCGGCCTGGGCCAGGGCGGCGGCGTCGTTGATCCCGTCGCCCACCATGGCCACCCGCAGCCCGTCTTTCTGCAAGGCGCGAATGCGGGCCAGTTTCCCGGCCGGGTCCAGTCCTGCTTCCACCTCGTCGATTCCGGCCTGCTTGGCGATGGGCAATGCCGCCTCAGCCGAGTCGCCGGTCAGCATCAACACCCGCATTCCAGCGCGATGGAGACCCTGGACAGCCGCGAATGCTTCGGGGCGCAGGGCGTCGCGGGCGTCAAAGTAGCCCGCGGGCACGTTGCCGAGCGCCATCCACAGCCGCGTCACGCCCGGCTCCGGCGGCGCAACGGTCTTGGGCAAAGGAATCGCGGATTCCGCAAACAGCGCTTCATTGCCCAGCATGACCTCCTGGCCTTCGACCTTGGCCGTCAGCCCCCGACCGGGCAGAATCTGCACCTCTTCCGCCGGCTGCCAAACCAACCCGCGAGAGTGTGCGGAGTCCACCACGGCGTGGGCCAGCGGGTGGTTCGATCGCTCCTCGGCCGCGGCGGCCAGGCGCAGCAGGTCGTCCTCCGTGGGTTTCCCGAGCGCGTCAACCGCTTCCAGCACTGGCCGGCCCACGGTGAGCGTTCCGGTCTTGTCCAGCACGATCACGTCCAGGTGAGCCAGCCGTTCCAGGGCCTCGCCGCCCTTGAACAGCACGCCAAGCTGTGCTCCCCGCCCCACCGCCACGGTTAGAGCGGCGGGCACGGCCAATCCCATGGCGCAGGGGCAGGCAATCACCAGCACGGCGACCGTGTTGGCCAGGGCCATTTGCAGCGAACCCGTGGTGACGAGCCAAATCGCAAAGGTGAGCACGGCCAGCGCCAGCACCACGGGAACGAAGATGGAGCTGGCGCGGTCGGCCAGACGCTCCATGGGCGCGCGTGAACCCTGGGCTTGGCCCACCATGCGGGTAATCTGCGCCAGCACCGTGGCCTCGCCCAGCGACTCGGCTTTGCAGGTCACGGCGCCGTCGTAGTTCAGCGAACCGGCCAGAACCTTTCCGCCCGGCTCACGGGGCAGGGGCGTGGGCTCGCCGGTCAGCATGGATTCGTCCACACTGGTGCGTCCCTCCAGAATGGTCGCGTCCACCGGAAACCGCTCGCCGGGCAGCACAAGCACGCTGTCGCCGGGCTCAACTTCTTCCAGAGGCACCACGGTTTCCACGCCGTCCCGGATGCGGCGGGCGGTCGCCGGGCGCAGCCGCGAAAGCGAGTCCAGCGCGGCCAGGGCGCGGCGCTTGGCGCGGCCCTCCAGGCTCTTGCCAAACAGCAGAAATCCCAGAATCAGCAGCACCGCGTCGAAATAGACCTGGCGGTCCGGCGCGGGCCACAGGGTCGCAAAGGCGGAATAGACAAAAGCCGCTCCCGTGCCCAGGCTCACCAAGGTGTTCATGTTGGTCGTGCCGTGGCGCAGGCTGCGGGCCGCGCTCAAGTAGATTCCGCGGCCGGCCCACACCATCAACACCGCGGTCATCGCCAGCAGAAACCAGCGCAAAAGCTCCGGCGGCAGCGCATAGAGCCAGGGAAGAACGCGCATCAGCACGTGGTCCGCGGCCCCCATTTCGGGTCCCAGCGGCATGGCCAGCAGCATGGCCACAGCGCCAGCGCCAAGCGTGGCATACGCCTTGATCTCAGCCCTTGAAGTGGATTGCGAAGCGTTCGGAGCCGCGTCCGCAGCAGGCCCGCCCGTACGGGGCAGCACGGCATCGTAGCCGGATGCCCGAACTGCATCGACCAGTTGCCCAGCCCCGGTCAGCGAAGGGTCGAAGACCACGCTGGCGCGTTGGGCGATCAGATCCACATGCGCCGACTCCACGCCGGGGGTTGCGTTCAGCGCCTCTTCCACATGGTGCTGGCAGGAGGCGCAAGTCATACCCAGAATGGGCAGCGTCAGGGTTTCGGTCGCAAGAGTCGCCATGAAGGGGTCTACGGTTCCACGTGCGCCGCGAAGCCGGCCTTGGCCAACGCCGCAATCGCCAAATCGACGGCCGCAGGGTCCGCCGAGGCGCTCAGCCTTGCTTCTCCTATGCGGACCTCCTCAACCTCAACTCCGTCAGTTGAGGCCAGCGCCTGGCTGACCCGGCGAACGCACGAGCCGCAGTGCATTCCATCGATATGCAGCTTGAATTCCGCCATCGTATTCTCCTGTTTGTGTTTGATGATACCCCGGAACCTGGGGCGCAAAATGTCGCGGAAGGCTCACAAAGGCGCCAAAAGGGCCCCTGGCTAAACAACGCCGGAAAGGCGAAAAATCGGCCCGCAAACTGGCCTGTCAGGGCCATCGCACTAGATTAACCTGCCCGACGGGCTCAGAGATTCTATCGTAGACGGTCAATGGCACTATCGTAGAAGGGTGTTGCCGCAAGAGGGAGGGCTCATGCAGCGAGAATTTCCCGTCGCGCCGCTGGTGGGCGTGGGCGCGGTGGTGGTCGATCAGGGCCGGGTCCTGCTGGTCCGCCGTGGGGCCGAGCCGCTCAAAGGCCATTGGTCGCTCCCCGGCGGCTTGGTGGAACTCGGTGAAGGGCTGCTCCAGGCAGTCGTCCGCGAGATCACCGAAGAGACCGGCCTGGTTGTCGAGCCTGTGGAACTGATTGAGGTGCTGGATCGCATTCATTCCGATGCCGGGCGCGTCCGCTACCATTATGTGATTGCGGATTACCTGTGCCGGGTCGTGGGCGGCGCCTTGCACGCGGCCTCCGACGCCGATGCCGTGCGCTGGGTCGAGCGGGCCGAGTGGCTGGACCCCAGCCCACTGGGCCTTGACCCGGTCGCCGTGCGGGTCATCGAAGCCGGTTGGCTGAGGGCCAGAATTCTTGAAGGGAAAGAGCGAGAGAAGCCATGAAAGCGATCAAGGGTCTGTTGTGGGTTGTGGGTGCGTTGGTGGCGTTGGCTGCGGTTGCCGGGCTTGCATTCTGGGCGCGCCCGGTCAGTTGCTTCAACGAATCGATGTACCTGCACGAGCACTTTTCCGGCGTCGAGAATCGCTCGGTAACCGTGGCAGGCCACCGCATCCATTATCTTGCCCAGGGGCCGGCTGCCGGGCCGGTCGTGGTCTTGGTCCATGGGCTGGGCGGTCGCGCCGAGGATTGGCAGGCCCTTGCGCCTTATCTTGTCAGGGCCGGTTTTCGCGTCTACCTGCCCGACCTGCCCGGCTATGGCCGCAGCGAGCAGCCGCCGGACTTCTCCTATTCGGTGCACGACGAGGCCGAGGCTTTGGTGGGGTTTCTTGATGCGCTGGGTCTGAAGCAGGTGGACCTGGGCGGCTGGTCCATGGGCGGCGGCATCGCGCAGCATCTGGCCGCACGGCACCCGGAGCGGGTGCGGCGTCTGATGCTGTTTGACTCGGCCGGCATCTCCGTGATGCCCAAGTGGGACGTGCGGCTGTTTACGCCCACCACTCCGGCGGAACTGGATTCCTTGGAGGCGCTCCTGATGCCCAACCCGCCCAAGGTTCCTGATTTCGTCGCTCAGGACATTCTGCGCCGCTCCAGGAAGAACGCGTGGGTGGTCCACCGTGCGCTTGACGCCATGCTCACCGGCCAGGACGCCACCGACAATCTGCTGCCTAAGCTTAGAATGCCGGTATTGATCGTGTGGGGCGCGGAAGATCGCATCATCCCCCTCAGCCAGGGAGAGACCATGCACCGCCTGGTGCCGCAGTCCGAACTGGAAGTCTTTCCCGGCTGCGGCCACCTGGCCCCCGGCCAGTGCACGGCCCGGATCGGACCCAGAGTAGTGGAATTTGTCAAGCAGTAGAGGGTCTTCTGGCATCTTCAGTTCTGGCAAGTGCCTAAAAAAGGGAGACGAGCATCAAGCTTGTCCCCCTTTTCCCCATCGCGAAGGCGCTTCGATGCATTTGCCCGCATTTCTGCTTATGGCACAAAGGGATACTTTCGCTTGACCGATTCTGCCGCGACTGAGCGTTTGTTGTTTCCAGAGATCTTCGCCAAGTCGGTGAACTTGGAATTCGACCAGCGTCAGGGCTCCTCCGGCGGTGGCGCCGTGCTGTTGAAAGCGGCCGAGCGTCGCTACGGGTTGATCGCCAGCATGTCTGGCTGTTTACGCGATCCCCGGCAGGCGGGCAAAGTGGACCATTCGTTGCGGAATCTTTTCGCCCAGCGCGGCTTCTCCATCGGCGGTGGTTATGCCGACGCCAGCGACTCGGCGAGATGGGCCGCTGCATGCCCAAACTGCGCCTCCGCTTTCATTTCCACCTCATTCCCGCTTCGCCTTCTTGGCTCAACCTTGTGGAGCGTTGATTCGGATGGGTTACGAACCAGAGCATACGCCGGAAAACTTGCAAAAGCGTGCCTGAACTGATTGCCGCTATCGACGATCACATCAAGATCACATCAAGCAAAACAACAGCAATCCGCGACCCTTTATCTGGACGGACCGCGCCGCCGAGATCCTCCGCAAGGTGAATCGGGGCAGGGCCGCACTGAAAATGACCAAGCTGAAGCAAAAGGAAGCATTGTAAACCTGTGCTGGAGACATTACGCTAGGTGAGTGGGAAGGGGATGCATCCCCGAGCCCTCGCTGGTAACCGGACCTCCATTACTGAGAGCCGGGGACTGGCTGCTCCTGCGCAGCCGCGCGCTTCCCTTGCGTAGTACATTAAAAACCTATGTCAGCGGAGAAAATCATGGTTGTGGACGACGAGCGCCTGGTGCGCTGGTCGCTCCGCCAGAAATGCGAGGAGTGGGGCTATCTCGTCATCGAAGCCGAAGCCGGCGAAACGGCGCTCCTGCTGGCACAGCGCGAGTCTCCCGACCTGGTGCTTCTCGACGTGCGCTTGCCTGACCTCACCGGCATCGAAGTGCTCGACAGGCTCAAAAAAAGTGGCGACGTCCGGGCCATCGTCATGATTACCGCCGACCCCCAGCTGGACGATGTGAAAGCCGCGCTCAAGCTCGGGGCCTACGACTTCGTGGGCAAGCCCATCGAATTCGACGAGCTGCGGATTGTCATCCAGAACGCGCTGGAGGAGACCAGCCTGCGTAACCAGGTCCAGGCGCTGCGCGGAGAAGTGCGCCGCGGTGTCGGCTATGACAGCGTGGTCAGCGTGTCGCCTAAAATGACCGAGCTGATGAACTTCGTCCGCAAGGTTGCCTCCTGCGAGGCCACCACCATCCTCGTTCAGGGCGAAAGCGGCACCGGCAAGGACCTGATCGCCAAAACCATCCATTCCGAGAGCTCCCGCCGCGAAAGGCCCTTCGTGCCCATCAACTGCTCCGCCATCCCCGAGACACTGATGGAAGCCGAGCTCTTCGGGCACGAGAAGGGCGCATTCACCGACGCCAAGCAGATGAAGAAAGGCTTGTTCGAGGCCGCCGACGGCGGAACTCTGTTCCTGGACGAGATCGGCGAGCTGACTCCCCTGCTGCAAGCCAAGCTGCTGCGCGTCCTGGAAGACCAGGTCATCCGCAGAGTGGGCGGCATCCGAGATATGCAGGTGGATGTGAGGGTGATCGCCGCTTCCAATCGGGATTTGGAGAAGGCGGTGCGCGAGGGCCAATTCCGCCAGGATCTGTACTACCGGCTGGCGATCATCGCCATCTTCATCCCGCCCCTGCGCGACCGCAAGGAAGACGTCCTTCCCCTGGTCGACTTCTTTATCGAGCGCTACAATCGCAGGTTCAAGAAGTCCATTCGCGGCATCACCGACGACACCCGCGCCCTTCTTCTCAGCCATAACTGGCCGGGCAACGTTCGCGAGCTGAGAAACACCATCGAGCGCGGAATGATTCTGGAAGAAGAGCCCTTCCTGCGTCCCGTCTATCTGCCCTTCTCCGTGGGCGAATCCGGCGGCCGCACGCTTTTCGAGCGCACCTCTCCGGCCAATGGTGGCCGCTCGCTGCCCAATGGGCGAACCCTCCCGCGCCTCTATATCCCGGAAGGCGGAACATCGCTTGAGGAAGTGGAGCACTCCATGGTCGAGCTGGCCATGAGCCAGGCCAACGGCAACCAGACCAACGCCGCCAAGCTGCTCGACATCAGCCGCGACGCCTTGCGCTATAAACTGAAAAAGTTCGGCATGGTTCACGGCGACGAAGAAGGCTAGAACCTCCAGGCCACTGTCGGTGCCAGCGCGAGGGCCGTTGCGGGCGCCACTTTCCCTGCACCGCTGATTTCTGCATCACCACTTTCTCGGCAGTTCCCGCTTTTGCCCACTTGGCACGCATTCAGAGCGAAGCTCTCTCCACGCCCTCCGCGCCGCCCCAGGCTACGCCGTCAAGCTGCGCCCCCTCGAGCGCCCCTTCCTCCACTGCGCAGCGGCAAATGCCGGCCCGGACTCCATCGGCGATACGCCGAGAACAATCTGCGGGTCAAGCTCCATCGAGACCTCTTTTCTGCTCCCGGGTTCCAGCGCGGGAACGGTGCCCTCAGCGGACCAAAACGGCAGACAAGCCAGTTCCCTGCCCCGCCAGCCTGCGCCTCCGCTCCAGATCAAGGGAGATCCTGCCGATGAAAAAGGAGGACAGACAAGGAGGCTCGATTCCATGAAAAGCCATGCGTTGGCGATGTTGAAGCTGCTGGCAGGCACCCTGATGATGCTGGCAGGCGCCGGATTGGCTTGGGCGCAGTCGGGATGGTCGCCGTCGACCGACGTCCTCGGCGCCCACCTCAACTACGGCCGCGGTTGCACGGCCTGCCACGCACCGCACAGCGGCTCGAACGGCAACGGAAACGCCAGAGCCGTCGAATCCGCCGCAGGCAATGTCGCCCTCTGGGGTGAGGATGCCACCAGCCTGTACGGCAAAACCATCGCCACGGACGGAGGCAAATACATCGAAGTGCTGCCCACCAGCATGTCGGCTGCGACTCCCGATGTCTCCGGCATGATCACCTGCCTCAGTTGCCACGACGGCAACTATGCGTCGGGGGCCATGATGAGGAACAAGGTGTATGAGACCCTTCCTTCCACCTACGGAACCCATAACACCGTCCCGACCCTGCTCGGGAACAACGGCACCAGCGCCGGAAACTACATGAACGACCATCCCATGGGACTCACTACGAAAGTCAGTTGCGGCGGAGCCAATTGGGATTGCACCGAGAGCAACGGCGTCATCAGCATGAAAGGCGCAAATTCCAGCCGGTTCGTCTCCAATTACGGCTTCTTCGTCAAGATGGGCAGTTACAACAATTCCGCCGTGGTGGTTTGCACCACCTGCCACGATCCGCACGTGATGAACGTGGTCTCCATCTCCAGCAAAGCCACCTCCGGCTTGCCCGCCGGCACCTACGCGACCATGTTCTTCCTGCGCGCTCCCTACAACCCCAACGACACCAATCCCATGGCCAACCAGACCGCCCAATTCTGCCGCCAGTGCCATGCTGACAAGTCGAACGAGATGAACGGTAGCACCGCTGGAACCGTGCTATAGACCATTCGCGGCGAACCTGTTGGCAATCTGAAACTCACCTCCGGCCGACCCGGAACTCGCGACCCGTGGACCATGATGAAAGAACGAGCCTGCGATCCATCTCGCAGGCTCGTCGCAAAACTTTCCGCCGTCCGTCAATGCTTACTTCTTGACCACAGGCCCCTTGCGAGCGATGGCCTTCCCCACCGTGCCGTCGGCATTGTGTGCCACCCCATGGCACACCAGAACGCAAGTGTTCGCGGCATGGCTGTAAGAGATGGGGCTGCTGCCGTTCTCGGCCACAACATTCCCGTCGAAATTGACCAGCCGCTCGCCGGTGATGGTTCCGCTGCTGGCGCCCATGCCGTGGGCCGTGTGGCAGGCGGAGCAACTGAAGCCGTCGTTGATGTGTTTGTAGTGCGCGGGCCAACTGCCGTTCTGCAACGTGCTATTCTCCACGGTCGACAGATTATGGCACTTGCCGCACAGCGCGTAAGGTCCATTCACGCTCAGATCGGGGCTGGGAAAGAGATTGGAAATCTGTGCTCCCGGCGTGACGGACCGGCTGAATTCGTAGCGGCGCTCCAGAATGTGGGTCCACCTCGACCCATGGGGGCCGTTCGGACCGGACCCTCCGAATTCGCGATTGTCGTCGCTGTTATGGCAGTCGGTGCAGAAGATTTGGGTTCCCATGGCGCGGCCCGGCGTGGAGCCGTCCAGATCCAGCATGTTGGTGCGCAGGCTGGGTTGCGATAAGGCGCTGGTCCTGGCATGTATCACCGGATGGCTGGAGGTGGCCGAAGTGGCAAACTGCGGGATCAGGTTCAGAGGATCACCCCCGGAAACCACTCGCACCGGAAAGTATCCATAAATCGGCAGCACTTGCTTGCCGGTGCTGCTGCCGTGGCAACGCAGGCAGTTTTCATATTGATTGATGGTCGGCTTGAGCACGCTGATTCCGTCCGTGGAGCTGATGCCCTCGATGTTCTTCTGAGAGATGCGGATCAAGGGCGGCAGAGGAAATACTCCGACCTGCTGGGAACCATGCGCATTGTGGCAATCCACACAGGTGGCGTGACGGTTGTTGTTCAGCAGGGGGTTCTCGGCGGCGGTGTGCGGATTGGTCGAGGTGGGAAATGGATGCCCCACTTTGGGCGCGGCGTACTCGGGAAACACGTTGGCGTAGGACGCCATGGGAGAAATATTCGAGCCGTTGTGGCAGGCGATGCAATCCTGCTCATTCTGGCCGCGCAGCACCCGCGATGGGCCCCTGGCGTTGTGCGGCGCATGGCAGGAGATGCAGGCCGCGGCAGCCACCGTGGCGTAACTCCCTACCTGCGCCGAGGGCGAGATCTTGTCCGTGGACAGGGCATGTGCGCTGATAGACCAATCGGCCAGCCGGTTCACATGGCTGCCCAGTTGCCGGTTGGGATCGTGACAGGCCAGGCACAACCGGCCTCCGGAACTGTCCTTGACCAGAAACTTCTGCGAGACCACGTCCTTGGCTTGCACGTGCGGATTGTGGCACGTCGTGCACTCCACGTTTCCACTGATCAGTTTCACCACGCCCGTGGAGTCGCCGGTTCTCCCGCTGGCCACCAGCGAGGCAGTCAGGTTGGCATTATCCTTCAAAGGCAGCGTCATGCTGAAGGGGTGCGACGACTGCATATTGCCTCCGAACACATCCGCCGAGAGCATCGATCCGCGCATGCTCACCTGGCCATAGGCCACGGTGGCCCCGACCGCGACGGTACCGTCATGGCAACTCAGGCATTGATTGCTGTCGCTGCCCAGCGACGGCTGTCTGGTGCGGTTCGCCTGTGTATCGCTGGTGTACGTCGTGTAGCCCTTGGTGGTCAGCTTCTGGTTCCACAGCCCGCGGTTGAGTCCGGAATGCGGCGCATGGCAGTAGGCGCAGGCGTCGGGGCGGGCGCCGGTGATTGGCGAACTGCTGCCCGGCCCCAGATTGTGCATGCCCATCACGTCGCCTGCAATTTGAGCGCGCACAGCGGTCCCGCTCAGCAGAATCGTCAGCCCGGCCAAGAATACTCTGAGCTTCACTTCGTTCCCTCCTTGGCCGGCATTTTCAAGCCAACGTAATGAAAGACCTGGATGCGGCGGTTGAACGAATCCACCACAAAGACCCGGTCGTCATGGTCAATGTACAGCCCGTCCGGCAACTGGAATTCTCCGGCATGCGTTCCCCTGGAACCGAAGTAATAAAGCAAATCTCCCTGGCGGTTGAAAACCTGAACCACACCCCACAGGGCATCCACCACGTAGAGGTCGCCTTCCGAATCGACACCCACCCCCTTCGGCCGGAACATGGCCCCCGGACTGTCGCCGATCTTTCCAATGGCGTACTGGAAGACGCCGGAGCGATCGAACACCTGCACTCGGAAGTTCATCGCATCCACCACCATCAGGTTCTGGCCATCCATCCGCAGCTCGGTGGGAAGATTGAACTCGCCCTCGGCTTCGCCTGCCTTGCCGATGGTCTTCAGCACCGTGCCTTGCATGTCCAGCACGAAGACCTCGTCGCGCAACGTGTCCGTCACGTAAATCTGCTGCGCCGCCGAGTCCACGGCAATTCCCGTGGGCCGTTTGAAGTAACCTTCGCCGCCCTTCAGGTTCCCAATGGAGCGGATAAATCTTCCGCCGGGCTCGAAAACAAAAATCACGCCCGCATCCGAGTCGGTTACATAGATATTGTTCTGGGCATCCACCGCGACGCATTGCGGCGTCAGCATTGAGACTTTTCCCTTGTGCTCGATGAACTTGTACTTGCGCAGAGCGAAATCGAATACATGCACCCCCTGCGCGCCCGGATCGGTGACAAGGATACGTCCATGCGAATCCGTCGTGATGCTGTAGGGACGCACAAGGAAGTGATAGTCGGGCGCGCCCGCCACCACGTCCACCAGCTTGTTCCAGAAGCCGCGGTTGGGCTTCACTTCGAATTCCGAGCTGAAGCTGCGTTCCCAGGAGAGCTTGCGCCCGCCTTCCAGCGACATCTCCCACTGCTCCGGCACGTCGTTCTCGGGTTTGGTTCTTCCCGCTGCCCAGACCGGCGTCAGCAAGAGCACAACCCCAGACAGGATCAGCACTGCCGTCAGGCGTTGCCGCCGCTCTCTCCTTAAAAGAAGTTGAACCAACGCGATACCCCGATGTAGAACGATGATATAACTTCCGGCGCCGTCCCCGACCCGCTGAAACCCTGCCCCAACCGCGAGTATCCGCTGTTAAAACTCAACTTGCGATACTGATACTGGATCAGGGCATTGTATTCATCGTTCTCGTTCATCGACGCCACCCCGCTGCTGGTCGTATTGCTGTTCGACTTGGCATAAGCGGCCGTGAGGATGAGGTTTTTGACCGGAGTACTGGACAGGCCAAACGAATAACTGTCTCCGCCGAAGAGGCTCACCAGGCTCGAAGGCAGAGTGGGCGAAGGCACGGGAACCGGCACCAGTCCCCCGCCGGTGGCCAGCGCCTGCCCGCTTGCTTTCGAGTAACTGCCGGTGGCTGTGAGCCACATGCCATAACCCACGCTGGCGTTATAACTCTCGCTGCTGTTGGCTGTGCCCGCCACCGCTGTCAGCGCGGTCCGCGAAGCGCCGGCGCCGAAGCCGACGTTCACCTTTCCCCAGCGCCGGCGCATGTTCCCCGAGTAGTTGTAGAACGAGTTCATGTAGGTGACCAGCAGAGTCTGCGCATTCTGCGCATAGCCGAACGACCCGCTCACATGCCAACCCAGGATCACGCTGGAGTAATTCTCCGTCGTCGAAAAGCCCAGAGTATCCTCGGCAGTCTGGTCAGAGGTGTTTTCCGTTACCGTCACCGAGGCGTTGAAGTTGCCGTCTAGAAGCGTATGAGCATAGGTCGCCCCTCCGCCGTATGAATTCACGCCGTAATTCTCTCCCAGGAAGTTCTGCGTGCGGCGCTCCACGTAGGCCGAGGTTTGCAGATTGGTGATCGGAGCGTAGCTTGCAATGCCCATCAGGTCCAGGGAGTTGGACGTCTCGTTCGAGTTGAGCCCCGATACCACCCCGCCGGCGGCGACCACCGACTCCAGCAGTTGTCCGCTCAGATTGTCTGAGTAATTCAAGCTCCCCGACACTGCCAGCTTGGCCGTCGGGTGTACCGACGCCACGCTGCTGATGATGTCAATGGTTCCGTTGGTGGTCGAACCCTGGTACGAACTGCTCCAAACGGACCGGTTGATGCCGGCAGAGACCGAGCCCTGCAATGGAAGCTGGTGCGTGGCATTGAACCCATAGGCGCTGTTGCTTGAATGCGTCTCGCTGGCCGTTTCTCCGGTCACCACCTCGGGAATCAGCGCGTGACTCGTTCCCCCGGAATAAAAAGCGCCCATGCCGAAGCCCGCCCAGCGATAGTTCGAATGGACGTTGAGCGAATGAAACGCGCTTTCTCCCAGGTCGTTGGTTCCATACACCGAATACTGGCTGCTGCCCATCTGGAAACCCACCGTAAGAGACGGCGCGTCGGGTAAATTTACGCTCCAGTTGATGCCAAACGTATCGTTATTGCCATGGGTCACGTAATTGGCCAGGCCCGGAACCGCGTAGTTCCCCTCGCTGTTGTAGGCCTTGGAATAGCTGACCGAACCGGGAAAGCGGCTACCCCCGAAAATGTTGCTGTTGATGTTCACCCCGCTGGCATCGGAGATGGACTGGAAGTTGGAATTGGCCCGCGACTGGTTCAAATAAACGCCGACATTGAAGGATAGAAAATTGGGACTGTGGAACGAACCGGAGAGATTGGCCGTGCCTCCCAGCGACCAGGTGTGGTCTGAGCTGGTCATATTCCCGTAATCCGCGGTGTATCCCGGGGCAATCGTACCGTTCAAATCCGTGCTGAGTTCGCCCACCTTGACCTGCGCGGCTACAGGCCATGCCAGCAGCAGAAACACTGCCGGCGCCAGCCACGCGACTCGCAAAGAACGCACCACTGTCTGCCAGCCTGACTTCCTCGATCCTTGAGGATGCATCTGAGAATTCCGCTCTCGTTTTGGTGATTGCTTCAGGCATTTCGCCAGGGATTCGAAACCAGTTGCCCTTTGCGGGCCTGGCTGGGAGTCCAGGCTCATTCCTCAGCCTCTCACTGCCCTTCGATCTTTGCGTCCTGGCGCAGCTTCTTGTCCAGCGCTGCGCGAAGCTGGTTGCTCTTGGTCTGTTGCAGTTCCTTTGCCAGTTTCGCCTTCACATCTTCGAATTTCGTCTCGCCCGCCGGGCTATGCTCATTGAGCCGCACGATGGTGTAGGCCTGTTCGATTTGAATCACGTCGCTCACATCGCCAGCCTTCATGGCGACCAGCGCCTTCACCACCTGCGGCGCCAGTTTGTCCACCGGCATGGGCTTGTGCTGGCCCTCCATCACCCGGTAATCGTCGTCGGAAAGCTTCTCCGCCAGCAGGCCGAACTCCTCGGCTGTCTTGGTGGCCTTCGCCTGGCGCAGCGCCTGCTCCACGCGCGTCCGCCCCTCCTTCAACTGCCCGGCTGTGGCGTTGGGAGGAGGAAGAACGGAAATCGTCTGGAACGTGTACGTCTCCGGATGTCCAAAGCGCACATGGTTCGCATCGTAGTAACTCCGGATCTCGGCCGGCGAAACGGAACTCTTTTCCTCAACTTCGGTCTTCAAAAGAGCTTCAATCAGCAGCGAACGGCGGATCTTCTCCCGCAACAGGGGCTCGGAGCCATGAAAATCGCTCTGCAGCGCCGCATTGAATTCTTCCGGCGTGGGAAACGTCTTGCGGAAGTCGGCCTCGGACCGCTGCAATTTAGCGGCCGGAACCGTCATCTTCCGGCGCAGCGCTTCCTGATAAACCAGCTCTTCAAAGACGATCATCTTCAGAGCGCCTTCGCGAATCTGCGGCTCCAGCTCTTTTGGAATCCCGTTGTGTTGGCGTGCGTAGGGAAAAATCGCGTATTCCTCGCGCACCAGGTCGGTCTCGGTCAGCACCGCGCCGTTCACCCGCACAATCGGCTTGCCCGTCATCTTCAGCGACACGGTCCCCAAACTCGTAGCGGATCCCGGTGCAGTACTCGCGGCGGGCGTCTGCGTGAAGACCGTCGGCGAATGCGACGCGACTTGGGCGCCGGCAGCCACAGCAGCCAGCAGAAGGAACCCGAAGATTGTAAGTTTGTGCTTCATCATTGCCACCCTGGGTCCAAAAAAAAGGGGAGGGAATTGTCTTCCCCTCCCCCTTCATGCAAACGAATTTAGAATACTGTGGTAGCCGTTCCGCCGTTCATTTCGTTCGACTCGCCACCATGGCACTGGCGGCAGAACTGCGCCGTCTGGTTGGTCAGGGGGTTGCCGTCGGCCGGGTTGTAGGGAGCGCGAATGAAGAACATGGTGTAGTAGTTGCCGGCCGGCAAACCGGACGTCCCAGCCTTGACAGTCGTGGGATTCGTCGAGTCGTAGACGGACGTCGTGTTCTTCACCTTGACGACGTTCATCAGGTGCTGGTTGTGGCAGGTGGTGCAAACTACCACCGGTTGGTTCAGGTAGGTGCCGGGGCTCACGAAGAAGCCGTAGTTGTTGATGAATGTCGTCATGATGGGCCCAGGCTGAATCCCGCCGGTGGCGGTCACAACGCAATCCCAATTGTATTGGCCGCCGCAACCAATCTTGGCGGTGAGTCCCACCGGGTGGTCGTTCAGGTAATTGCCGACCGTGGTGCCGTCGTTGCCCAGCAGGGTCGGAATGGCGTTCCACCTTCCGTAAGTTGCTGGCAGGGTCTCATAAACCTGGTTCTTCATCATGGCGCCCGTCGCATAGTTGCCATCATGGCAGCTGAGGCAGGTGAGGAGGCCGGTAACGTCCGGCGTGGCGGCCGCCATGCTCGTCGGCAGAGTTTCAATGTAGCCGCCTCCGCCCGAGGTGATGGTCTTGCCATACAGGCTCGAGACATCCTCGCCCCAGAGAGCAACATTGCCCGAGGTAGCGTCGGCGGTCTTGGCGTTGCCGTTGCCGTATGCGCCGCTATGTGGCGCATGACAGGCTGCGCAGCCGCGGCCGTAGTTGAGGTGGGCGCCGAGTACATCTGTCGCCGGCGCATTGCCATTCTGGGCCGCCGCGAATCCTGCGGTCGCCAGAATCATCAGGACGGTTAAAGTAGTCCGTTTCATTGAGTAGAGCCTCCTAGTGCCATTGCTGCTGCTCGACTGGACTGTGACGGCGACCCTGCGGGTGTTGTTTTCAGTTCAGTCTTCGGGTTGAACGTGTGCACGACTGGTGCCGTTGGCGCGGGACGAGGCGTTTTTCTGTCCGCATCTCGTAAGTCACTATCGCGAAAGAGAGTTCGACTTGCTCCGAGGTATTGCATTGGGACATTTGTGGGAACCCGCCACCCGAGGGTGAGCGTTCTGGCACAGTGACGTTGGTGAAAAGCCCCAAAGGTTTCTGATCTCGTCTGTGTCTCGTTTTCATACATGAGAACCGTCACTCTGTCGAAACCAGCTTGGCCCCCTGCAAACCTGCTGCAGGCACTCGGGTGATGCCCACATATTTTCAGTTAATCACCTTTACGCAATGTGACGCCAATCACAGAATATAGGGCCCTCGAATGAGGTGACCTTGCTCACGCCTCCAGAGGCTCCAAAGAGCTCGCCCTCCCCGCCTTCATGGCCTTCCAGAATGGTTCGTCTTCGTACACGATAACTTTCCCCCCGTAAAGAACAAGATCGCCCTCCGGCGTGGCATATGAAGGAGTTGGCGCCATACCCGCCGGTTTGTAGGTGACCAAAATCACGCTTCATGGCGCCCATGACGTTCCGCAATCAGCCCAGGAAGAGTGATACGTGTCACATTCTGTCAGGACACACAGTGCTCCACTCATTCTGTCTTCACCCTCGCGGCGAGGGCCGAGCGGGACGTGCCGAGGACCTTTTGTTCGGCGGAGAGCTTCCTTATATAGAATTCCGCACTCCGCGATGGTTACCATCGGATCAAGATGTTTCAGGATCAATTCTGACTAGGGGAGAATTCGGCATGGCAAACCAAGCAACCTCGGCATCCGCAGCAAGACCGCCCTTGCAGGCCGGGCAGGTCTATGGGATGGCGGTTCTCTGCCTCGTCGTGGGCCTGGCCATCGGATACCTGCTCCAGGGATCGCAGGCGCCCTCGCTTCCGGCGCAATCGCCCGGCTCTCCTGCGCAATCACAGGCTCCCCCGCCCCCGCAAACTGCCGGAGCAATGCCGCCATCGGCCTCCGCAGCCTCGATGCCCGGCCGACGCATGCCCACCTTGGCGGAGTTGAAGCAGTTGGCCGACAAGCAGGCGGCGCCGCTGCTCGAAAAGCTGAAAAGCGATCCGCGCAACAGCGCCCTGCTGGTCCAGGTCGGGGCCATTTACCATTCCTCTCACCAGTTCAAAGAAGCGTCCGTCTACTATGGCAAGGCGGTCGACGCCGACCCCGGGAATGTCGCCGATCGGACCAAGCTGGCCTCCAGCCTGTACCGCAGCGGCGATGTCGATGGCGCCATCGCGCAGTTGAATCAGGCGCTGAGATTCGACCCCAAAGATGCCAATTCGCTCTTCGACCTGGGCATGATCCGGTTGCAGGGAAAACAGGACGGCAAGGGCGCCGTAGCCGCCTGGCAGCAGTTGCTCAAGTCCAATCCGCAATTGAGCCCCGACCGCAAGGCCCAGGTGCAAAAGCTGATGGCCGATGTGCTCACCACGCTGGGCGATCAACGCGCGTTGAAAGGAGCGGGAACCAATGACGGACACAAATAAAACTCCTCATCGCCCATGGACAAGGAAGCGGGCCATCGTCCTGTCGGCTGTCTGCCTGGCGGTGGGAATCTCCTGCGGCTGGTTCATCCACGCATCCAAGAGCCCGGCCCCGGCTGCATCCGCCAAGACTGTGACCGCCACGCCGCCGAGTATGGGCTCCGCCGCGCACTCCCAGGCGCCCGGCCCCACAGGTTTGAAGCAAATGGCCGACGCCCAGGCAATGCCCTTGCTCAAGCAACTCAATTCGGATCCCAATAATCCGGAACTGCTCACCAGCATCGGCAACACCTATTACGATGCGCAGCAGTATCCCACCGCCGTCGACTACTACTCGCTCGTCCTGAAGGCCAGGCCTTCCGACGCCGCCGTGCGCACCGATATGGCAACCGCCTACTGGTACATGGGAAATGTCGATATCGCGATTGCGGAATTCAATAAGGCGCTCACCTACGCACCCACCAATCCCAGCACGCTCTTCAATCTCGGCCTGGTCAAGTGGAAGGGAAAGATGGACACGGCTGGCGCGCTCGCCGATTGGAAAAAGCTGCTGGCGGCCAACCCCAATTATGAAGGAAAAGAGCAGGTCGAAAAAATGATGGCCGAGATGAAGCAGCAGACCGCAATCAAGTCCAGGTAGAGCCGGAGAATCCACTCCCGGCGGCTCGTCGCCTCTGCCGCGGTTCAGTGTTTCCGGGCCGAGTCATGAAGATCCCACGAGAGCTGGGCCTCCCGATGAAGCCAAATGCTGTTTACTTCGCCGTCAGCGCGCTCACCGGCACCAGCATGTCTTCCTTGCGCATCACCAGGTTGGTGGCGTTCAGGGTGGCGAGCTCGAAGCCGTGCCCGTGCGTGATAGCGTCGGTGGGGCAGGCTTCAACGCAATAGCCGCAGAAGATGCAGCGGTTGTAGTCGATGTTGTAGATCTTGGCGTAGCGCTCGGACGAGGAGATGCGCACAGCCTCGGTGTTCTCCGCGGCCTCGATGAAGATGCAATTCGCTGGACAGGCCGCCGCGCACAGGAAGCAGGCCACGCACTTCTCCAAGCCGTTTTCGTCGCGCTGCAACACATGGGCGCCGCGGTAACGCTGCTCCAGCACCGCCCCGCGCAGAGGGCCGGGGCCGTCGGGATAGTTCTCCACCTGCGTCGGCTCGAAAATCTCCCGAAAGGTAATGCTCATGCCCTTGGCAATGCCGGCGAGGTTGGCCACAATCGACATGAGGCCAGTATACGATGGATTCCGGGAGGAATTCAGAATGCAATCCAAGGTTTCGACGATGATGGTTATGTTGGCTTTATCTGTGGGAGCGGTAGCGGTACAGGCACAAGCGCCAAGCCAGCCCAAGGTACAGCCGGCCGGGGGCATGGGCCCCATGGGCGGCATGGACATGAAAGGCATGAAGATGGATGCGGCCAAGCCTCCGCTTCCAACAGGACCGCTCAAGATCACCTACCAGGACAAATCCGCCGAATGGACGCCAGCCACACTGGCCGCGCTGCCCCACAACAACGTCTCCGTCTTCAGCGAACACCTTAAGGCAAACCAGACCTTCTCCGGCGTCCCTCTGACCGATCTACTAACCAAGCTGGGTGTGCCGAACGATGAGCATGGCAAGACGCTAAAGCTCTATCTAGTCGTTCTAGGGTCCGACGGCTACAAGGTGGTTTACTCGCTGGGAGAGGTCACACCCTCCATAAGCAGCTCCACCGTAATCATCGCCGACAGCCTTGAAGGCAAGCAGATTGCGGGCGAGGGGTCTCTCCAGTTGGTTGACTCAGGAGACAAGGCCCACTCGCGCTGGGTGCGCAACCCCGTATCGATCAAGGTGCTCAGCGCGGAGTAGCGGCCGCGCTGCCGCTGATGTACCTGCTGTCCAAACCGCAAGTCCCTGCCATGCAGCACGGCATGGACCTGCGGCTTTACGGGTGGCCGAGCGGTCGGGCGGCTGCAAGGCCGTCTGCTCGGTCGCAGAGGTCAACCCTGATGTGCAGGCCGCCACGGTGACTATGGCCGATGCCCTCGATGGCAACGGTCTTGCAGACGACGGGCCTTTCCGGTTGGTCGCGACAGGGGAAGAGCGGCCCGCCCGCTGGGTGCGCAACCTGGTCGCCTCCGGATATTGACGGCGGAGTGATTGCGCACTCCCGGCATGGGCATCCGCGACGTCAGTCGCCGATGCCCGGCAAAATACTACTTCTTGGGATGCTCCTCCGCCTGATGCAGCGGAGCAGCCTGCCGTTGCGGGGTTGCTTGCCGTTGTGGAGCGGCTTGCCGTTGTGGAGCGGCTTGCCGTTGTGGAGCGGCTTGCCGTTGTGGAGCGGCTTGCCGTTGTGGAGCGGCTTGCCGTTGCGGAGCGGCCTGACGTTGCTGCTGCGGAGCAGCCTGACGCTGATGCTGTTGGGCTGCTTGGCGTTGCTGTTGTTGCTGAGTTGCCTCGTGCTGTTGTTGTTGCTGAGCCGCCTGATGCTGTTGTTGTAACTGAGGCGCCTGGTGTTGTTGTTGCTGGGCCGCCTGATTGTGCATCTGCACCGTCGCTGGGACTCTGACGTTGCGGTCGGCCGCAAGCGGTTGGTTGACGACCAGACTTGCCGGATGGCCATGGTTGACGCTGGCAAACTGGGCCCGGTTGGTGCTGGCAAAATGCTCATTCTGCAACTGCGCCCGCATGGGCGGAGCGTGCTCTTCATGCCGAGCCGCCAGTTCCGCTGGTCTTGCCCGCACCTGCAGTCCGCCCGATCCGCCGACGAAACTCACCCGTTCGCCGCCCCGACGATCATCGTTCACGCGGTGCTCATAAACGTTATGCACGATGCTGACGTTCACATTGTTGTAGGAGCGGTTGTAATTGAAATGGCCGCCTCCCCAGTAACCGCCCTGGTAGCCGAAGCCGATGTAGCCGAAGCCGTAGTTGACGCCGCCGTAAAAGCCGATGTGCGGCCCCCAATACCCACGGTAGAAGCCATAGCGGCCATGCCGGAATCCCCAGTATCCGGGGGTCCAGAGAGCGCCCACGTAGGGAGCCTGAACCCACCCGCCGGGTACCCAGTAGTACCCTGCCGGCGAATATCCCCAGTAGCCAGGCGTCCACAGATAGCCGTCACCGGGATCCGGAGGCTGGTCGTAGTCGGGCAGGGGCGGCGGCGGCTGGGGAGCATAGGCCACTGGCTGAACGCCGTAACCGGGATCATCCGAGCCCTGGTCTGAGCCCTGGTTGTAATTTCCGCCCGTGCTGGCCGGCGGGGCGGCCTGCTGACCCGTGTACGTTGTCTGCGCTGGGCTGGTGCTGGACGCATTATTCGCTGCCGGTGTCGAAGTGTTTGAATCGACCGGGGCCAGATTGGCCGCGGCCGGGTCAGCAGCCTGGTCTTGGGCGCTGGCCTGGTTGGCGTTGGCGCCCGCCTGGTCCTGGCTCTTGGGGCATCCGGTCATGCACAGCACCGCTGCCGTGGCAAACAGCGGCAACAGTCCAAATCTTGCTAAAATGCTCATTTCACTCTCCAGTTAGCTTGGATGCTACCTGCATCGCACAGGATAAAGCAGACCCCTTTTGACCATCTCAGGGGCGCGGTCTCAGTGCCGGGCGGTCGGCGGCGCGGAGCGGCCGTGGTTATTGGCCGGCGGCGTGGTGACAGGCTTGCGCTCGACTGCCGGCTTGAGAAGCTGCCGGCAGAGCGCGGAGGCCTGCCCGCGCGCCATTCCCTGCCCCGTCCCCGCACCGGCATCCTCGGCCCGGCAAACCCGCAGCTTCATGGCCTCGGCCGGCGGGCCGGACAGCAGTTCCATGCGCTCCAAGCCGCTCTGGGGGTCCACTTCATAACGGTAGACCGAGTCCTCGGCCGGCTTCTGCTGGCCATAGTCGAAGTGGCTCCAGGTGCCCACGAACTGACGCCCGTTCGGCTCCGACATCACCGCATAGACCTCGGTCCAGGCCACGCCGGGCGGGGCGTTGGCGCTTGAAACCGGCACCGCCTCGGCGCCGCGCATCCAGCGGGCCGTCCAGGCGTGTTGCGACACATCGTAGCGGAAGGCGGTTAGATAGGTGTCCGCCGGGCACTCGGCGCAGTTGTCGTAAAGAGCTCCAGGCTCCAGAGGCCCCCCGTCGCGCAACCGCATCCAATCGAGCCAGCGCAGATTCACCCCCTTGAGCAGGGGCGTAATGCCGTGGTTGGTCAGCGACACGTTCCACACCGTGAACGTGTCGGCGTTGGCCGGCGATTGCGGCGCAGCGCGCAGGGTGGTCACCACCAGCGCCGCATCGTATTCCACGCCAATCTCGCGAATCGCCGTCCACTTCTCGGCGGCCAGCGACCGGGTGACCCAGACGATCACGTCCTGGTCCTTCTCGGAGTGAAAGTCCATCCAGCGAAAGGGGTCCTGCTGGGCATACAGGGAAGTTGCGGCGGCCAGCACCACGAGCATCAGGCCGACGACCGGCCAGCGGATCATTTCACGCATGGGTCTAGGTATAACAGAGGGCGCCGTAGAGCGGTTCGGGCCAAGGCTCCAGCACACGTTCGAAAAAATGCTCGCAGACTGAAGTGGCCTGCACTGACATCTCACAGGCCGAGTTTCTCCCAGATCGCGTCCACTTTCGCCTTGGTCCCGCGGTCCATCTCGATCATCGCCGGCCAGGGGCGGTCGAATCCCTCCGCCTTCCATTTGCGGGTGGCGTCGATGCCCATCTTGGAGCCGTAATTGGGCAGGCGCGAGGAGTGGTCCAGTGAGTCGACCGGGCCCAGCGTGAACTGAATGTCGCGCTCGGGGTCGATGTTGTTGGCCACGCGCAAGGTCACTTCGCCCACATCCTGCACGTCGCAGTCCTCGTCCACAACCACGATGACCTTGGTGAACATGGCCTGTCCCAGCGACCAGATGGCGTTCATCACCTTACGCGCCTGGCCGGGATAGCTCTTGCGAATCGACACCAGCATCAGGTTGTGAAAGACCCCCTCGACGGGCAGATGAATGTCGACAAGTTCAGGAATCTGCATCCTCATGGCGGGCAGGAAGATGCGCTCCACGGCCTTGCCCATCCAAGCGTCCTCCATGGGCGGCTTGCCCACAATGGTGGCGGCGTAGATGGGGTCCTTGCGATGGGTGATGCAGGTCAAATGGAAGACCGGGTACTGGTCGGTCATGGTGTAGAAGCCGGTGTGGTCGCCGAAGGGGCCCTCGCTGCGCAGCTCGCCCAGCTCCACGTAGCCTTCGAGCACGATTTCCGAGTGCGCCGGGACCTGCAGATCGACAGTCTCGCATTGCACGATCTCCACCGATTTGCGGCGCAGGAAGCCCGCGATCATGAACTCCTCCACCTCCGGCGGCGCCGGGACGATGGCCGCGAAAGTGGTAGCTGGATCGGTGCCGATGGCCACGGCAACCTCCAGACGCGAGCCCTTCAAGTTGCCCATGGCCACCTGAGGCAGTCCGCCGATGGGCCCATCCGGGATGGCCACCGCGCCCCCCGCCGACTCGGCCATGGCCGCCACACCTGCGGTGCGCGGATCTTCGGTGGAGTGCTTTGCAGCCACAGAGCGCAGCGCCTCCCGGTAGTGCTCTGCGGCGACCTTCTGCCGCTGCCAGTGCATGCCCGTGGTCTGGCCGTCGTAGACCTGCATGCGGTACATGCCGATGTTGCGCTTGCCGGTGCCCCCTCCGCTTCCAGGAGCGCGGGTGTGGACGCAGGGCAGCGTGATGAACCGGCCCCCGTCCAATGGCCAGCACTTGAGAATCGGAAATGCATTCAGATCGAAATTGTCGCGCAGAATCACCTGTTTCGAGGGGGCGTCCTTGGCGCTGACGGTCTTAGGGAAGGCGCTGGTCAACGCACCCAGTTGCGGCAGCATCTTGAGCTTGTCGAAGAGTCCCTCCGGGGCCTTCAGATTTATCAGGCCCTTGATGCGCTCGGCGATCTCGTCCAGCCGTTCCACGCCCAGCGCCAGAGCCATGCGCCGCTCGCTGCCAAACTGGTTGATCAAAACCTGGTGGCCGGGGTGGCCCTTCACGTTCTCGAACAGCAGGGCCGGCCCGCCGGGGGCATACTTCTCCGCGCTGCTCTTGGCGCCGGCGCTGGCCGCCTCCTGCTTCTTTGCGCCAATCTTCGACACCCGGTCGGTGATTTCCGTGATTTCCAGTTCCGGCGAAACTTCCTCGCGGATGCGCTTCAGCTCGCCGTGCTTTTCGAGGGTTTTGATCCAATCGCGCAAGTCGTCGTAGGCCAAGGTTGCAAACTCCTGGGGTTGACTCTTCCCCCATTCATAGTAAGGCTTTGACGCGCGCAAATAGCTTTGCCTTTTGGGGTGCGCCTATGGCATACTTTCGCGCACGACGCTCGTGTCCAAAAAAGGAGCCGCATGAGTCATCATTCCCCCTCGAGCTACAAGACCACCTACAAATCCGTCCCTTACTTCAAGGTGCGGAAGCCCCTCCCCAAAGGCGTCCAGGCCGCCGCGGCCTCAGCCGCGGGTCCGTGGACCGTACCCGCCCTCTGCTCGGCCTACAACTGGCCCACCGGTCTTGCCGGGGGCGGGGTCATTGCCATTGTCGAGCTGGGCGGCGGATGGGTGCAGTCCGACATCGACTCGTTCTTCCAGTCCATCAGCCAGCCCTCGCCGCAGATCACCGACGTCTCGGTGGACGGAACCCAGAACAGCCCCAACCAGAGCGTCGGCTCCGCGGACGACCCGGATTACGAGGTCGCGCTCGACATCCAGGTAGCCGGCGCCGCCTACTTTGCCGCCACCGGCCAGTCGGCGACTATCCGCGTCTACTGGTCCCAGGACATCGCCTCCGCGGTTACGCTCGCCACCTCCGACGGCTGCGATGTGTGCTCCATCTCCTGGGGCGCTGACGAAGCCAACTGGGGCAACACCGCCGCCGAGCAGATGGACGCAGCCGCCCAGGCCGCCACCGCCGCCGGCCTGATCGTGTTTGCCGCCTCCGGAGACAACGACTCCAGCGACGGCGGCCAAACCCCGGCCAACGTCGATGTGCCCTCCTCCTGCCCGCATGTGGTGGGCTGCGGCGGCACCTACAAAACGACCTCCGAGGAAACGGTGTGGAACGACAACCCCGGCCAGACCGACGGCGAAGGAACGGGCGGCGGCTACTCCACCATCTTCCCGGTCCAGGCCTTCCAGATCGGAGCGCCGCCCCCTCCTGCCGGCTCCACGGCGGGAACCGGCAGGATGGTGCCGGACGTTGCGGCGGACGCGGACCCCAACACGGGTTACGAGATTGTGGTCCACGGCGCGCAGTCCGTGGTGGGAGGCACCAGCGCGGTTGCGCCGCTCTACGCGGGGCTTTTCGCCTCTCTTGGAACCAAGCTCGGCTTTGTGACACCCACACTCTGGCTCAACCAGGGAGCCTTCAACGACATCACCGTGGGCGGCAACGGGCTCTACAACGCGGCGCCCGGCCCCGACCCATGCAGCGGCATCGGGTCGCCCATCGGAACCAGCATCGCCGCCCTGTTCGTGGCCTAGCGGTCAAGGAAAATGAGAGGGCGCACCCGACGCGTCGGAGGGCGCGCCCCTTTTTCAAAGCCGCGCAACCCCGCCCGGCCAGCCTCTCAGGCGGTTTGCGAGGTTAAATTCCCCACTGGAGCGACTGGCGCAATCGCGTCCAGCGGGAATCCCAGCCTTTTCCACTCGTCGTAGCCGCCGCGCAGCGGCCGTACGCGCTCGATGCCCAGCTTGTGCAACGTCATGGCCGTTTTGGCGGCCGTGGCCTCGCTGGGACAGGTGCAATAGAGCACGATGTCGCGGTCGCGCGGAATCTCCCGGTGCCGCGCGGTCAGCGCCTCGGGCGAAAAGTGCAGCGCGCCGGGCAAGGTAAAGGGGTCAGGCAACAGTTCGAGCGGATGGCGCAGGTCCACGATGTAGACCGCCTCGCCGGCGTCGAGCATGTTCTTCAGTTCCTCCGGCTCCAGGCGCGAGGCCACCAGCTTCTTGAGCACCATGCGCCGCCGAACTACCCGGGCCGCGATGAAGCCGAGAATGCCCAGCACCAGCAGCGCTCCGGAGAACTGGCCGGCCCAATCCAGCAGGCGGGGGTCGCGCTTGAGCAGGTCGCCGAAAAAGCGCCCGGCGGCCAGCAGCGCGGCAAGCCAGGCCGTGGCGCCGATAGCGTCGAAGAAGAGAAAACGGCCGTAAGCCATGCCGTTCTCTCCAGCCACCGGCGGGGCCAGCGTGGCCAGCCCCGGCACGAACTTGGCGATCATCAGCGTGACTTCGCGGCGGCGGCCAAAGGAATCCTGGGTGCGCCGCACGCAGATGGTGGGCTCCAGCGACAGCTTGCACAGCAGGCGCAGCACATGGTGCCCATAACGGCGGCCGATGAGGAACCAGGCGCTGTCGGCGGTCAGCGAGGCAGCCAGTCCGGCCAGCAGAGCCAGGGAGAAGCTGATTTCGTGCTCCGCCGAGAGGGCCCCTGCGGCCAGCAGAACCGGCGTGGCGGGCAGAGGAATTCCAAACTGCTCCACCAGAACCCAGGCGAAGAGCAAAAGGTAGCCGTACAGGAGCAGGATGTGCGTGGGCAGAGCCATGGGGAGGGGTCCAGTCTTCGCGCCTTGGGAATCAGGCCCGCCTGCGCTCCTCTTCCGTCGGGTAGCGGGCAGGAGCAGCAGAAGAGGTCTCACCCTATCCGATGATTCCAGAAATGAATTGGCTTCATGCAATCAGAATCCACGCGCGCAGAAGCATCAAAGGCCGCCCGTAGGCGGCCTTTGATGAATTAGCTGAAAGGCATGACTACTGCGCGGCTTGCAGCGCGGGCTCAACAGGCAAAGCCTGGGCTGCCTGCTGGCCCTTGGGAACGAAGTAGTTGCGGTCCCAGAGGTTCTTGTAAAACTCGCCGGTCAGCTCTGCGGCGCGGGGACCGAACGTTGGCCGGCCGCCCTCCAGGAAGAAGACTGTCACCAGGCTACCCTGGGGCGAGTCGGAGTAGGAGGCAAACCAGCCGAAACGCGTTCCCTTGTCCGAGCAGGTTCCGGTCTTGCCGAAGACCGGCAGCTCGTGGAAGTTGGCGCGCAGACTGCGCGCGGTGCCGTACTCCACCGCGCCGGCCATGCCGTCCTGCAAGTCGGGAACGAATCGCGCGATGTCCAGGGTGCGCTTCACCTTGGGTTCCAGGCGGGCCGCGGCTTCGGCGGTGGTCGGATGCTGCAGATAATAGAGGGTCCCGCCGTTGGCCAGCGCCGCGACATAAGCGCCCAGTTGCAGGGGGGTCATGGAAACGCCCTGTCCAAAGCTGCACATGCGCGCCACTCCGCCCTCTGAGGCGGGTAATTCCTTGTCGGGATAGACGCCAAGCTGCTCGCCGTCAATGTTGTAGCCGGCCAGCTCGCCCAGACCGAACTGGGTGGCGTAGTGCCGCACCCGATCAAAGCCCAGCTCCCTTCCAAGTTCCTCGAAATAGAGGTTATTGCTGTGCGCCAGGGCGTCGGTCATGTTCATGCGGAACCCGGCCAACTGCACCGGGGTGTCGCGGGTAACCAGGCCTTCAGAAAGCGCGGCCATGGCCACGGTGATCTTGATGGTCGAGCAAGGCTCTGCGCCCGGCGATAGAGCCAGCTTCTGGTTGACCATGGCCAGGATGCGTCCGTTCGCGGGGTCGATCACCACGGCGGTGCCATTCATGCCGCCCAGGGCGTCGATGGCCGCTTGCCGCACCACCGGATCTTCGCCGGCCGTAACGTCTCCGGCAAAAATGTCTCCGCTGGCAAAGGAACTGGCGGTGAAGCGCTCGTAGGGGCCATGGTGACGGCGCGTGGTGAGCGCTGCGCGGCGAGCGGTGGCCCGCAGGTTGCCCCGGGTGGTCAGGTGAGCCTGCTGGCCGGCGCGTGCGGCCTTCGGCTCGGCATGGCTTGCACCGGCATGAGCGGTCGTGGGCCGGGCTGCATGGGCCGCCGCGTGGCGGCTGCCCGCGCGATGAGGCTCAGTCAGATGCGGCTCAGCCACTCTGGCGCGATGCAGCGTGTGCGGTGCGTCCAGGGCCCGCGCGGTCCCGCCGCCAATGCCGGAACCTGCCAGAAATACTCCCAATGCCCAAACCCAAGACAGCTTCATCCAGTCAGCATCCTCTCAACCATGGATTTCTTGCTGCACGTCTGCCCAGGGGCGGCGCACATCCTTCTTATCGGCCAAACCGCGAACCTGTCGGTCAGGCTGCAGGCCGCCTCCAGCATTGGCTGGGGCTACGGCTACTTCTTTTCCAGACTCGTTTGCCCCATGTGATCCCAATCACCGTCCAATCCTGACGCTGACTACTCACACAATACCGGAAAATCCGGCGCTTCCGCCTTGCATTTTTCGTACAAACCGGCTTTTTAGGGGGGTCTGTATAAAACTATACAGCTTTCAAGCCCGAATTGAAACGCCCACTCTCTTCCAACACAAGATGAGCCTGAAGGCAGAAGTTGATTCCAACACAAGATGAGCCTGAAGGGTTAGGCATGCTGGAGATTGAACATCAGCGTGCACGAAGCAGAGAA
>Ga0302320_10004353_pt1 | contig 32187 bp, 28 predicted proteins | sample Bog_T0_3_FD_202130 | JGI IMG/M metagenome (GOLD analysis project Ga0302320, IMG submission 202130) | Peat permafrost microbial communities from Stordalen Mire near Abisko, Sweden - Bog_T0_3 | ecosystem: Environmental > Terrestrial > Soil > Wetlands > Peat | place: Sweden: Abisko, Stordalen Mire... | reverse complement strand
GGGGGCCCCCGCGGTTTCACCCAACCCGCGGTCGCCCACTCGTCCCTTATTGGGGACCACGCGATATACAAGGCCCGAATATATCGTCGAACGAGTGGTTCCTTAAGCCCTCTTCAGGTCCGCAAAGAAAAGTCTCCCGGCGGTGGTGTGCACCACGCTGGAAATATGAACGGTAACCGTGTGGCCAAGGGAAGGACGCGCGTGATTGACCACCACCATTGTCCCATCGGGCAAATACCCTACTGCCTGGTGGCCCTCTTTCCCCTCCTTGACCAATGTCAGGTCGAGCTCATCGCCGGAGGCAAGCTGGGGCCTGAGCGCCTCCGCCAACTCGTTGAGATTGAGTGCAATGACGTTCTGGAGCCGGGCGATCTTGCACAAGTTCGAGTCGTTGGTCAGCAGCCGCGCGCCGAGGAGCTGGGCCAGTTGCACCAGCCGGGCGTCGACCTTCGACTCTGTGTCCGGCGTGCTCTCGTGGATGGAAACGCTCGCGGCATCGTGCTTCCGCATCTCCTCCAACAGGGTCAGGCCGCGCCGGCCGCGCTCGCGCCGAAGGGAATCGCCGGAATCCGCCAGCAATTGAAGCTCATCGAGCACGAACCGCGGGACGATGATCGCCGTGCCGACGAAGCCGGTATTGCGCAGCCGCTCCAGCCGCCCGTCGATCAGGATATTGCTATCCACGATGAGCGGGAGGTCCTGCACGGAGCTCTGCCTGAAGCGCACATAAGGGATGATTAGCGAGAATTCATCGCGCCCGCTGCGGATGGCCAGCATCATGCCGAGGTAGCCGAAGGTGCTGTAAACCAGGAGGCCGACGATCCACTGGGTATCCTCGTTCGCATTGCGCAGGATATTCGAGGAGAGGAGCAGCCATGAGAAGAAGAGCCCGAGCAGGAGGCCAAACGTGGCCGACGAGAAGGTGCGGAGCGTGACCCCCTTCAGCAGACGGTCGGAGAGAACGACCAGAAGACCAAAGATCAGTCCGGCCGCCACGCCGAACTGCGGCGACTTGAACAACGCAGGCCCGACCGCGGCACCGACGAAGCAGGCAAAAATGACAAAGAGCGCCCGGAGAAGATTGAGAGTGCGTGCGGGTGTCACGGGAAAGGGACCCGGTCAGCGACGGGCAGGCGAAGCGGCCGGAAGCGCTTTGTTTTTGTAAAAGAGGACGCCGTGCTCGCGCAGGTTTGCGACGAGGGCCTTGAGGTCGGCCGACATCTGCTGGTCGTTGAGCAAGGTGGCGACCGGGCCGTTGCCGGTCTCGGCCCTGGCAAGCAATACCTGCACGGAGGCAAGGGTCTTCTGGGCTTGGTCGATGGCGGAGTGCACGTCCGAAGCATCTGCATTTACCGTGCCGAGCGTCACCTTAGCGGAGTCGATGGCGCTTTTTGCGTCGGTGATCGTGGCATCGAGGTCCCTCGAGGCGACATCAAAGTGATCGCTGGTCTGCTTCAGATGGGTGAGCGTATCGGCGATGTTCGCCTGGTTCTGGGCGCTCAGGATGCCTTCGTTAATCTTGTTGGTCACGACGGTCAGCTTCTGGATTTCCACGTTCAAGGAATCGAAGACCTTTTCCCCTTTGCCCGGCAGATCGCCCAGCAGACCGCTGGCGGCGGAGCCGTTGACGGTCTCGCCCGGGGCAAGCACCTGATGCGGATCGGCGGGATTGTAGGACGCCGGGTTGAAGTCCGCCCGGTCCTTGATCTCGACGAATTTATCCCCCAGCAGACCGGAACTGCCGATCTCCAAGGTGGTGGCGCGCGGGATCTTGACGTCGGAGAGAATCTTGAGGTCCACGCTGACGCCGGTACCGCCGGGGGCAATCACGGGCTTGTCCGCCACGTAGCCGATGCGGGCGCCGGCCAGGGTGACATCGGAGTTCTTGATGAGGCCATCGGCGCTCGGGAAGGTGACGGTGACTGGGTAATAGTGCTGGAAAAGCCCCTGGCCGAGGCGTCCGAACTTGAAAGCCATCATGGCTATGAATACCAGGCCGATGAGGACGAAAACGCCCGCCTTCAGTTCAAGGGCCTGCTCGCGATTGGGGTTACTGGCGCTCATGGGTGATGGATGCTTGTTTAATCATCGCTCAGCAGCTCGCGCGAGCGGCCTTCGATGAAATCGTGGATCAGTGGGTCTGTGGAGGCGCGCAAAGCGTCCGGCGTGCCGCGGAAGTAGACGCGCCCATCGTAGAGGTAGGCCACATGATCGGCCACGTGGAAGGCGCTCTTCATGTCGTGGGTGACGACGATGGAGGTGATGCCGAGCCGCTTCTGGAGCCGGCGGATGAGGCGGTTGATGGAATCGGCGACAATGGGATCGAGGCCGGTGGTCGGCTCGTCGTAAAGGATGCATTGCGGCTCCGTCACGATGGCGCGGGCAAGGCCGACCCGCTTGCGCATGCCGCCGCTGAGTTTCTCCGGCATTTTCTTCTGCTCGCCAGCGAGGTCCACCATCGCGAGGGCGCCGGCCACTTTCTCGTCGATGATCGCGGCATCCTTGAGGCCGTGCTCGCGCAGCGGGAAGGCGATGTTCTCCTCGACGGTCATGGAATCGAAGAGCGCGGCGCTCTGGAAGAGGACGGCGATTTTCTTGCGGACGCGGGAAAGCTGGCGCTCGGTGAGTGCGACGATGCTCTCGCCCTCGACAAGGACATCGCCCTTGTCGGGTTTCATGAGTCCGATGATGTGCTTGAGCAGGACACTCTTGCCGCCGCCGCTGCGGCCGACGATGACCAGGGTCTCGCCGGTGGCGACATCGAGATCGAAGCCCTTGAGGACCTGCTGCTCGCCAAGCTGCTTCCAGAGGTCGCGGATGGAGATGAGCGCCGGGCGCGTCTGGGCGGCGGACGATTCCCTGGCGGGGCTGGCGGCGCCTGTCATATGCCGGCCGGGAAGATCGCGTTGAGGATCATGGAGAGGAAGAAATTGATGATCAGAATAGCGAGGGAGCCGATGACCACGGCCTCCGTGGGGGCGCGGCCAACGCCGACGGCGCCCTCCTTGGCATTGAGCCCCTGGTGGCAGGAAACGAAAACGATGATGAGGGCGAAAACGAAGCCCTTGGTAAGCGCCATCTTGATGTCCCGCGAGCCCGTGAAGGAGAGCATGTAATCGAGGTAGTAAGCGCCCTGCACGTCCAGCAGTACGACCGCGACGACATAGCCGGCCACTATGCCAAGCCCGACGCATTCCGCCACCAGCAACGGCATGGAAATCATCATCGCGAGCACACGCGGGACGACGAGGTAATCGACAGGGTAAACCCCCAGCGCCCGCAGGGCGTCAATCTGCTCGGTCACTTTCATGGTGCCGATCTCCGCGGACATGGCAGCGCCGACGCGCCCGGCGAGCATCAGGCCGGTGAGCACGGGGCCCAATTCCCGGAACATCGACACGGAAACCACCGCGCCGACGGCGGAATCCATTCCGAGCCGATGAAACTGGAAATAGGTCTGGGCGGCGAATACCGCCCCGGTGAACCCTCCCGTGACCAGCACCACGAGCTGTGAGCGGTAGCCGACCTCCAGGAGCTGTCCCATGAAGAGCTTCCAGCGGATGGGGGCGGTGAAAATGGAGCGAAAACTGTCGATCGCCAGCAGGAGCAACTGGCCGAGGTAGCCGCAAAAGCCGAGCACATTTTGCCCAATGAGGCGGATAAACGAGGTCATCGCGAGTGGCTACTTAAACGCAGCCCCCGCATCGCGCAAGCCGGGGGAGCATTCCGGCGCGATTCTTTGCGAAAAAGCGGGCTTCCACCCCCGACCGTTATTTCTTTCCAATCGGCTGTGGTAGATTCGTCACCGAAACCGAAGACATTGCGTTGAGCAGAGAGACCGCACTTTTTTTGGCCCAAGGGCGAATGACTGGCTGAGGGATGGTCGCTTTTGCCTTACGCCGCGGCCGGATTGAGCGCTTCGATTTCTCGCGCGGCTTGCGTGTAATAGTCTTCATGGCGTTTAGCGTAATGGAGAGCGCCCTTCGGGGCAAGTTCGGTTACACGGATCACCATGGATTTTCCACGGACATTCTCAGCCCCCATGTTATGCAAGAGCAGGAAGGCAATCCGTGGATGGTCGTCGTAGTACCGGAGCAGTCGCAGGGTGGATATCTGCACATCTCGATGATTCCCCGGCAGGTCCCTTAGCGGAACACCCCGGCCTTCTTTCCTGGCGCGTTCTACAGCGCCATAGAGGGCAAGCTCTATATCGCGAAAAACGTACGCGATCTCCACCCGCCACCCGTGGGCGAGCGCGAGGTCGATCATTTTCCGCGACCACGAGTACTCCTTCAGTTCCGTCCCAAGCGATGTCCGCAAGCTCGGCTCCTTGCAGCGCATGGGTCTTTCCGGCACCCCAACCACCCGCCATGAACCTGAGCACTGTTCTCCCATTGCGGTTCTCGATTTCTCGACGCAACCTGCCTTGGGCATAACGCCATGCCAAATCCCAACCTGGCACCAAGTCGCGCGCCTGCCCCTTGGGTGAATCGCGATAACGGGTGTCAAGAAAACGCGCGAGGTCCGTACTAACGATCTTCCCGCCACGCGCCTCTGGGAGCGCGTTGTAGATCGCGTCCGCTTGTTCAGCGTTTCGCAAAAGTGTGGCGAAGGCATCCCGTGCGGCACGTTGTTCGGCGTTCATTGTTCCCCAGCTGCCGACGGACGTGGATTCCAATACCCGCTATGGATATTTTGAGCCGCAAGCTCAGACCGACCCGAGGGCCTGGGTCTTGTTTTTCGGGTTCAACTCCGGCGGGATCGAGCCGACGATACGGGCCTCGAGGGAGAGTTTCCGGAAAATTCCACGGATTTCGTGGATTGTGAAGGTCGGCTCGTCGAACTCCAGGTACACGATGTCGTGGTTCGGGTCCACCTTGTACCGGAGACCGGGCAGTGCCTCGAGTTCATGGTCCAGCTCGAGGACCTTTTCCAGGGTTCTCACGCCAGGGGCGTAGATTTCGAGTTCGATCATGGCGCTCACGTACCTCTTAATAACGGCTGAATTCCCCGCGGTAGCAAACAAATTTTGAGCGCGGCGGTTGCCCCGGGGGCGTCGCCTTGATAAAACCGCCGAACTTTTCCCCATGCCGCGCGATACTTCTCTTCACAAGATCCTCCTCATCGGCTCCGGCCCCATCGTCATCGGGCAGGGGTGCGAGTTCGATTATTCCGGCGTCCAGGCCTGCAAAGCACTGCGGGAGGAGGGGTACGAGGTCGTCCTGGTGAACTCCAACCCGGCCACGATCATGACCGACCCGGAGTTCGCCGACAGGACGTATATTGAAGCGATCACCCCGGAGGTGGTGGAGAAAATCATCGCCCGGGAGCGGCCGGACGCGCTGCTGCCGACGCTGGGCGGCCAGACGGCGCTCAATTGCGCCATGGACCTTGTGAAAAACGGGGTGCTGGAGAAGTACAACGTCCGGCTCATCGGGGCGAACGCTGCGGCAATCGCCAAGGGAGAGGACCGGCTGCTGTTCAAGGAGGCGATGATCAAGATCGGGCTGGATGTGCCGCGCTCAGGCGTGGCGCACTCGCAGGAGGATGCGCGGAAGATCGCGCTGGAGATCGGGTCGTTTCCGCTGATCATCCGGCCGGCATTCACGCTCGGCGGGACCGGCGGCGGCATTGCCTACAACCGGGAGGAATACGAGGCGACGGTGGCGCGCGGGATCGATCTCTCGCCGGTCAGCGAGGTGCTGATCGAGGAGTCGCTCCTGGGGTGGAAGGAATTCGAGATGGAGGTGATGCGGGATCGCAATGACAACTGCGTGATCATCTGCTCGATCGAGAACGTCGACCCGATGGGCGTGCATACGGGCGATTCCATTACGGTCGCGCCGGCGCAGACGCTGACGGATCGGGAATTCCAGGTGATGCGCGATGCGTCGTTTGCGGTAATCCGGGAGATCGGCGTGGAGACGGGCGGGTCGAACATCCAGTTTGCGGTGAATCCGGAGAATGGGCGGATGACGGTGATCGAGATGAATCCGCGTGTGTCGCGCTCCTCCGCGCTGGCGTCAAAGGCGACGGGGTTCCCGATTGCGAAGATCGCAGCGAAGCTGGCGGTCGGTTACACGCTGGACGAGGTCCGCAACGATATCACGCGCGAGACACCGGCGAGCTTCGAGCCGACCATTGATTATGTGGTGGTGAAGGTGCCGCGTTTCACGTTCGAGAAATTTCCGCAGGCGGATCCGACATTGACGACGCAGATGAAGAGCGTGGGCGAGGCCATGGCCATCGGACGAACCTTTAAAGAGAGCCTGCAAAAGGCGCTGCGGTCGCTGGAGGTGAAACGCTTCGGCCTGGTGGGCGACGGCGCGGAAAAGATGGTGTCGCCGGATGAGCAGCGCCGGCTGCTGAGGGTGCCGAATGCGGAGCGGATTTTCCATCTCGGCACGGCATTCGCGAATGGGATGACGATCGACGAGGCGTATGAGCTGACGCGGATCGATCCGTGGTTTCTCCATAACATCAAGCAGATCGCGCTGGAATCGGCAGCGCAGGCCATTGACGGCGCGGCGCCCTCGCGCGAGCGGCTGCTGCGGCTCAAGAAGCTCGGTTTTTCCGACCGGCAGATCGCGATCGCGAGCCATGCCTCGGAGGACGAAGTCCGCGCGCAGCGCAAGGCGCACGGGATTCTCCCGACTTACCGCCTGGTGGACACCTGCGCGGCGGAGTTCGAGGCTTACACGCCTTATTATTACTCCACCTACGGCGATGAGAATGAGCGGCGCGACGGCGACAAACGGAAGGTCATTATCCTGGGTGGCGGGCCGAATCGCATCGGCCAGGGGATCGAGTTTGACTATTGCTGCGTGCACGCGGCATTCGCGCTGAAGGAGCTCGGGTTTGAGACCATCATGGTCAACTCGAACCCGGAGACGGTCTCGACCGATTATGACACGAGCGACAAGCTCTACTTCGAGCCGCTGACGCTGGAGGATGTGCTCAATATCTGCGACCAGGAGAAGCCGTGGGGCGTCATCGTGCAATTCGGCGGGCAGACGCCGCTGAACCTTGCGCGCGGGCTCGAGCAAGCGGGCGTGCCGATCATTGGCACATCGCCGCGGTCCATCGAGATCGCGGAGGATCGCAAGCTCTTCTCGGCAATGCTGGACAAGCTGAAGCTGCTCCAGACACCGAGCGGCACGGCGACCAATGAAGCGGAGGCCATTGCCGTGGCGGACCGCATCGGCTACCCGGTGCTGGTGCGGCCGAGCTTCGTGCTGGGCGGTCGGGCGATGGAGATCGTTTACAACGAGGACGATCTGCGCCGGTATATCCGCAATGCGGTCGAAGCGAGCCCTGAGCGGCCGATCCTGGTGGATCGATTTTTGGAAGATGCGGCGGAGGTGGATGTGGATTGCATCTCCGACGGCCAGCAGGCCGTCATTGGCGCGATCATGGAGCATATCGAGCAGGCCGGCATTCACTCCGGCGACAGCGCATGCGTGATCCCGGCGTTTTCGCTCACGGAGCATGTGAAGACGGAGATCGCGCGGGCGACCAAAGCGATGGCGAAGGAGCTCAACGTGCGCGGGCTGATGAACGTGCAATTCGCAGTGAAGGACGAGAAGGTCTACGTGCTGGAGGTCAATCCGCGCGCATCGCGGACGGTGCCGTTTGTGAGCAAGGCAATCGGCGTGCCGCTGGCGAAGTATGCCGCGCGCATCATGGCGGGGGAGACGCTGGCGGACATTGGGTTTCACGAGGAGATCATCCCGGCGCATTTCTCGGTGAAGGAGGCGGTGTTCCCGTTCATCAAGTTCCCCGGCGTCGATATCGCACTCGGGCCGGAGATGAAGAGCACGGGCGAGGTCATGGGGATCGACGCCGATCTCGGCATCGCCTACGCGAAGGCCCAGATGGCCGCGCAGCCGCCGCTGCCAAAGGGAGGCAATATCTTCATCTCGGTGAAGGATTCGCAGAAAAAGGATGTCGCGCTGCTGGCGCGGGATTTCCACGCGCTCGGGTTCAAGATTTACGCGACCGCCGGCACCGCCGCCGCGATCAAGGCGGAGGGGACGCCGGTGCATAAACTGTACAAACTCTCCGAGGGCCGCCCGCATGTGCTGGACATGATCAAGAACGGCGAGGTCAGCTTCATCATCAACACGCCGGCCGGCAAGACGCCGCGCGAGGACGAGGTGAAGATCCGCAGCGCGGCGGTGGCCCAGCGCATCCCGATCATGACGACGATGCGCGCCGCCAAGGCGAGCGTGCGCGGCATCCGCTCGCTGCGGGAGCACGGATTTGGCGTGAAATGCATCCAGGAGTATCACGCGAAGCCGAAGTGAATCTGATGAAAAGCCGCTCCATGAGATGCGCGGCGGGCGCGATCCTCGCACTGCTCCTCGCCACGGGGCTCTGCAAGGCGGAGGCGTGGAATCCCAATCCGCCGCTGCACAAGGTGGCGACGCTGCTGATGACGTGGCACGACGACACCCGCAACCGCGATATCCCGGTCAAAATTTATTACCCGGCGGATGCGACGGCGCCCTGCCCGATGATCATTTTCTCCCACGGGCTGGGTGGGAGCCGGGCAGGTTATTCCTACCTCGGCGAGCGCTGGGCGGAAGATGGGTACATCAGCGTGCATCCGCAGCATCTGGGGAGCGACGATGCGGTGTGGCAGGACGCGGGGGCGGATGGATACGCCGCGCTGACGCAGGCGGTAGCGAACCCGCAAAATGCAATTAACCGCGCGCTGGATGTGCCTTTTGTCATTAACAAGATGCTGGCGCTGAACAAGACGGCCGGAAGCCCGCTGGCGGGGCTGATCGATCCGACGAAAATCGGCATGGCCGGTCATTCCTTCGGCGCGTGGACCACACTGGCGGTAGTGGGCGAGAAAATGAAGACGGGTGTGACCTTCCTGGATCCGCGCATCAAGTCTGCCATCGCGATGAGCGCGCCGGTGCCGGGCGGGGCGGTGGCGGCTGCGGGGCAATTCACCGATATCAAGGTGCCCGTTTTCCATATGACGGGGACGCTGGACGATAGCCCGATCGGCGAGACGAAGGCGGCGGATCGGCGCATCCCGTATGATCAGTCGTCCACACCGGGGACTTGCCTCGTGATTTTCAATGGCGCGGACCACATGGTATTCTCCGGGCACGCCATTGCGGCGATGGGGCGGAATGATGCGCGCTACCAGGCGCTGATCCTGCCGGCATCGCTGGCCTTCTGGGACGCCACGCTGCGCGGGGATGCGTCGGCGAAGGATTGGCTGTATGGCGGGGGTTTCGCGAAGATGCTGGGCAGCCAGGGGACATTCGAGAAGCGGTGAGCGCACTGCGGGCGTGACTTCGCGCCCAATCCGTTTTGAATGACTGGCGCGTGCGACTCGCAGTACTCAACCCAGGCGGGAACGACCGTGAACAAAGCTTCCCGGCCGGCGCCGGCGCTCCGGATGACGCCGTGCCGCATCCGCCGGTGAATTATCACGCCTACGCGGCATGCACGCGCGGGACATTTTACCGCGATGCCGGACGCATCCCGCCCGGCGGGCAGGCGGTGCTGCTGGTGCTGCGGCGGGACTTGAAGATGTGCCTGAAGGCGCTGCGGCTCTTGAAAAGCGACGGGCGCACGGTGGCCGTCTCGCTCAAGGAAAGCGGGATGCACCAGGTGGCGCAATTGCTGGGCGACGCGGAGAATATGGCGCTTTTCCGCGAGATTTGCGCGGCGGCGGACGGATGCATCGCGAGCACGTCCAATCTCGCGGGAATCTATGAGGCGGCAGGCGGGAAAAACGTGCGCTTCATCCCGACGCCGTACCCGGTGGAGTCCGCGATCTGGAATTTCGAAAGGCCGCTGGAGATGCGCGCAGGGATTTTCATCGGAACGCGCGAGTGGGATACACCGTCGCGCAATCATGCCGCCGCGCTCATGCTGGCGGCGAGCCTCGGCGCGCCGGTCACGGTCATCAATGAAGATGGCCGGGCTGGCCGCAAGCGCATCGAGGCGGCCGGCATCGCCAATCCGCGGGTGATCGAGGGGAAGCTGCCGTACCCGGGTTACCTGCGCCTGATGGCCAGCCACCGGCTCGTCTTGCAGCTCGACCGCAGCGCCGTGCCGGGACAGGTGGCCGGCGACGCGCTGCTGTGCGGCCTGCCGTGTGTCGGCGGTGACGGCGCCATCGAGCGCATCGCCTACCCAGGCATCTGCGGCTCCGGGCGCGACCCGCAGGCGTTGCGCGAGATCGCCGCGGAGCTGCTTGCCTGCGATGGGGCCTGCGCCGCAGCCGGGATGGAAGCGCGGCAACTGGCTGTGGCGCGACTCTCCTTCCCTGCCATCGCGGCGGAGCTGGGGAGTTACTTCACAAGCTGCGGTTAAACAGCAGCGCGCTATCGCAGGAACGCCTCGTGCAATCCACCGTCCACGGTAATGACCTGGCCGGTGGTCTTGCTCAACTGATCGGTAAGTAAAATGTAGAATGCCTCAGCCTGGTCGGCGGGCGTGATTGGCGACTTGGTCAGCGTGCGGTCAGCGTAGAACTGCGCGAGCTTGGTGGTAAGTGATTCCGTCGGCTCATCGTCGGAGTACGGGATGTTATACTTGGCCAGCGAGCCGATCACGCGGTCGCGCGGGAACATGGCGCTGCCTTGCACCACGGTCGCCGGAGCCACGCCGTTGACGCGCACCAGCGGGGAGAGTTCCACTGCAAGCTCGCGCACCAGATGATTCGCGGCGGCCTTGCTGGTGTCGTAAGCGATGCTCCCCTTCTTGGATACGACGGCATTGGCACTCGTGGTGAGGATCAGGTTTCCGCGAAGGCCTTGCTTGCGCCATGTCGGCGCGGCTTCGTCGCCCACCAGGTAGAGACCAGTAACATTGATGGAAAAAGTAAGTGCCCATTTCTCATCCGGAATATGTCCCGTGGTATCCGACGGCACGAAGATACCGGCGGTAACTGCGATGGAATCAAACCCGCCATAAGCCAGCGCAACCTCGTCCAGCATCCGGCGGATGCTTGCGCGGTCGGTAATATTCGCCGCAAGGCCCACCGCCGGGCCGCAGCCGGAGATGCCGCTGCCGGCGACTCCGATGCCGGGTCCGTACTTGCCGGTGATTTCCTTCGCGGTCGCCTCAGCCGACGCCTTGTTCAGGTCAACGCAAACGACATGGGCGCCTTCCTTGACGATGCGGTGCGCCACTTCCCTGCCGATGCCGCTGCCGGCGCCGACCACGCAGACGACCTGCCGGGCGAGTGACTTCTCCGCGGGCATGCGCTGCAGCTTCGCTTCCTCGAGCAGCCAGTACTCAATATCGAAGGCCTCCTGCTGCGGCAGCGCGATATATTCATCGATCGCCTCCGCGCCGCGCATGACTTCCACGGCGCAGTTATAGAACTCAGCGGTAACTCGTGACTCGGACTTATCCTTGCCCCACGCAATCATGCCGAGGCCGGGTATCAAAATGACCGTCGGACTCGCATCGCGCATGGCCGGGGAGTTGGCGTGCTTGCAGCGATTGTAATACGCGGCGTAATCGTCGCGATACTTGGCGAGGCCGTCAGCAAGTTTCTTCTCAAGGGCGGCAATATCGCCGGTGGCGGGATCCCAATCCACGTAAAGCGGCTTGATCTTGGTCCGCAGGAAATGATCGGGGCAGCTCGTCCCCAGCTCCGCGAGGCGCGGAGCATCCTTGGAATTGACGAAACGCAGAATCTTCTCGTCGTCCTGGATGGTGCCGATGAATCGTTTCTGCCGCGATACCTGGCCGCGCAGCCACGGCAGGATGGCGGCGAATACCGCGTGGCGTTTGCTTTCCTCAAGCGTCTGGTATTTCTGGCCGCCGAATGCCATCGCGTCGCCACCCTTCGCTGCATATTGCTCCTCGATGTAAGTGGCAGCCTTCTCGATTAACTCCAGAGACAGTTCATAACATGCCTTGTCGTCGTCGGCCCAATTAATCAATCCATGCTGGCCGAGGATCGCGCCCTTCGCATTCGGGTACTGGCGGCAGACGGATTGCAACTGAAGGCCAAGGTCGAACCCGGGCCGCTGCCATGCAGTCCAGATCACATCGTCACCGTAAATCTTTTTGGTCAGCGCAGCGGAATTCTTCGATGCGGCGACGGAGATGGCCGCATTCGGATGGGTGTGATCCACATGCTTGTAAGGAACGAACGAATGCAGCGGCGTATCGATCGACGAGGCGCGCGGATTGAGATTGAAGGTGGTGTGCGCATACATCCCAACCATGGCGTCCTCGATGGCGGTTTTTGGGCCAGGTTCCGGTGCGCCGCCGTATACCTTTTGCAGGCCGATCAGACGCTCCTGGTAGAGTGAGGCGAAGTTTTCCAGCTTCGAGGTGCGCAGGTCGCCGCCGGATCCCTTGACCCAGAGCACTTCCACCTGCTCGCCCGTAAGCGGATCCTTCTCCATGATCTTCGCGGAGGTATTGCCACCGCCGGTATTGGTGATGCGCTGATCCGCGCCGAGGATGTTCGAGCGATAGATGAGCCGGCTGGCCGGAGTCAGTGCGGCAGCGGTGGCGTCATCCCAAAGGTAAGTGACAAATTGGTGAGGCTTCATGTTATGTTGGTCGGAGGATTGGTTACTTGGAGAGTTGACGGAATCGATCAAAAGCTGCCTCCCACGCCGCGCGATCCTGCGGGGTGTAAGTGGTCACGGGGAAGGAATCCCTCACGATGCCGCGCAGGGCTGCGAGCGATGGGATATCCTTGAGCGCGATGGCCTGGACAAGCAAATTGCCAATGGCGGTTGCCTCGACCGGCCCCGCGATGACGGTGCAGCCGATGGCATCCGCGGCGGCCTGGTTGAGCAGCTTGCTCTGGCTTCCGCCGCCGACAATATGCAGCCGGGTAAGTTTGCGGCCGGTAAGTTCGATGAGTTGCTCAAAGGAGATGCGGTAAGTCAAAGCGAGGCTCTCCAGGATGCAGCGGGTAATTTGTCCGGGCGTCGCCGGCACGGGCTCTCCCTGCGCTTCGCACAGCTCCTGGATCTTGCGCGGCATCTGTTCGGGGCGCGCGAGACGCGGGGAATTGGGATTGATCAGCGAGCGAAGCGACTCGGTCTCCAGGGCCATGTGAGTCAGCTCGTCGTATCCGTAATCGGTTCCGTCCTTGGCCCATGCGCGACGGCACTCCTGCAGCAACCAGAGGCCTGAGATATTCTTGAGAAACCGCGTGGTGCCGTCGTGTCCGGCCTCATTGGTGAAGTTCGCCTTCCGCACCGCTTCATTAATTAGCGGCGCCGGTAACTCCACACCAATAAGCGACCATGTGCCGGATGATAGATAAGCCCAGTCATCACCTTCCGCAGGCACGGCGGCGACCGCGGCGCCGGTATCGTGCGAGCATGTTGCGACAACCTGGACACCGCTTAGATTGGTCTCCGCGGCAACATCCTCAAGGACCGGCCCGAGGATCGTGCCTGATGGTACCAACTCCGGAAAATGCCGCGGATTAAATCCGAATAGCTTGATCAAATCCGCGGACCATTTGCGCTCGCGCGTGTTATAAACCTGCGTCGTGCTTGCGAGGCTGATCTCGGCGACTGCCCGGCCGGAGAAGAGGTAATTAAAGTAATCCCCGATCAAAAGGAATCTGTCGGTAATGGAGAGCACCTCCGGCAACAGCTCAAGGTCTGAGATGAACTGGTAGAGCGTGTTGATGGACATGAACTGGATGCCCGTCTCGCTGAAAATGCGCTCCTCTCCCGCCTTTGCCAGCGCCATCTCGTACGGTATCTCCGTGCGGGCATCGCGGTAATTGAAGGGAATTGAAAGTTGCGGCTCATTGTCGCGCACCAGCACATAATCGACGCCCCACGAATCGACGCTCACGCTGCGCGCGGCGATTCCGCGGTCGGCCACTTTGCGCAGGCCGCGCTTCAGCTCCTCGAAAATCCGCAGCGTGTCCCAGCGATAGGTGCCAAGAATACGAGCGGGGCCATTGGAGAAACGGTGGATTTCAGCGATTTGCAGCCGGCCATCCTCAAGAGTGCCGAGCATGACCCGGCCGCTCTCCGCGCCGAGGTCGCAAGCGATGTAGTATTGGGGGTTCATGATTGGAGGGATTTGCGGGGGTTGAAGTGGGTGCGGGGAATTCCGGCAGCGGCGCCAGCGGCGGGGCCTGCATCGGTGAGGAGCGTATCAATATCGCCCCACGGCGCCAGAAAGACCGGGGCGCGCCGGCCCAGTTTTGTCGCGTCCAGGCAGAGGACGGTCCGTTTTGCTGAGGCAATGAGCCCCTTTTGCAATTCCACGACATCTTCGCGGGTATTCCATGCGCCCTCCTTGTCGGCAGCCTCGGCGCCCAGGAAGGCGACATCGATCTTGTAGAAAGCCAGGCCATTGCCGGCGGCAGGGCCGATCAGGACAGACTGGCGCGGCAGCAGTTCGCCCCCCAGGATGTGAACACGGATACCCTGGACGGCCGCGAGCAGTTCAGCGACGGGCAGATTGTTGGTTAGAACCGTAAGCGGAACCACCGGCTCGCGCTGCAACTCCTCGGCGATGGCAAAAATGGTGGTCCCGGCATCGAAGAAGCAGGTTGATCCTTGCTGGATCAACCGGATGGCATTGAGCGCGATCTTCTGTTTTCCACCCGCGGAAAGGCGTTGGCGCTCGAGAAAGGAGGGAAACCGGTAATTGGAATCGGAGAGCGCGCCTCCCGGAGTGCGGCGGATGTGTTTGCCGGCGGCCAGGGCGTTGAGGTCGCGGCGGGCGGTCGCCTCGGAGATATGGAAATGGGTGCAAACCTCGTTCAGCGGGGCGTAGGAGCGCTGCTGGAGCCATGCGGCGAGTCGCTCGCGGCGGGCTGAAACGATGTGGAGGGGGACTTTCATTGGACGGTGCGGGGAGCGCCGGGGCGGAAAGAAATTCCCTCTGGATATGATTGAAGTCAATCATAAAAATATGGAGGGTAGCCAAATTTTGTCTTTTTAGGGGGTCTACCCCGCCGTTTGGCGCCTTGGATTTGCCGCTGGCTGTCGTGGCGGGTACATGTAGACCCCGGATGCAGACGATCCTACCCATCCCTGAGGTAAAAATCCTCGCCCCATCCCAGTGGCTGGCGCTGGAAGCAGCTCACCACGCCCGCGTGGCCCCGTGGCTGGATGAGCATTCCTCGAGGATGCGCCGCGGCGAGGCTCATCCTGTTTATGATTTCCTCTTCACCTACTACAGCTTTACTCCGGCACAGTTCCGCCGCTGGCATCCCGGTCTGGGCGTTGTCTTGAGTGGTCCCGAAGCGGAACGTTTCCTCTCCTGGCGCGGTTATGGACGCATTGGCGAAGGCATCGGCGCATCCCTTGAGGAAATCCGCCCCGGTCGCCTTCCAGCTCTCCGCTGGATGCTTGCGATGCTGGAAGGCTCCCAATCGCGCCCCGCCCGCTATGGCTGTTATGGCCTTCACGAATGGGCCATGGTTTATCGCTCATCGGCTGTCCGCCATCCTCATCCCCTGCGCATGAGCGCCGGCGATCTGGCTGCATTCGTGGAATCCCAGGCAATCTGCTGCACCCATTACGACGCCTTCCGTTTCTTTACCCCGGAGGCTCGTCCGCTCAATCGCGTGCAGCCGGAGCGGGCCACCACCGCGGAGCTCGAGCAACGCGGCTGCCTCCATGCGAACATGGACCTCTACAAATGGGCCTACAAGCTGGTCCCCCTCACCTCGTCACGGCTGATCGCCGATTGCATGGAGCTGGCGCGTGAAATTCGGGAGATCGACATGCGCGCCAGTCCGTATGACCTGGCGCATCTCGGGTTCGAGCCCATCCGCATCGAGGAGCCGGAAGGACGCGCGGAATATGACTCCCTGCAACGCCAGTTCGCGCTCCGGGCCGAGCCATTGCGAGGCGAGCTGATCTCCCTCCTGCGCGGAGTTGTTCACACTCTCTGAGAAGAATTAATTAAATAAACCCTTTCTTCTTCTTAATCATAAGGGCGCCAATGGTGTGAACAACCGCCAAACGGCGTGTTCTTCACTGCATCCATGCGTGTTCCGCATCGGAGAGGTTTTGGGAATATCCCGACGGGTATCAGCCGGTGACCCGGAATGACTTGAGAATCCAACGGTTGTTGGACCGTTATCCTGAGTTATTCGGGAGTTGTTGGTGCGGGATTTTCGCCCGCGGCAGCCACCAATTTCCAGGTCTCCCGCTGCAAGGAATCGAGCGCCGCGGCAAAGTGCGCGTCCTTCTTGCTTGGCCCCTCGCCGCGGCCCAATTCGATCCCCTGCCAGGTCACCACCGCGGTGAATTGCTTGGAATGCTCCGGCCCGAGCTGGGAGGTGATCGAGTACTTGGGGCTTTGCGGGGCGATCGATTGCAGGATCTCCTGCAGTTTCCCCTTTGGGTTCACATCCATTGGCTCCAGCCGCAGATTCTCGATATCCGGCTGCGCCTCCCGTACGATAAAGGGTCGCACGGCATCGAGCCCGCCATCCAGGTACATTGCCCCCACCAGCGCCTCAAACGCATCCGCCAGCGCCGAGGCCCGCACCCGGCCGCCGCTCGATTCCTCGCCCTTGCCCATCATCAGGAAATTGCCAAGCCCGATCGCAATGGCGTGGACCTTGAGCCCCTCGCGTGAGACGAGCCGGGAGCGCATTTTGGTGAGCTGCCCCTCGGAGAAGTTCGGGAAGAGATTGAACAGATGCTCGGTAAAGACGAGCTGGAGCACGGCGTCGCCGAGGAACTCCAGCCGCTGATTATCAAAATGATGGCGCTGCGTCTCGTATCCCAGGCTGGGATGAGTGAGCGCCTCTGCCAGGAGGAGCGAGTTACGGAACTTATAGGCAATGCGTACTTCCAGGGGAGTCATGACAGGATATCAATGCCCGCGGATGAAGGCGGGAGCAAGGGTGGGAAGCGATCACGACGGAAGCGCCCAGTAATTACAGCGAGAGCAAAGCCCATGGAATCCGTGACTGCTACCACATCCCGCGCCGCAGAGAAATGCGGGAATGAAATTAAAACACGGTTATGGCGAAAAAAGTTTGTTTTGAGTTGAAGGGCATTCGGCAAAACGTGCAGATACTCAACGATGTCCCGGGAACTAGCGGCGCTGAAAGATTTTGAACTCACGAGGAAGTGCCTGGAGGGTGACGCGGAGGCCCTCATACAGATGCAGCGGAAATATGGGCGCGAGCTGACCACCTTCCTGCTGGGTGCAGGTGCGACGACGACGGAGGCTGACGAGCTACTGACGAATCTCTGGACGGACTGCATCACCGGCAAACCTTTGCTGCTGCGCTATCGCGGCACGGCGCCGCTCATCGCATGGCTCAAGACCGTGCTGATGAATGACCTCGTGGATCGACGCCGCCGGCAGACCGTGGAGAAATCCGCCAGCGACAAGCTCTCCGGCATGGATGGCCAGGGCGGTGCAGCGCGGCAGAGGAGAGCGGCATCGGATGCGCCGCTTTTCGGCATCATGCGGAGCGCGCTGACGACCGCATTCGGCTCCTGCCCGGCGGATGCCGTGGTGATGCTGCAACTGGTCCATCTCTACGGGCTCACGCAGCGCGAGGTCTGCGGCATCTGGGGTTACACGGAGTCAAAAGTCAGCCGGAAGCTCTCCGCCGCCGTCCAGCAGATCGCGCAGGAGACGATGAAGGCGATCGGCGATGCCGACGAATGGCTGGAAATCCAATGGGAGGATTTCCTCGATTTCTGCCGAGGGGTGGAGTGAGAGAGCTGGCGGCTTTGTAAGGCAATTCATTGAGCCGGGCCTCAAAAAGGACACGCGGGGCGATTCATCTGCAAGATCGGCACTCTCGCCCGCTATTAGGGGTAGTGAGCCGGGAGATCGATGATGTGCTGGCCTTTCTGGAACGATTCCAGATGGGGCCGGCAATGGAAAAGGAGCCCGTTCCGCTGCCCGATTTGCAGGACAGGCTGGAACGGTTTGCAGATGGATTGTGCGATGACGCGGAGCGGGAGGAGATCTGCGAGATCCTGCGCAACGATCCCGCCCTGGTCCGCTGGGTGGCCGAGCGCGTCAAGCAGCGGCGGAGGCAGTAGGCACCGCGGATGGGGATCCTGGGGGAGCGGACAGCGGGGGCGTCCACGCAGGACACGGCATTTTTTACCACGGATTACGCGGATGTTTTGGATTACACGGATGGTCGTCAGGCCTCCTGCGCGCATGATTGAATCTCCGCGTTCACAAGATATTTCCCCATCCGCGTAATCCGTGGTCAAAGAAGCCGGAATGATGGGTAGAGACGTTCGATGTCCGATAGAGCCCAACTCCTTCAATCTCCCTCCCCAAAATCATCCGTGGTCATCGGCAGGGGCCACGCGGACCGGAGGGAAGTGATCGTCTTCGTCTCCGGTCCGCAGCCACCCTGACGTAGTTTCAACAAACTAAGCGGGCCGGAATCGCGGTCTTGCAGAAAAAAAGCGACGAATGAAATAATTCGTGAAAACCGGGAGCGGCGGCGGGATGCCGGAGTTGGGGCGGTTCAAAGCAAACCTCATAACCACGGGCAGCGTGGGATTTATAACGCTGCCGGCCGGGAACATTTTGCAAAAATGGGGTGGCCGACGGGACTCGAACCCGCAACAGCCAGAACCACAATCTGGAGCTCTACCATTGAGCTACGGCCACCATTTTTGCGTTCCCGGCGCACCATTGCACCATCGGAATCGGGGTCAGGGACTGTAGCGGAATCCCCGGAAAGCTAAAGATGAATTTTGCAGGGGGGACGCCCGGACGCGGCAAAGGATGGAACGGGGTGGTTTTAGCCACAGATGAACTCAGATTGTTTTTGAAAAATACCCTGTGGATTTTTCGATCAACGTTTCTCCCGCGAAAGCCGGCCGTACCTCCGTCGCCTGGGGCGTTTGGGTACCGTCCAGTGCTCCATTCCGCCTCCCCCTTAATCTGTGTTCATCTGCGTTAATCTGTGGCTAAAACAAAGCCGCCCGCAGTCGTGACGCCCCCTACCCGCTGAATGCCAGGTTCTTCACGTGCGATGCGGCGGCGGCGTTGAGGACGTCCATGATCCGCTCGTGGGTGGTCTCGGGCGATGGGCGGACGATGACCGGGTCCTTGTCGCCGAATTGACTGATCGTGCTCTTGAAGAAATCGCGGAGCTTCTCGAGATTCTTGTCGCCCTTGTCGCCGTATGGCTGGTCATTGACGGCCACGTCGCCGTCGCCGGAGATATCGACGATGATCGGCGTCGAGGGGATGTCCGAGGCCTTGCCGCTGCCGCTGGGGAGATTCATCGCCAGCTCCTTTTCCACCACCTGCACGCCGGCGCTGGCCATGAAGAAAAGCATCAGCACGAAGACCACATCCACCATCGGTGCGATCTGGAATCCGATGTCGCCATCTTCTGAACCTACGGAGCCGGCCATATTCTAGGGTTGGTGGAAGGGAATTGGGAACTGAACGGGTTGAAAGGGTAAAATAACAGGAAACCGGAAATTGAAAAGCCGCCGTGTTATTGCGCCGGCGGTGCGGTGACGGATTCCTTGTTGACGACGGAGAAGGTGACATTCGCCACGCCGGCGCGGGCGACGGCGCTCATCACCTGCTTCATGAAAGACCACTTTACCGAGCGATCGGCGCGGATGAGGACGCGGGCGACCGGGTTGGCCTCGACGGCCTTCTGGATGGGCGCGACGATGCCGTCCGGACTCGGATAGGTAATGTCTGAAATCTCGATGGAGCCGATATTGTTAATGGGGACCCAGGCGATATTGATAATGACCTGGCCTGGGCTGTTCTTCGAGGCATCCTTGCCATCCGCTGCGACGGGCAGGGTGATGGAGTGATTGCTCTGGAGGACCTCCGTCGAGGAGATCGACATGAAGAACACCAGGAGGACCAGCAGGATGTCGATCATGGGCGCAATCTGGAACTCAGGATCCTCCTCGGGAGGATTCTTGCGTTCCTTCTCGGCCTTCTCACGATGGGTGAGTCTGTGCATCCGGGTGTAAAGCCTGCGCTGTCAGGAAAAAATCAGGCGGCCCAATCGAGCGAGGCGCCACAATGCGGGCAGGGATTGGTGCCGGGGGTGACGGCTCCGTTGCAGACCGGGCAATTGGTGGTCAGCGCCATCGAGACACGGCGGGATTGCGAAGCGCCGGGGGTGAGACCGGGCTGGCCGGCGTTGAAATTCTCGCCGATGCGCAGGCCCAGGAGCTCCTCGTAGGGGATGTCTTCCAGCAGCCGGCCGATCTTGTCATCGGCATAGACGATGACCTGCTGGGTCAGGTTGCGGAATACGTAATAGGAGATGAACGCAGGGATGGCGATAAAGAGGCCGCTGGCGGTGGCCATGAGCACCTCGCCGATGCTGGTGGCGAGGCCGCGCGGATCGCCGATGCCGCTGGCGCCCAGGACGGCGAAGGCTTTCATCATGCCGATGACGGTGCCGAGCAGACCGATCATAGGCGAGATAACCCCGATGACCGAGAGGTAGGAATTGCGGGTGCGCAGGCCCGTGGCCTCGCGCAGGGCGTACTCTGCCACGGTATCCTCCACCACCTCCTTGCCGCGGCCGACGCGCTCGAGGGCGCCCTTGATGATGTTGGCCAGGTAATTGTTATTCGCGTCGCAGGTTTCCCAGGCGCTCTGGTAATTGCCGGCGGCGATGTCGTTGGCCAGGGCATCGACCAGCGCCCTGGGCGCCATCTTCTCTTTGCGGAGCGTGATGATGTTCTGGATGACGAAGGTGACCATCGTGATCGAGGTGCCGAGGATGGCACACCAGATCGCGACGATGAGCGGGCCGCCATGCAGGATGACCTGGATGATGGAATCCGGCGCCTTGGGTGCGGGAGCGCCGGCATCCTGCGCAAGGGCGGAAACCGCGAGGAAGGGGAGAAGGGCGAGGGCGAGCGAAAGGCGTTTTTTCATCGTTGGGGAAGCGGCGGTTAAAGGGTTGGATGGGGGTGAGTGCGCTGTGGATTGGGGGGGAAGTTTTGGCGTCGTGATGGGGTTGCGCGCAGTACTAGGGGACCGCTACGCTGTGGCTCTTGCGCAGGGCGTCAGCTCGCTGCTGGGCGCCTGCTGCGGCGATGCGATCCTGAGGGAAGATGGTGACAGTGCGCAAATAATCTTCAAGGGCGCCCGAAAAATCCCCCGATTGCTCCTTGATCTCGCCGGAGACAAGGTATGCGCGGCCAATGAGGGCGGCCTGCTCTGGAGGCGGATTGCGCACGGCGAGCGCCTGGCCAAGCAAAGGGGCGATCTTGGCTTTGGCAGCGTCCAGATTCTTGTTGGCCACGTCGATGCCGGCAAGTCCGATGTTCAACGCCGACGTATCGCCATCGGGATAAGCCGCCTGGTAATCCCGGTAGGCCGCCTGAGCCTCCGGTACATGGCCGAGCGCGATGTAGATATCGCCGATCATCAGCATCGCCTCGCGCGCCCAATCCGTGGGCAGCCCGCGGTAGGTCTGGACCAGCGAGGTCGCGGTGCCGAGCGCGCCCTGGAGATCGCCCTGTGAGTATTGAGTAGCGGCCGCCGCGAATTCCGGCGGGGGGCTCATGCTGACTGCCGTGAGATTGGAAAAGGGCTCGACCATCTGCGCGTCGCCGATCTGGACGCTGACGCCCCCGGAAGTGACGCCGAGGATTTTCACCTGCTGCGTCTGGCCAGAACGGAGCGTAATCGTTTCCTGCCCGTGTGCGGGCCAGCGGGATGTCAGCAGGGCCGCCACGGAAAGAAAAAGAAGTTGTCGGGGAACGAAACAACGCCTTAGGTTCATCGCGCGTTGCGCAACGTAGGGAACGATGCGAGAGAACGCAACCCAAGAAGTTTTAATCATGACCAGCCTGTTCCGCCGCTATCAACAGCCCATTTTAATCGCCGTCACCCTGGCGATCATCATCACTTTCATCCTTTACTGGAACGGACCGATGGGCGGCAAGTTCGGGGGAGGCATCGGAGGGGGGGGTGAGAAATTCGGCTCCATCTATGGGCAGACCCTTTATGTCACCGACATCCAGCGGGACTTTAACAAGCTGCGCGTGGCCTACGGCCTGGGCCTGAGCCCGCTGGTGCAATCGCTCTCCGGCAACAGCGAATCGCAGGAGGGGCAGCTCGACTTTGTGATCAATATGCATGTGCTTGACCATGAGGCAGAAGCGCTACAGATCGCCCCGAGCGACCAGGAGGTGCAGGATGAGGAGGCGCGCGTGCCCGCCTTCCAGACCGACGGCAAATTTGACCCAAAAAAGCTCTCCGACCTGGTATCGGGATCGCTGCTTCCCTCGCTTGGGTTCACCGATTCTGTCATCGACGAGCTGGTGCGCGAACAGGTGAAGCTGAAAAAAGTGTCGGCGCTGGTGGGCGCCACCGTCGCCCTGTCGCCCGCGGAACTGGCCAACCGCTTTGCCGAATCGAACGAGAAGATGAGCGTCGCGGTCATCCAATTGAGCACGAGCGATCTCGAGAAGGTCATCCCGGTGAGCGATGGCGACGCGCAAAAGGCCTACGACACCCGCAAGGAGCAGTATCGCAGCGAGGAGCAGCGGAAGGTGGCAATCGCCGCGTTTGAGTTGACCCCGGACCAGAAGGGCCTCACCGGCAAGGATCGCACCGATGCACTGCAAAAGCTCGGTACGGCGGCATGGACCTTCGCCCAAGCCGTGGTGGACAAGAGCGCCAATTTTGCAGACCAGGCGAAGACTGCCGGCGCAAAGCTGAGCGAAACCGGACTTTTCACCACGTCCAACCCCGACCCCACGCTGGCGAACATCGAGACCGCGACTGCGGATGCCTACAAGCTGAGCAGCGATTACCCGAGCAGCGACGTGCTGCAGGGAGAGAATGGCTATTATGTGATCCACCTCGACGGCGTTGTGCCGAGCGCGCAACTGACTTTTCAGCAGGCGAAGCCGCAGATCATCGCGGATATCAAAAGCCAGCGTGCCGCGCAGATCATGCAAACCGAGGCCATCGGCGTGAAGGGGCACATCGCGGAGGAACTGCAGGCGGGCAAGTCCATTGAACAGGCGGCGAAGGATGCGGGCGTGAGCGCCGAAGTCATCCCGCCGTTCTCGCTGATGGAAGTGTCCAAGCTGGATATCCCTGATGCCCAGCCTATTGTGGAGAACGCAGTCTCGCTCAGCGCGGGGCAGTTCAGCGACTTTGTCCCCACCTCCACGGGCGGCATGTACGTCTATATGCAGAGCCGGACGCCTCCCGATATAACGACCACCGCGGTAGGCCAGGAGATGATGCAGCCGCAGTTTTTGCGGCAGAAACAGGAGGGCGCATTCCTGGAGTGGCTGCGCCTGGCCAGGCAATCGGCCCGGCTCGAGATGGCGCACAGCTGATAGCCGCGGGCGCACAGTCCCCGGGGGAAAATCCCCATGAGCAACCTTCCCTCCAACGATCAACCGCCGGCCAGCGCGGAGGTGGAGGAGCTGTTTGACGATGCGAACGGGGACCTCGCCATCGGCGAGCTCGAAAGCGCGGCGGAAAAGTACCGGCGTTGCGTGGAGCTCGACCCGGCCTACTTTGAAGGCTGGCACGCGCTCGGGATGGCGCTGATGAAGACCGGCCAGTACGAGGAGGCCATCCAGGCCGGCCTGAGGTGCGTGGAGCTGAAACCAAACGACCAGCTCGCATGGTCCAGCCTCTCCCTTTTCTACGTGCGCAACGGCAACATCAAGGAGGCCGAGGCGGCCGGTGGAAAAGCGCGCATCCTTTCGTGGGGTGGAAAGGTTAAAAAGGAATGAGACCGATTTTCGCCGCCCTCCTGCTGTTGCCGCTGGCCGCGCTGGGCCAGGGGGCCGCATCCCCCACCCCGACTCCCGGCCCCACCCGTACTGCGCTCTGGCGGTGCGACCTGCCGGGAGGCGTTTACGAGGTGGCGATCCGGAACATCATCTCGGTGAGCACTCACGAGTATGTCGTGGATGGCGCCGCACGTGTAACGGAAATGAACATAGACACCCAGGGCAACCTCGAGGTCCGGTTCTATTATATGGAGCCGTTGGTGTCCTCGGCGCCGGATGGGATCGGCCAGTCGGTCCTCGATAAGGCCCAGTCCCTTGCAAACGAGGCGGCTTCCCGGCTCAACCCAAGCGATCAGCCTCCGTGGGAGAAGGTGATGAAGAACTATCCGACCACCACCCACGCCCACACAGTGGAGTACCGGCTCGATTCGCTGGACGATCTCCAGAAGCTGTTCAACAGCGCGGATGCGGCGTTTCGCAGCGGTCAGAACACGCAAATCACGATTACCGAGGATACCACTCCAAGCGAGTGATCGGAGCCGGTGTGCCAGGCCGAGCTTATGAGGTAAGGTACTGATGGTGAGTTAGTTGTGTTATGAAATACGCGGGAACACGGAGGGGTTAATCGGCTGTATCAAATTCGCGGATAATTGGGCCATGGCACGGCGGGTGCTTTAGGACTGCCATGAACTTAAACTGCACAGGCCGCCGGCTCGATCATCGGGTCGCCTTGGGCAGGAATCGTGGGGGTAAATAAGATGCTTTTACTCCAAGGCACGGTCCTGGTCCTCGGCGTCTCGATGTTCATCCTCGGTATGCTGATCCTGGAAGATTAACCGCCGGACGGTTGTTCCCCCTGCGAAGGGTGGAATGATCAATGTGGTTCTCCTGCTGTCGCTCAGCGGGAACGGATGGCCCGCCCCTACCCTGAACCGCTCTGTTTCTTGATCCAGATCTGGATGATCGCCAGATCCGCCGGGGTGATCCCGCTGATCCGGGCTGCCTGGCCGAATGTGAGCGGCTGGACTTCCGATAGCTTTTGGCGCGCTTCGCGGCGCAGACCGGGAAGCGTCGCGTAATCGACCCCTCGCGGCAGCGGCAGGGATTGCCCGGCCGCGGCCTTGGAAATCGCCAATTGTTCACGGACGATGTACCCCTCGTACTTCAGGTTCGTCTCGAATTGCTCCCAGATATCTTCCGGGTATGCGGCGCGGATGTCTTCTGGCAGCGCAGAGGCTGTCGAATCCGATCGTTTGAGCCAGCGGATCAACTCGGTGCCATCGAGACGGAGACGCGGGGCTGCGGCTTCGAGGGTCTGGAGCGCGTCCTGTTTTTGGCGGAAGCGGTTCCAGCGACGGTCGTCGACGAGGCCGGCTTCGCGTCCGCGCGGAGTCAAACGGAAGTCCGCATTGTCCTGGCGGAGGAGCAGCCGGTGCTCGGCCCTGCTGGTGAACATGCGGTAGGGCTCGTTCGTGCCCTTGGTGACGAGGTCGTCGATAAGGACCCCTATATAAGATTCCGCACGGCCGAGGATGAGCGGCTCAGCCCGGTGGAGCTTGAGGGCGGCGTTGGCGCCGGCCATCAATCCCTGGGCTGCGGCTTCCTCGTACCCGGAGGTCCCATTGATCTGCCCGGCGAAGTAGAGGCCCGGGATGCGCTTGGTCTCCAGGGTGGGGAAAAGCTGGGTGGGCGGGCAGAAATCGTATTCGACGGCATACCCTGGACGCATGATCTCGGCGTTCGTGAGGCCGGGGATTGTGCGGATGAAATCGTACTGGACCTCGAATGGCAGGCTGGTGGAAACGCCGTTGACGTAATATTCGCCCGTGTGCCGGCCCTCCGGCTCGAGGAAGAGCTGATGGCTCTCCTTGTCCGCGAATTTGACCACCTTGTCCTCGATGGAAGGACAGTAGCGGGGGCCCGTTCCCTCGATCCGGCCACAATACATGGGGGATTTATCGAGGTTTGAACGGATGATATCGTGGGTGCGGGAGATCGTGTGGGTGATCCAGCACGGGAGTTGTTCCACGTGGAACTTTCCTTCCTTCAGGCCATTGAGGGAGAAGATGTCGTTCTCCCCGCGCTCCAAAAGCTCGGGCATGAAAGTGAAGGCGGGGGGCGGTTCATCCCCATCCTGGCGTGCGCAAACGGTGAAATCGATGGAGCGGCCTACAAGCCGGCAGGGGGTGCCGGTCTTGAACCGGCCGATCTCGAATCCCAGTTCCTTGAGGCTGTCACTCAATGATGAGGAGGCGTCGCCCATCCGGCCGCCGGCCTGGTTCTGGAGACCGACGTGAAGAAGGCCGCGCATAAAAGTGCCGGTGGTGACGATCACCGCCCGGCCGAGGTAACGGCTCCCGAGATTGGTTTCCACTCCTGTGGCCCCGTTATCGTCGATGAGGATCCGGATGGCGTTGCCTTGCTTCAGATCGAGCCGGTCAGTGGTTTCCAGGGTTGCCTTCGCGCGGAACTGGTAAGCCTTCTTATCACACTGGGAGCGCGGGGCGCGGACGCTGGGTCCCTTGGCGCCGTTCAGCATCCGGCACTGGATGGCGGTGGCGTCGGTATTGATGCCCATGAAACCCCCAAGCGCGTCGATCTCCCGGACCATATGCCCCTTTGCCAGGCCGCCGACAGCGGGATTGCATGACATCTGGCCGACGGTATCGGCGTTTTGGGTCAAAACCAGCGTCTCACACCCCAACCGGGCCGCCGCAAGGCCGGCCTCGATACCGGCATGACCGGCGCCGACAACGATCACGTCATAGCTCTTAGGATAGGTAAACATTGTTCTACGTGGAACACTGATGGGTCAATCAGGGCAGATTCTTAGTCGAACCTCTTGGGGAAATCAAACTACCACGGATGGGGATGGAAGGGATACGGTCATCCGCGCGAGAGTTGCGGACGCCGCACGACGCCGGAAGAGGGAGTTACCACGGATTTGGACCGATGACACGGATGGGGAGAAACGGTTTCTCCACGGACCGCCAACCAGTCACGCGGGTCACGAATTTTTTACCACGGATTACACGGATATTTGGGATTACACGGATGCAGAAGATCATTCAACGCAGGTAATCATGGCGGCGCCCGATCGAATATCCCTCCCCATCCGTGTAATCCAAAATATCCGCGTAATCCGTGGTCCAAAAAGGCCGGCTCTTGTGTACACACGCCAGTGGTCCGCTCCACCCTGCCCCCCCGATCCGTGTAATCCGCGTCATCCGTCCAAATCCGTGGTAACTCCCACAAAGGAAAAACGAGCGGCGCGGATTTGACCAGTTGCGTGGAAAATAACTGGGGAAACGATACCACGGGTTCAGAGTAATCACTATAACACACTTGTCATCAAAGACTTATATATAATATCCATGGTAACATTGAGCCGGAAACTCAAACGGAAGGAGGCTAGGTAAGCAAAGAAAACCCCGCTGGAAGGGGAAATGCTTCTGACCCGTGGCCATTGTACGAAATCCCTTCCCAAATCCGTGGTTCCACGCCTACAATGCGGCCCGACCTCGCGCGTCGTCTGTGCCTCCCTCCGGGCGCTCCGTGGAACTTGTTGAAGTGAGACGAAATTTGCTTATATCTGAAAGCTGAACTATGCCCACGGGAAATGGAACTCTCTTAGAAACGCCGGCTTTTGCCATGACTCCGATTAATCAGGCCCTGACGCCTGAGCAAAAAGTCGAATTCCTGCGCGAGATGTACCGCATCCGCAGATTCGAGCAGGTGGCGATGAAAAACTACCAGGCGGAGAAGATGGGCGGGTTCCTCCATCTCTATACAGGACAGGAGTCGGTCGCCGTCGGCACCATCTCCCTGCTGGCGGAGAATGACCACGTCATTACCGCCTACCGGGACCATGGGCATGCGCTGGCAGTCGGCATGTCGATGGAGGAATGCATGGCCGAGCTTTACGGGAAGGCAACCGGATGCTCGAAGGGCAAGGGAGGATCGATGCACTTTTTTGCGCCGGACAAGAATTACTGGGGAGGACACGGGATCGTTGCGGGGCAGACGCCACTGGGGTTGGGAATCGCTTTCGGATTGAAATACAAGGGACTCAAGGGCTGCTGCCTCTGCTACCTGGGCGACGGCGCCGTCAACCAGGGGCCTTTCCATGAGTCGCTGAACCTCGCCGCGCTCTGGAGCCTGCCGGTCATCTATATAATAGAGAACAACCAATACTCCATGGGCACGAGCCTCGAGCGCTCGTCTGCCTTCAGCAAGTGCCTGGCGGCACGTGCTGAGGGATACGGGATGGAGTGGGATGTCATCAATGGCCAGGACCTTTACGAGATCCGCGCCAAGACCCAGATCGCCGTCGAGCGTGCGCATGAAACCTGCCGGCCGACGCTCCTGGAGATCGATACCTACCGCTACTACGGCCATTCCGTCGCCGACGCGAACGCGAAGAAATACCGGCCGGCGGAGGAAATTGAGCGCTACCAGACCTTGCACGATCCGTTGCGGCTCTGGAAACAGCGGCTGATTGACGAGGGAATCCTCGACGAGACCCGGGCGGAAGCGATCGACGCCGAGGCGCGGGAGGAGGCGGACGCGGCTGCGCATTTCGCCGATGAGAGCCCCTTCCCGACTGAGAAAGAGATCTTCTCGGATATCTACTGGGAGGTGGACAACAACACCGAGAGCGGCCGGCGGGGCCGCCATTTCTTTAACGATTGATCCGCCGCCGAGCCGCGCACCAATGCCGGCCGGAGCTGAAGTACCCATCATTTACCCCATTCACACGCATGCCATTAATGACCTACCGTAACGCCCTCAAGGAGGCGCTGGCCCAGGAAGTCGAACGCGACGAAAACGTATTCATCATGGGCGAGGAGGTCGCGCGCTACAACGGGGCGTACAAGGTGACCGAGGGATTATGGAATAAATTCGGCGACAAGCGGATCATCGACGCGCCGATCAGCGAGGCGGGCTTCATCGGGCTGGCAGTGGGCGCATCCATGATGGGGCTGCGGCCTGTGGTGGAGCTGATGTTCTGGAGTTTCGCCTATGTCGCGTTTGACCAGATCGTAAACAACGCCGGCTGCGTCCGCTACATGAGCGGCGGGTTGATCAATTGCCCGATGGTCATCCGCGGCCCCGCCAACGGCGGCAACAATGTCGGCGCGACCCATTCGCACACGCCGGAGAATTTTCTCGCGAACGTCCCGGGCCTCAAAGTCGTCTGCCCCGCGACCGCGTACGACGCGAAGGGACTGATGAAGAGCGCCATTCGCGACAACGATCCGGTCATGTTCATGGAGAACATCCTCCTCTACGGCGAGCAATGGGAGGTGCCGGACGAGGAATATCTCATTCCGCTCGGCTCCGCGGATGTGAAACGCGAGGGCAAGCATGTGTCGCTGATCGCACACGGGCGGGCCGTCATCACCTGCCTTAAGGCAGCGGAAATCCTTCATGCCGAGCATGATATCGATGCGGAGGTTGTGGACCTGCGATCGATCCGGCCGCTTGACGAGGAGACCATCCTGACCAGCGTCCGCAAGACGCATCGCGCGGTGCTGGTGGAGGAGAACAAGCCATTCTGCGGCGTCGCTGCGCAGATCGCGGCGATCATCCAGGAGAAGGCGTTTGACGATCTCGATGCGCCGGTGCTGCGGGTGTCGGCGTTGGATGCGCCTGCATTCTACAGCCCTCCCATCGAGAAGAAGCAATTGCCCGACGCGCACGCGGTGATCGCGAAGGTGCTCAAGATCTGCGGGTAAAAAATCGGCGTTGGCGGATCGCGCCGCGCGATTTTGGACTGTGCAAGAGGCGAGCGCGGCGGGTACGTTCACGCTCCTGTGACGCAGGAACGCCATCGCGTCGCGGACACCAGACTTTATATGCCCTCGTACATCACCATGCCGAAGCTCAGCGACACCATGACGGAGGGAACCGTCGCGAAGTGGCGCAAACAAAAAGGCGACAAAATCACGGCCGGCGACATCATCGCGGAGATCGAGACTGACAAGGCGACCATGGAGATGGAGTCGTTCGACGACGGGATCCTGTCAGAAATTTATGTGCAGGAAGGCGGCAAGGTGGCGATCGGCCAGCGCGTGGCGATGCTGCTCGCGCCGGGCGAAAGCGCCCCTGCAGGCGGCGGCGCCCCGAGCGCGCCCGCTCCCGCGCCGAAGGCTGAAGCCCCTGCCCCCGCATCCGCGGCGCCTGCCCCGCAAACATCAACGCCGGCTCCCGCGCCAGCCCCTGCATCCGAGAATGGCGGCGTGCGCGTGAAGGCCTCGCCGCTGGCGAAGAAGGTGGCGGCGGAAAAATCGATTGACCTGACCGGTATCACCGGAACCGGCCCCGGAGGCCGCATCATCCAGCGCGATGTGCTCGGCGCCCAGAGTGGCGCAACGGCCGCGCCCGCCCGCCCCCCAGCTCCCGCGGCGTCTGTTGCGGCCCCGCTCGCGGTGCCGCCGACGCCTCCGGGCGAAGGCGACATCCGGATCCCGCTTACCGGCATGCGCCGCGCGATTGCGGAACGCCTGCTCGCGAGCAAGACGCAAATCCCGCATTTCTACCTGAATATCGAAGTCGACGCCGCCGATCTGATGCGGATCCGCGCCGAGGTGAACGCCGATGCCGAGAAAGCCGGCCAGGGGAAGTTGACCGTCAACGATTTCGTCCTGAAAGCCGCCATCGTCGCCGCCACGCGCGTGCCGAAGGTCAACGCGAGTTTCGCCGGCGATTCCGTCATTCAATACGCCAATGTGAACATGGCCGTCGCCGTGGCCGTCGAGGATGGCCTCGTTACGCCGGTTATCCGCGAGGCACAAAAGAAATCGTTGCGCGAGATCAATGAGATCGTGAAGGACCTCGCCACGCGCGCGCGGACGAAAAAGCTTAAGCCCGAGGAATACCAGGGCGGCACGCTGACCGTTTCGAACCTTGGCGCCTACGGCATCGAAACCTTCTCCGCCATTATCAATCCGCCGCAATCGCTGATCCTGAGCGTGGGCGCCATTGTAAAAAAGCCGGTCGTCAATGCCCAGGGCCAGATCGTCGTCGGCCAGCGGATGAACATCGGCCTGAGCTGCGATCACCGCGTCGTCGACGGCGCCATCGGCGCCGAGTACCTCGCCGAGCTCCGCAAGCTCATCGAGAATCCGGCGCTGATGCTCATCTGAACCCGAGCGCGAGCGGACGGTCGTGGATTTTTTTACCACGGATCACGCGGATGGCTGTCCGGACTGCGACGCGTACCATCACTCCGCGCGCACACAGGCAAATTCTTCCATCCGTGTCATCCTAAAAAATCCGTGTAATCCGTGGTAATCTTTCGCGGAACGTCGGGTTGACGATGGACTCGCGACCGGCGCCGCAAAAGCTCCCAAAGGAATCCATCCGTGGTTCTGTGTGCGGTGGGGCTTGACCAAGCAGCCCCCCCGCACCCATTTTTAACCCCATGTCCTACGATCTTATCGTGGTCGGCGGCGGGCCTGCGGGCTATGTCGCTGCCATTCGCGCCGCGCAACTCGGCAAAAAGGTGGCCTGTGTCGAAAAGGAGCGCGCCGGCGGCACCTGCCTGAACTGGGGTTGCATCCCCACCAAGTCCCTCCTTCGCAACGCGGAGCTCTACAGCCTGCTCTCGCGCCATGCGGGCGAGTTCGGCCTCAGCTTCGACAATCTCAAGTTCGACTGGCCCAAGGTCATCAGCCGTTCCCGCGACGTCTCGGATAAAAACGCAGCCGGCATCGAGTTCCTCTTCAAGAAGAACAAGGTGGATTACATCCGCGGCGAGGCGACCCTGGACAAAGTAGGCGCCGTCACCGTCAAATTTCCCGATGGCAAGATCGATACGCTCGCCGCGCCGCGCACCATGGTTGCCACCGGCGTCACCACACGCCCGCTGCCGGGCCTGCCATTCAATGGCAAGACCGTCATCGGCAGCCGCGAGGCGATGATCCTGCAGCCGCAGCCCAAGAGCATGATCATCATCGGCGCGGGCGCGATCGGGATCGAGTTCGCCTACTTCTTCAATTCCTTCGGCACCAAAGTGACCGTCGTCGAGATGATGCCGAACATCCTGCCCGTCGAAGACACCGAGGTGTCGCAGACGCTGGAGAAGGCGCTGTCGAAACAAGGCATCAAGCTGCTGACCAACACCAAGACCACCGGTACGGAGGTCACCGACACAGGGGTTAAAATCACCGTCGAGGGCAAGGCCGCCGAGACCCTTGAGGCGGAGGTTTGCCTTGTGGCCATCGGCGTGCAGCCGCTTTTGCCGGGTGGTAAATTGAAGCTGGAGCTCACCGAGCGCGGCTACATCAAGACCGACGAGAATTACCAGACCAGCGCCGCCGGCATCTATGCCGCAGGCGATATCATCGGGCCGCCCTGGCTGGCGCACGTGGCCAGCTACGAGGCGATCCAGGCCGTCAATGGGATGTTCGGCGCAGGGAAGCCGAAGAAAGTGACCGTCTTCCCAGGCTGCACCTATTGTCAGCCCCAGGTCGCCAGCGTCGGCCTCACCGAG
>Ga0302320_10004352_pt1 | contig 32187 bp, 21 predicted proteins | sample Bog_T0_3_FD_202130 | JGI IMG/M metagenome (GOLD analysis project Ga0302320, IMG submission 202130) | Peat permafrost microbial communities from Stordalen Mire near Abisko, Sweden - Bog_T0_3 | ecosystem: Environmental > Terrestrial > Soil > Wetlands > Peat | place: Sweden: Abisko, Stordalen Mire... | reverse complement strand
GCAGATTCATCATCACGCCCGTGCCGGCCAGGCTGGGGGCAAAGTCGCGCACGTATTTGTCCACGGCGGCCTTGGAGATGGCATAGGCAATCAGTTCCGGCTGGTTGGCGATGCCCGAGCTTACGTTTACTACGCGGCCCCACTTCTGCTCGAGCATCCGTGGAACCAGGCGATTGCATATGCGGGCCAGGCTGATCACGTTGACCTCAAAGCTGCGTCGGAAATCGTCGGCGGTAGTCTCCCAGGGATCTTGGCGGAAAGGAGTCATGATGGCGGCGTTGTTATAGAGAATGTCGATCTGAGAAACGTTGGCCAGAACCTCATCCAACATTGCGTTCACCTGTCGCTGATCGTCGAGTTTGGCAGCGGCGACGAACGTGGATATACCCTTTGCCTTGAGTTTGGCCTCCTGTGCAGCCAAGTGATCCTTACTCCGGCTATGCAACACGACGTTGCAGCCAAGATCGGCCAAAGCTGTGGCAATATGAAGACCAACACCGCGGCTAGCCCCGGTTACCAAAGCCCATTTCCCTTGGATATTCGACATAAGAATTCCTAATCCTCTCACTCCTTATATCAAAGAGATGCTCGAACTGGCAGGAAACTATCTCCCGAAGAGGCACTTGAAAAAGCCCGTCTTCCCGGAGCCGGATGCCTCCAGAGTTTCGTCCTTGCGGAAGCGCGCCGCCATTCAACCGGGTTTGCGCCGAATCCCCCCTTTCAGAAAAGGAAATGAGGTTGTTGATGTGAACGTGCTTTATCATTCACTACCTGAGTTCGGGAGCCCGCAATAGGTTTTGGGTCACTTGTCCGAGAAGCCGACTATTTGTCTAAGTGGACAGTTCACTAGCGCGTTTTCGGATACTAATTCGACGAAGATCCCTGAAACAACGTTGAGTAAGTGCCTTGGTCTGCTACCGGCGACCGAGTGCAGCGCTGGGCGATATCGGCGGGAGCTACATAGGTTGCGGTTGATTTCTTCCGAGTGCCTGCTCCTGAGCTAACTGCACGCCTCGCGCCCTAGGGCGTATCGACATCAGACTTGCTCTGCTTCGCTGCTTCCACTACCGGCATCGCTTCGATGCGCACATGTTCAAGGCAGGCCGGCGTGGGGTACTTCAACCCTCGTCATGAGGATAGAAGAGCGGTGATGTGCAGCAGCTTCGGTTTCGTCAAACGTCGGCGCTGCGCAGGCGAAAAGCGTCCGGCCGTCCTCGCCACCCAGCATGCAGGCAAATGCGTACAGCCCTCCGGTCTTGAGTTCTTGAACAATTGCGCCCCCTTCGGTAACACGGATAACGCGCCGGTTGAGAACGTCGGCGACCCAGATAGCTCCCTCTGCATCCAGGCAAATGCCGTCGGGCGCAACGGCCGCCCCTTCAAGGATCTTGCCCACATCCGTTGTTGCGGGAGGATCGCCGAATGAAGCCCAGGTGCGGCGCTCGCTCAATATGCCAGCGGAAACAGTGAAAGCGGTCAGGCGGTTGGCCATCGTCTCGGCGATGATGAGCGTGCGGCGGTCCGGGGTAAGTACAGTGCCATTGGGGAAGGCGAGATCGTGCGCGGCAATAGCGGGCGTGCCTTCGGGAGCGACCGAGATAAGTGCGGTGGAGCAGGCAGGTTCGCCGGCGAACAAATCGAATCCGAAGTTGCCCACCCAGGCGCGGCCCTCTTCATCGACGAGCATGTCGTTCAGGTAGCCGGCCGCAAGCGCAGAAAGATCGGAGTGCTCGACAATGGCCCCGTCAAGTTCGCGGCGAAAGACCTTGCGATCGCGCATGGAGCAGATAAGGAGGCGGCCGTCGGGAAGGAAGCCGATCCCAGCCGGCAGGCCATCCGTGCGGGCATAAGTTTCGACGGAGCCGTCGATTGAAACGGCAAGAATGCCTCGGGTGTAACGATCAGAGAAGTAGAGGCGGCCGTCGCGCCAGCGTGGGCACTCGGTAAACGAAAGGCCATCGAGAAGTGTCTTAAATATCGACATTGTGAGCATCTCAGAAAGGAAGCATCCGACGCATTTCCCGCGAGTAGTGTACGGGACATCCCGTCCGTTGTGCTACTTCCTCCCTGGTAACACCTTCGGCAATTTCCTTCATCTCGAGTCCTTTATCGGAAATGTGAAACCAGCCAAGCTCCGTAACAATGTCATTGACCACGCCTCTTCCGGTGAGGGGCAGTGAGCACTCCTCGACGATCTTGAAGGCTCCGTCCTTCGCATTGTGTTCCATTGCAACAATCACGCGAGCGCCACTGGCGACTAAATCCATCGCGCCTCCCATGCCTTTCACCATCTTCCCGGGAATAGTCCAGTTGGCCAGGTCGCCTCGGCTGGACACTTGCATCGCTCCTAATATGCTTATGTCCATATGGCCGCCGCGGATCATGGCGAAAGCCTGCTCGCTGCCGAAAACACTGGAACCGGGAAGGATCGTTATCGGCTGTTTTCCGGCGTTGATAAGATCGGGATCTTCCTGATCTGGAGAAGGCGGAGGCCCGATCCCCAGCAGGCCATTCTCCGACTGCAGAATCACCTCGATTCCGTCTGGCACGTACGCAGCGACCGTGGTGGGCAGTCCAATACCAAGATTGACATAGAACCCATCACGGAGTTCCCGTGCGACCCGCCTTGCGATAAGCTCTTTGCCGTCCACTATCGAAGTCCTTTACCTAAGTGTTATGCCGCCGAGCAGAAGGAGTTACACGCGTCATCATGCTAGAAGTGGAAGCCACCGCTGCACATGAGTACCTCCCCAGTGACGAAATCGGATAAGGGAGAGCAGAAGAAGAGCACAGTACCGGCCGCCTCTTCAGGTGTCCCAATACGGCTCAGGGGAGATTGAGCCACCGCCGACTCGAGCATCGCGGGCTGGACTCCGATGGGAATGCTTTTCCCACCCATGCTGATTTTTCCTTCCGGATTGAGCGGCTGCGTCATGCGAGTCTGGATGAGGCCAAAGCCAACCGCATTGACATTGATGTTATAGCGACCCCACTCCTTGGCCAGAGTTTTTGTGAGCCCAATAACTCCAGCCTTGCCTGCCCCGTAGCCTGCCTGGCCTGCATTCCCGTCCGTACCGGAGATTGACGTGATATTCACGACTTTGCGCATGACGCGCTTCCCCGCCGATATCTCCTTCTTGGCGGTTTCACGGAGATAACTGGAAGCGGCCCGCAATAAACGGAACGGCGCCACCACGTGGATGTCTAACATCGCCTGAAACTGTTCGTCTGTCGTCTTCTGAATCACGCTATCCCAACTAAAACCCGCGCAGTTCACAATGATGTCAATTGAATGGAAGTGTTCGAGCGTAGCGTCCACGATCTGCTGAGGAAACCCAGGGTCCGTAAGGTTTCCACTGATTGCTGCAACGAGATCGGGGTGACGGACCAGGCTCTGCGTTTCTTCGAGCGCATCGTAATCCAGGTCCGCTGCGAGAACACTACTGCCCGCGGAAGCGAGCAATTGCACGATGGCCCTTCCAATTCCTCGTCCACCACCGGTTACGATGGCGGTTCTTCCTTCCAGTGTGAAAGGCGCTTCAGGTCCCACAAGATTCTCAACGGTCATGGTTGCGCATGCTCCTTGATGAAGCGTCGCTCGATCGGCTTCTGAAACTCAGCGCCCACAACGATCCTGTCCACATAGATACCGGGTGTCACGATCTCGTCTGGATTCAGCTGGCCTAACTCAACTAACTCCTCAACCTCAACAATAGTAAGCTCGGCGGCCGTTGCCATTGCCGGGTTGAAATTCCGAGCCGTCTTCCGGAAGACAAGATTTCCGTGGCGATCGGCTTTCCAGGCCTTAATCAGCGAGACGTCCGCGCGTAAGGCGCGTTCCAAAAGGTAGCTCCTACCACCAAACTCTCGCGTCTCTTTTCCTTCACCAACGACGGTGCCGACCCCGGCAGGCACATAGAAGGCTGGGATGCCAGCGCCGCCTGCCCGAATGCGTTCGGCGAGGGTGCCCTGGGGAATCAGGGTAAGGTCCAGTTCGCCGGCAATGACTAGTTTCTCAAGCAATCGGTTTTCGCCAACGTAGCTGCCGATATGGGATGCGATGATCCCTGCCTCAAGCATCAACCCCATCCCGAAGCCGTCAACACCCATGTTGTTGCTGATGGTGTGCAGCCCTTTTACGCCCTTTCGAATCAGGGCCGCGATCAGGTTCTCCGGAATCCCGCATAGTCCGAAACCACCGAGCATAACGGTCATGCCATCTCGCAGATCTGCGATAGCGGCATCGGGAGAGGGCATGAGCTTGTTCACACGATTCGCATTTCCGGATGCGCAAATACACGCGCGCATGCCCTACATATGCTAATCAGAGGTACGGCAACGCGCTGTGTGCCAACCGGACAAATGAATGGCGCGATCTCACAGCCGCCAAGGAAGTTATATGGGCCCAAAGAAAGTACGAAGCACGGACAATCCACCTATTTTCAGACGTGCGAAGAAAATTCTTCCCAAACGTTTCCATGTTGCTGCACAATGAATGGACGGCGTGTGATGCAGACACAAATGTGTTCAAGTCGGACAGACCTTTGTCGCTATGATACTTCCCCTTTGGAATGAAAAACGATACGCGCCCTACAAGGTTGCAGCCCTGGTTGAGGTTCTTAGCGAGCAGGGGATAGCTCCCGAAGCGAGCTTGTCGGGAAGCGGCCTGTCGCCCGAGAGCCTCACGCAACCGCAGACATTGACCTCCATTCGCCAGTACATTACGGTCTGCCATAACGCTCTGCAATTGTCGAAGGATCCTGAAACTCCATTCAGGGTCGGCAGCCGCATTCCGCTTTCGGCATACGGTATGTACGGTTTTGCGCTGGTGTGCAGTCCGACAATCCGCGAGTACTTCCAAGTGGCGGTCAAGTATCACAAACTGGCCACGCCCATCCTGACCATGTCGTGGCGCGAGGAGAAAGACTGCGTGTCATGGGTGCTGGAGAAGAATCCAGTAATAGCTCATCCTGATTCCCTGGTCCGTTTCTTGTTGGAGCAGCACCTGACTCAACTGACAACCCATTTGAGAACTGTCGTCGAACCAGGCTGCTGCCACCCCATTCGTGCCGCACTCCCCTATGCTCCGCCGCGCCACCTGAACCTCTACAGGCGTTATATTGGCTGCGATCTAAGATTTGACCAACCGGTTTGCGAACTCACTTATCCGAAAGCGATTCTCTCTGAAAAACCACACATGGCACACCGACTCACTTCAAAGCTGATGTGGGATACATGTGATCGAATTCTGGGCGAAGTGAAGACATCGATCGGTGTCGCCGGCGAGGTGTACCAGATCATTGCGTCTACACCCGGACATTCCCCCTCCATGGAAATAGTGGCCGATCGCCTCGCCACCACGGTCCGCACGCTGCACCGTAGACTCCAGGCGGAAGCCGTGTCATATACGCAGATCCTCGACGACGTTCGCTGCAACCTCGCGAAGGAATATCTCCGTTCCACCAGGTTGAGCGTTGATGACATATCGGAACTTGTGGGATTCAGTGAAGCGGCGAACTTTCGTCATGCGTTCCACAGGTGGACCGGAAGCACGCCCGCCAACTTCCGGTCCTGATCCAACTTTCCGTCCTAACAAGAACGAAGTTTGTAACGCTCCGACTCTACCCACAAAAACAAAGACGTGGCGAGGGTGGGGCACCCATATGCAGTTACTGTCGCGATCGTCAGAACGAAAACTTCAACGCGAGTTGGATTACTCTCGGGTTGGTGCTCATCGCCGTGATCTTCCCGAAGGTAGTCGAAGAGGCGGCATTGTTGGGTCCTGCAAAATTGGGGTGGTTGAGAGCATTGAAGAAGTCGGACCGGAACTGTAGGCCAGCGTCTTCCTTGGGCCAACGGACCTGGAAGGTCTTGCTGAGGGAGAGATCTACATCGGCCTGGTCAGGCTCCCGGAGGATGCCGTTGGGGGTGTTCCCAAATCCGGTGGCTTTACCGTCGTCACCGATCACCGCCGGCTCCTGGAAGCAGGCTGTGTTGATGTAGCTGGTTTGCGCGCGATGACTGATCGATCCGGAAGTCGCGACATTCTTCTTGGTGCAACCCGGAGCGTAGCTTGCCCGATCGCCGGGAATGCCATAAACGTTGTTGATGTTGTTGTAGGTTATGCTGCCCTGTTGGCCATCCTGGACCACCGTAGCGGTTGCAAGACTCCAACCACCGAGCGTGTTTGACAGGAAAGCGTGAGATTTCGCCGGGCTGGGGAGAGCATAGTACGCGGAGAAGACAAACCGCTGCGGCCGGACGTTATAATCCGGCCCATATCCAGCCTCATGAGCGCGCAGTGCGGTCTGATCGCCGGTTGGTCCGAATTCGTTCGACCCCGTCGTGAAGCCCGGTACTGGGCTGAGCAATCGCATCCAGGTGTATGCAGCTTGGTACTGAAAACTATGTCTGAATTTCTGTGTCAGCGATGCTTGCAAAGCGCTGTACCAGGCTTCGCCATCGGTATTAAAGTAGTACATCGTGTTCGTTGTCCACCCGAGATAGGGTGCGCGCATGGGGATGTTGGCAACGGTATTTGTGGTCTGGCCGCGGATGGGGCTTGCGGCAGAGGCCAGAGGCGCCTGGTTAATGGTTCTGCCCAAGATTCCGTACAGGTCGCGTGCTCCGGCGTACTCGACGTCTAAAACAGCGCCACCAGGGAGTCCTGACTGTAAGCCAAGGCTATAGTGATAGATTGTGGGAGGACGCCAACCCATACCTAGCGCAGCTAGTGTGTAATCCGTATAGGGAGAGTAAGGCGCGAAGAGTGGGAAGGTTGGAGTGTACGGGAAGGGATTGGCGTCAGATGAGGCCGAGTTATACGAACCTGTATAGACGGCCCAAATTCCGGTCGGGGCTTCCGCGCACAGCAGCAGATTCATCTGGCCGTCGGTCGTCGAGTGATACATGCCAACGCCTCCGCGAAGGAGGACCCGATCGGAGCCGGGCAGCAACCAGGCAAACCCAAACCGTGGATTCCATGTATTCTGGCCGTCGCCATTGAACCCGAATGTGTTCTTCCCACGGATCACGCCAGGGGGAGGCGTGGGCCCGTTGTAATTGGAGTTAACCAGGTATCCGTTGAGACTTCCCGCCGCGGGTGGATTCGGATTAATCTGGGACACATCGACGTTGCCGCCGCCGTTGGCCGACCCGAGGTCGCCGATACGCTCCAGGCGCAACCCGAGGTTGAGCGTGAGACGCTTCGTTACTTTGTAGTTGTCTTGAACGAAGCCGTTGGCATCTTTGTATCGCCAGTCGCGCAGGAAGTCCCCAAAACCAGCGTACGTCTCGTAAATATTGCTGTATGTGCCGGGGCCGAACAAGTTACCCTGCCCCAGGAGGAAATCCGCCCAGGTAAGTGGGATTACATAGGCCTCGAAGTCAAATTTCCCCATGTTATCCCTGCCGTAGGTAAAGCCCCCACCAAAGGTGAACTGGTGTTTTCCCTTGGTCCAGGATAATGTGTCGGAGATCTGATCCTCTGACTCCAAAAAGTAAGTCGCCGAAGTTGTGCCCGTCTGGAAGCCATCGGAGATGAACCAGATATTGGGGTACGCGTTCACCTGGGCGGGGGCGTTCATGCCCAGGCTCGAAAAGGTAAACGCATTTCCGTAGGTCTGGTTCGACGTCGACCTATGGAAACCTACCAAGAAATTGTTCACTAAGCTGGGGCTCACGATGAAGGTCTCTCCGATCGAAGCCACATCGAAGCGTTCCGGTTGATAGAGTGGATTCCCTTCGGTCTCGTATAAAGTCGACCACTCCTGGTTGCTGAGCGCGCCGAAATAGCGAACCGCGATCTTGTTGCGGTCCGACAGCACGTAATCGCCGTTCACCATCCATTGGTTTTCATTGAAGAAGCCAGGACTGGTTACATACGCTTCGCCCTCTGAATCGAATCCGCCCGGAGCTGAAGGGTTGACGGTCTGCGCTGTCGGTATCATGTATTGACCGTTGGGCAGCTTCGTCTGGAGCAGCGCCAATGCCTGGGGAGTGATATTTGAGCCGTTGGCGGCGATCGTGCCACCATACGGGCCCAAGTAGCCTTCCTGGCCGCCGAACACTGCTCCCAATCCCGCTGCTGACCGGTCATTCGTTATCGGGGGCTCATAGTCAACTTTGTGATTCGCAAAGTCGGTCTCGTTGTACTGCTTTGTGCCCTGCCAGGAACCAAAGAGCAGAAGCTTATTCTTGACCAACGGACCGCCCGCTGTAAAACCATATTGATTCTGCCGCAGAATTCCGCGCGGCTCGCCGAAACTCTTCGTAAACCAGTCATTGGCGTTGAGATCTTCGTTGCGCAGAAACTCGAACATCGATGCGTGGTACTCGTTGCCGCCGCCTTTCGTAATGACATTGACGTTTGCCCCGGCATTGCGCCCCGTCGTCGCGTCAAACAAGGCCGTCTGCACTTTGAATTCCTGGATGGTGTCAGGATTGGGAGCCGGAATTCCCTGCGAGTAAATCCATGAACCCTGCGTGTCGTTGATCGTGAGGCCATTCATTTGAAAGTTGTTGTCGGTCGAAGTGGCTCCCTGGCTCATGATACTTCCACCTCCGGGATTGGCGTCCTGGCTGCCACCGCCTCTTCCGACACTGCTCGCGTTGTTGACCTCTTGGGAGACGCCTGCGTTCAAGCCAATAATCTGCGTGAAGTTACGCGTAACCAAGGGGAGGCTCTCAAGCATTTCAGAATCCGTCACGCGCCCCAATTCGCTCGATTCGGTCTGCAATTCCACGCTTGTAGAAGCCACGGTAACCGTTTCCGTCACCGCGCCCGTTCTCATCGGAATGTTCCGTACAGTTGTCTCTGCTACGATCACCTGCACGTCCGATGACGAGGCAACCTTGAACCCTTGTTTCGTAACTTCCAGCGTGTATTGTCCCGGCGGAAGCAGGGAAACAACATATAGTCCGCGATCGTTGGATAGCGAGATTCGCGTGGAGCCCGTGGACACATCCGTAACCCTGACCTGAGCGCCCGGCACCATTGCACCGGTAGCGTCCGTGATTGCACCGCTTATGGCGCCTGTTCCACCTGTCTGCGCACTTAGCAGCACGCTGGAAGCAGTGAGTGCGCATGCGAGGATCGACGCAATGGCGCAGTGTATGGGGAACATAATTTGCCTGCGAGCAGGTAGCACTTGCTGGGGATAGCGCATCTGTTTTTTCCTCTTCGAACCCGGCCTTTTCGAATCTCGCCACAGATAGCGATTGGCGAATAGTAGGAAAACAAATGCACGACGCGACAGGTTCTTAGCAGACATTATCATGTCATTTACAGACACCCGCTCCTGCTAGGTAAGGCACGAGGGAGCACCTTTGAAACGGGTAAACCCATCCCCGCGAGATGGCGGTCCATCGGCGGGATCTCTCACTAGCCTGGCGAGCCGCAGCGGGCGCACCCCGCCGGAATTAGCCCATCACGGCTTACATTGCGCTTGCTGAGCCGGGAGTTTGGGTGACCACAAGCCGACATTCCAACCCCAGGGGATGCCCCCACTGGCTCGGCGCCGGCATACAGTTTGTTCAATGAACTCGTACATCCCTGGCAGCAGATGATCTGACGGCTGTGGAACATTCTCGAACGCCATGTAGGAGCCAGTCGTTCCAAACGCCGGCCAATCCGGTTCATTCGCCGCCTGTGGCTTGCCTGTACGAGCGAACGAACTCCAATAGCCCACCATAGCATCTGAAAGCTTCTTCTCCTCGGGCGTTGCCGGAATTTTTGGCCAGAGTGGCGGTGTGGCATCGAATGTCCCAAACACATAGGGCAGCTCGCTAGCATGGAAGCCGTGCAGGCCGCCAGCGTCGGCGGCTGGGTATCCATGATCCCAAAAGTAGAGGAAAGACGGCTGCCCCTGCGCGGTCTGCTTTCTCACAAGTCGCTGCGCCGTCCATCCGTACAGCGCGTCTCGCGTTGTTGCCAATAGGCTCTCCGGCATGTTGGCGCTGGGATAGAGCCGCAGGAATTCGTCGGCGAGATCCCCATATCGGTCGCGAATGGTAGCTTCGTAGTCGGTCGCATTTGCGGGGGGCTGGGGTGCCAGAACCCTCAACGAGCGGATCTCACCGCTATTGAAACCCGCTAGCAGCGGTACAGGCGCCTGTTCGCCCTTGTCGAAAACTTCGACGAGCTGGCGCAGCATCACGTGTCCATCAATGGTGCCCCATGGCGCATACCCCGCCGCTGGCGCAGCCAAGCTCAGCTTCTCTGCATCCATCGCTCTCAACGCCGCAATATCCGGCGCATGCAGCGCGGCAGCGAGCTTCACACCGCTCTCCTCGGCAGAGGGCGAGCCGAAACTCGCTTTGCTCAACTCGGGCGTTGAAATCATGTAGGCGCTTTCCGCAATTGCCTTGGCGAACAGGCCTCGAGCCGGCGGAGCTGCCATAAGGTACATCACGCTCAGCGCGCCCGCGGATTCACCCGCGATGGTCACGTTGGAAGGATCGCCGCCGAAGGCGCGAATGTTGTGCTGGACCCACTTGAGAGCCTCGATCTGATCCAACAAACCATAGTTCCCCGATACTCCCAGCGGCGACTCTTTGCTAAGTTCGGGATGCGCAAGCCAACCCAGTACGCCCAATCGATAGTTGAATGAAACAACGACGATGCCGCGGGCAGCCAGGCGAGCGCCGTTGTAGGTCTCTTCTCTGCTCGCGCCGCCAACGAGTGCGCCTCCATAAATCCAGAAGAAGACGGGTGCATTGTCTGCGTGGATCGGAGTCCAGATGTTCAGCGTCAGGCAATCCTCGCTCATCGGCATAGGATTGCGGGTGTAGATCGTGGAAAGTGCCGGCTTGGGCTGCCAGCATGAGCTTCCGTACTCGGTTGCCTTTTTCACGCCTGCCCACTGCGGCATCGGACTGGGCGGCCTCCAGCGCGCTGAGCCCACCGGAGGCAACGCATACGGAATGCCCTTAAAAACGCGTAGTTCGCCTTCGGCCAGCCCCTCTACTATGCCGGCAGGGGCCTTTACGATCGGACCGTGTTTGTCATCGGATGGAGCTGACATGGATGAACCCTCCTCGGCGCTATACAAAAGCACCGGAGTCAGACAGGCGGCCACTGCGGCCCAAACAAGCGAGCGGCTAAGTAAGATCATGGAATCGTTCCTCCAACGGTACGGCTTTCGTTCTTAAGCACGCGCGCCAACGCCAAAAACAACGATATGGCGACAACATACAACGGCGCGAGCATGTAAAGTGCGATCTGCAAAGACTGATGTGGATGGCTCGCATGGAAATAGTCGCTAGCCGCGCCCACGAAGGTGGGGCCAAGACCTAGACCGATCAAGTTCATGATCAGCAATAGTAACGCGCCGGACATGACGCGCTGGTCTGGGCGCACCTCCTCCTGCACCAGGGTGACCGCCGATGTCAGATAGAAATAATTCAGAGACATTGCGGCGGTCAGGAAGAGCAACGCGAGATGCCATGAGCGAGCCCATACAAATGCGAGATAAAACGGGAGGGCAAGGCTAAGCGAGGCGGCGGGCACCAGGGCATAGGCCTGTTTCGAGCGTCGTGTGAACCGGTCTATCATCGGGCCAGATGCGAGGATGCCTCCGCCCATTCCGATCGCGACAACCAACGCATAATAGACGGCGATCTGGTTGAGTGTCATCCCTTTTTCACGCATGAGAAAGAGCACTGCGAAGCTGGTGAGACCGTAGGTGATGAATTGGTTGGCGCCGCTGGCGAGTGCGACCAGCATGAGTGAGGGCCGGGAAACGAACATCGCCAAAGTTTGCCGGAATCCTGTTTTGTTCGCGATCGCGGGAACGCGATCCAGTCCTCCTCGACGGGGTTCCGGCACGAGGACTAGGACGCCGAGCACTGCGATAAGGCCGACGCCGCCAAGGAAGACAAATGCATAACGCCAACTGAATGCAGCCGCAATGGAAGCGCCGAAGGCGATTCCCAGCGCTGCACCGATCGGCGGTCCAATGTTGTAGAGGCCCAGTGCTCTACCGCGACGGCCGGGTGGAAAATAATCGGAGATGATCGAGTACGAAGGTGGAACGCCGCCGGCTTCGCCGAAGCCAACCGTCATGTACCCGATGGCAAACTGCAGATAGTTAGCTGCGCCGCCGCAGCAGATGGTTGCGGCGCTCCAAATCGCACATGCCAGGGCGAGAATCCTCGACCTGCTTGTCTTGTCGGCGAGCCGGCCAACAGGAATGGAGATGCAGCAATAGAAGAGCGCAAAATAGAGACCGCCAATCCGTCCAAGCTGACCATCCGACACGTGCAGACTATCCTGGATCGGCTTCGCAAGAATCCCCGGCAACTGCCGTGACAAGAAGTTCAGCACATACACCACGCACAGCATGGCAAGCGCAATCCATGCACGTGGGCCGGGTGCTACAGGCTGCGGCGGTTCACCGCCCAGTCCATGCAGTCCAATCTGCGATCCATTCGGCGATGGAGATGGATTCGTTGCCATGCTCATCTTCCCTGCATCAGAGAACCTCAAACAAGGCCGCCGCGCCCATGCCTCCCCCCACGCACATCGTCACAACCACGTATCGTACTCCCCGTCGCCGCCCTTCAATCAACGCATGCGCTACCAGGCGATTTCCGGACATGCCATAAGGATGGCCGATGGAGATGGCGCCGCCATTCACGTTGAAGCGATCATTGGGAATGCCCAGCCGGTCGCGGCAATAGACCACTTGCACCGCGAATGCTTCGTTCAGCTCCCAGAGCCCGATGTCGTCCATCTTGAGATCAAAACGTTTCAGCAGTTTGGGAACAGCGAAAACCGGCCCAATTCCCATCTCGTCCGGCTCTGTGCCAACAACGGACATGCCACAATAGCGGCCGAGTGGCTCAAGGCCGCGGGCAACGGCCAGGTTTGCTTCCATCACCACGCAGGCGGATGCGCCATCGGATAGCTGGCTCGCGTTGCCCGCGGTAATGAAGCCGTTTTGCCGCACCGGCTTGAGCGAAGCGAGGCCTTCCATCGTCGTATCAGGCCGGTTGCCTTCGTCGCGCGTCAGCACCACCACCTGCATCGACGTCTCGCCGGTGGTTTTGTCGGTTACCGATTTAATCGTTTCTACAGGGATGATTTCCGCATCGAAGCGGCCCGCTGCCTGCGCTTCGGCCGTTCGGCGTTGCGACTGAAACGCGTACTCATCCTGCCGTTCGCGCGAAACGCCGTAGCGGCGCGCCACTACCTCGGCCGTGTCGATCATCGGCATGTAAATGTCCTTGTGAAGCGCGAGCAACTCCGGGTCGGAACCGAGACGGAGTTCAGTCGTCTGCACCAGCGAGATAGAATCCATGCCACCCGCTACGACGATATCCATCCGGTCCATCACCACCTGTTTCGAAGCCATGGAGATGCTCATTAGACCCGACGAACACTGCCTGTCAACAGTCTGCCCGGCCACTGAAACCGGCAACCCAGCGGCCAAAGCTGCGGTACGTCCGATCGTATGCTGCTGGCCCTGGGGCAGCGCCGACCCGACGATGCAATCCTCGATCTCAACGGGCTCAACATTTGCACGCGCGACAGCGGCGTGAATGGCGTGGCCGGCCAGTGTTGGCGCAGGTGTGGCATTGAATGCACCTCTGTACGCACGGCCGATAGGGGTCCGCGCCACGGAAACAATCACAGCATCTCGGCTCATGTCACGCGCCTTTCGATTCTGGCGAGGCGCAACCTGTCTTTTCCAACTCGACCTCGCTTGAGTCGCGATCTAGAAATAATTGCCATCCACGCTGATCGCCTGCCCGGTGACATTTCGCCCAGCTGGGGAGCTCAGGAAAAGACACATAAGCGCTACGTCGTCCGCAGTCACCATACGGCCCAAGGAAATACTCTTCAGGTATTCCTCCCGCATCGCCTTCTCTTCAATACCTTCCAGCTTGGCGCGGGCGCTGATTACGCCATCCATCCTTGGTCCTTCCACAATGCCGGGCAGCACTGCGTTCACCCTGATGTTGTCAGGGCCGAGTTCGATCGCAAGCGATTTAGCGATTCCTACAATGGCCCATTTTGTCGCCACATACGGCGTACGCCATGGAATGCCCATACGACCGGCAATCGACGAAATGCAGATAATGTTGGCGGCCTTCGACGCTCGCAGCATCGGAACAGCATGGTGCAGGCAGCGGAACTGGCCATTAAGGTTCACTTCGATTGTGCGCGTCCACTCTTGCTCTGTGATCTTTTCCACGCCGGCTGTTGGACCCGCGACGCCGGCGCAATTAATCAAGACATCAAGGCCGTCAAACATTTCGCGTTGCGTCTCGAACATAGATGCGACCTCGTGTTCGTCAGCCACATCGGCATGGGTCGCATGACAGGAGGGAACGCGTTTCTGGAATGCGGCCAGCGCGGCGTCGTCAATATCGCAGACGTGGATTGCGGCGCCCGTTTCCGCGAATGCGGATGCAATGGCGGCTCCAATACCGGAACCTCCTGCAGTCACCAGAACCCGCAATCCGGTTGGAGGATAGAGTCGATCCTGGAAAGTCATCTGTGTCTCAGCTATCATTGAACCTCGTTCGGATGAGGAGTTACCGCCGAATGCAATTAGGCGAATTGAACATTTTCAGGACCTTTCAGATGCAACATCTCTCTGACGTCAGAGGGCGCGGCGATTTCAAAGGAGAGTTCTTCAAGAATGCGACGGATCTTCCTGACCTGCTCAGCGTTGCTCGTCGCTTTGACACCAGGGCCGAGATAGAGATTGTCTTCTAGCCCCACGCGCACATTTGCGCCCATGATGGCCCCCATGGTCAAAAGGGACATCTGGTGGCGTCCTGCGCCCAGCACCGAAAAGTGATAGCTATCTCGTCCGAATAAGCGGTCAGCCGTTGATCGCATGATGAATATATTTTCCGGGTCTGGCCCGAGTCCACCGAGAATTCCGAAAACAGCCTGAATGAAGATCGGCGGTTTCATGATGTTGCGATCGACGAAGTAGGCGAGATTGTAAAGATGCCCCACGTCGTAGCACTCGAGTTCAAATCGAGTGCCGCCTTCTCCGATATGGCCAAGAATGTATTCAATATCAGCGAAGGTATTTCTGAAGACTCCATCTTTCATGCCCTCGATCTTCGGTTTCTCCCAGTCATAGCGCCAGTGCGTAATCCGCTCGGCTACCGGATGAATGGAAAAGTTCATTGATCCCATGTTCAGCGAGCACATCTCGGGTTTGGCCAGCACGGGATAAGCGAGACGCTCCTCGATCGACATATTGGAACTGCCGCCGGTCGTAATATTGATGATCGCGTTCGTACGTTCTGCCAGAACGGGGCAAATCTCCCTGAAGTGTGCCGGATCTCCCGAAGGGCTTCCGTCCCTGCCATTCCTGGCGTGAAGATGGACAATCGCGGCCCCAGCCTCGGCTGCCTCAACGGCACTGTCAACAATCTGGGATGGGGTGATGGGAAGATACTCCGACATGGTTGGAGTATGAACAGAACCGGTAATCGCGCAGCTAATGATGATTTTGCGATTATTTGGGGCCATTTTCGGTCTCGAAGAGGATCAATGACCGAACGATGATAGGAATTGGAGGACGGAACACGACAGGTTCACAGCGGACATTTTCGTGTCGTTTTTCGACATAGCGAGGAATTATGCATGCGAAGAACGTTCCCCGCTAAATAGGGATCAACGAAGCACTCGACGCGAGAGCTCCAAAAATGTTGTTGTGGTCGCGATGGCAAAAAGGCCAGCCCGATCGCATGGGCTGTGCTGTCGAGCAGAGAAGACCACCGGCCAATGGGGAATGCTGTTGCCGCATGAGATAGTGCGAAAAATCGCCGGCGGCTTGGAAGCGCTTACGCGCTCCCACTTTCTCGGACTTCGACGACTGATTGAATACTCCCACCGAGATCTGCACAGGAACAGCGAGGACGAACGAACAGTCGAAAAGGTGTGCTTGAATGCTGATGTGACACCGTGGTCTCTACGACCGTTCGGCCCGTTAGAACGGGTACGCGTGGAACTCATCGTGGCCAGGAGAACAATCTCCATCTGAAGGCCGAATACATAGACGCAGACTGCTCCCCTCGTCCTCAATGTCCCCTTACATTCATGCGGCGGGCGATACACAGTGTTTATAAATCCAATCCACCTGGACGTAAAACCGGCTTCTCGGCCAAATAAGCCGGAGACCTGCTGCGACTTCCCACGCGAGTAGTGAATGATAAAGGACGTTATCATGCACGAACTGTCGGCACCGGATGGTCTGTTGTCGGTCGCATTCGGTTTCTTGAAAACCCCGGTCCGTTTCGCCGTGGAGGAATACGGCCATCATCTGAGGAATAAATGTTCTCAGACACCAGCTTGTCCCCATATGTTGCTGGGAGCCGGCCCCCTGGTTCCCAGGTTGAGCGGTTCTGTGGCCGCCGTCAGACCCGGACACCGGCCGCGGCATTCTGGCGGGACAATTCGGCAAGTTAGATGCAACGCCACAGTTTCACCCCCGGCTGGTGTCTGGACTGCCCAAAATGACGAAATCGCCGATCCTATGCAAGGCTGCTTGAACCTCCTCTCGGAAGCATTGCACACAGTCCGCAATCGCACGAGGCAAAATGCAACCCTGTTTAGGGCTCTGACGTGGCGCTACGGGTGAGAACGTCCCCGTATCCAAAGCAACCCCGCCGGCGCTTACCTCATGGCCATCGAAAGACAGTTTAAGATGTAGGCGCTGGCAGGATTGCTTTGTTAACAGAGACTTCATGATCGGTGGTGATGGCTGAAATACCACCAGAAACCTGGACCCCGTCAATCCTTGTCTGATCCTGGACAAGTGCAAGTGAAACGCCAAAGCTAAAGGACCCTTCGGCGTTTTCCGGGAGAAATTACGCCTGCCTCTGCCCTGACCTGAAAAACATCAGGTGAGATTTCAGTCGCTTTTATTGGTGGGGTCGTTGCGCTGCGTTGTGCGCAAGCACATCAAGCTCCGAAGCGGCCAGCAGAAATCCACCCACACCGTAGACATAGCTGGCAGACGGCTTGAACTTTCCTGGCTGCCCGTCAATCGGCTGGATCGATCCGAGCCACCCATCCGCATAGATATGAGCCAGCATCCCGGCCCAGGCCCTGGTGACAATCGGCTCAAACTTTGCTCTGTCCAGCAGGCCGTGGTTGATGCCCCACACAAGCGAATACGTAAAGAAGGCTGAGCCTGAAACCTCAGGCAGATCGCAGTCGGCGGCATCGAGCAGTCCGCTTCGCCACAGACCGTCCTTCCCCTGAATGGAAGCAATTCGATCGGCCATCTCTTTGTACTGGGCAATGTACTTTCCACGGCTTGGGTAGTCTGCCGGCATCTGCTCGAGCACCTTGACAAAGGCTCCCATCACCCAACCGTTGCCGCGCGACCAAAATAGCTTCTGGCCATACTTCTCTTTACGCGCCAGATAACTGGCATCCCGAAAGTAAAGGTGTTCCGAGGGGTCATACAAGGCCGCCTATGTCTCCCACCACTCCTTATCCATGTAGTCCAGACAACGCCGGTCGCCGTTGGCCGCCGACATTTTGGCCAATACCGGAGGGGCCATAAACAGCGCCTCGCACCACCACTAAAGCAGTTTCTTTTTATCATCAGATCGCACCACGAGGCGATCGAGAATCCTCTTCATATCCGTCATTCGGATGGTATCTCGCTTGTCCAGATACAGGTCAAGATACGCCGCCCCAGCGCCATATCGTCTGCATGAGGGAATCGCGCGCCGAGCAACTTCCGATCAAATCCCTCGGCCATCTTGACCATCGCATCGTGAAATCGAGGATCACCGGTTGTCCGGGATGTTGCAAGAAATCCGTCGTACAAGGCGGCATAGGTCCACTGCTGGTTAAAGGTCGCTTGAGCTCGCACCAGTTGCCAATTGGCCACCATTTCCGCGACCGTGCGAATGGCCGTGTGCGTCAGCGCAGGAGAGAGGCCTGTGGCGAGCGGCTCAGGGTTGTCGGGAGCATCTCCTGCCGTAGCCCGCTTCACGGTGGATGCTGCGGCCGACGCCGAGGCAGGTTGCTGTGTGGTCGCCTGGGCATTCGCCCTCCATCCGGCCAATCCCGCTATCTCTGCGAGCGCAAAAAATAGAACTACGGATTTTCCGCGGATACTTAGAATGTTTGCCATTGTGGTTTCTGCCTTTGCCTTGGGCTGAAGACTTCATGCGCCTCAATCGCCCAACTCATCTTACCCGTGCCATCAAAGGAAAGTAAGAGACAAACGGTTAGACACTTGTAGATTGCATCCAATCCAACGACCGTGATTGCATTGTGTTTTGATTGGAGCTTGCGGGGAGCGACCGGCCTTCCGCAGACGTGTTGGGAAGAAGAAGATTTCTGAAGACTTCGGTAGCCGCAGGCTGCTCGACCGCGGCAGCGCTCCCCTGGGGTCTGACTCATCCATCGAATGAGTCCCCAGCCTTCCAGCTCGTGGCCCAAATGGATCGCACCCGGATTCTGCGCTTCGCAGAAATGTATCTCTCGCAACCGCCCCAAACCATAACCGCCTTCCCGGCTAACCGCAGCGCAGGCGGGTTGCACGACTTTTTTTCTCAGGCGGACTATTTCTGGCCCAATCCGAGTGACCCAAGTGGCCCTTACATCAATCGGGACGGCCAGAGCAATCCAGACAACTTCGACGACCACCGAAAAGCGATGGTGGCACTTTCAGTGAGGATGCCTTGCCTGACAGCCGCATGGCTCCGTACCGGAGATCGCCGGTATGGAAATCTGGCCTTCGCTCACTTGCTCGCATGGTTTGTGGTGCCTGAGACCCGAAAGAATCCGAACCTGCTGTACGCACAGGCAATCCAGGGCGTTTCAACGGGCCGTTCCATTGGAATCATCGACACGCTTCACCTGGTGGAAGTGGCGAGGGCCGCCAGCATTCTTTCCCCGGCCCTACTGAGCCCGGCGGACCATGCAGCAGTCAGAGCCTGGTTTGATGGTTATCTCAGCTGGCTCTGTAACAGCGATCGCGGGCAGCAGGAGCGTAACACAAGAAATAACCACGCCATGTGCTGGGCGCTGCAAGCGGTGGAGTTTGCGCGCCTTTGCGATAATCAAGCCGTCCGCAAGCAGGTCTACCAGTGCTATCAGCAAACGCTATTGCCAGATCAGATGGCTCTGGACGGGTCATTTCCCTTAGAGCTGGCACGAACCAAGCCCTATAGCTATTCCATTTTCAACCTCGATGTGCTGGCCTGCCTGTGCCAATCTCTCAAAGGACTTGTTCCCGATCCGCTGCTCTTCCATCTTGACGATGGACGCGGCTTGGCAAAGGCAGCGACCTTCCTTTACCCATTCCTGAAAGACAAATCCAGTTGGAAGTGGGCAAAAGATATCGAACATTTTGATGATTGCCGGTTCGCTCGCCGGGCCTCTTGTTTGCTGGCATAGCCTGTCAGGAGCAGCGGTACATCGACCTATGGAAGACACTGAATCCAGATCCGACGGATAAGGAGATCATTCGGAATTACCCGATCCGTCAACCGCTTCTCTGGGTTTGAGTTCACCAGGTGTACACGGCAAGGATCGAAGGCGCACCCGTCTTGGCTTCGATCACACTCACCTTCAGAACCACCTCAATATTCCGGTTTCCAAAGTCGCTTCCCATCTTCTCTTTGAGGAGTTCAAGATAGTGGGGGCTGGTTACAAACTGCGCGGCAGCTTCGGTTCCGTTGCGGCCAAGCCCGGCCAGGGCTACCACCCATCCGTCTGTCGTGGGATCTCTGAACCGCGCCACCAGAGCGTAATCATCTGCGTTGGAGTAGGGAACGGACTGGTCTCTCTCCCATCCTGTTGCCGGCTGCATCCCGTCCACAATTCTCGCCTGCGGGTCGGGCATAAAGTGATACCGCAGCGGCTCCATCAGGCGTATCGTCCATTGGTTGTTGTATGCGCCTAGCAAGGTTACGGAGTGTTCGCGTAAATCCGTCAGGGTGGACCAGGGAGCGGCAATCAGCTGGGTCCGGATTCCCGATCTCTCCATCGCTGCTTCAATCTCGGCGATTGCCGCAGCTCCCTGCATGGATACGAACGGATACTCGACATTCCCATTCGCTCCCGCCGTGATGACGCCGGAGTAGCGATTCTGGGCGAAGACGACACTGCCCGTGCAGATCACCACCTGGTGCTGGTCACGCAGCACGGGAGCCCAAAACTCATCCACAATGGTTTCGGGATGACTGGTGCGGTATCTCCACAAAAACCCTGCTGCTGCGGCAATCACGACAACAAATGCGGCAGCGGACCAGAGCAAGATTCTGGAGCGCTTTTTACGTCGTCCCTGGGCAAGGCTGGCAGCAATTTCTGCTGGCGAAACCGGCCAAAAGGGGCGGCCTTCCATCCCCTGCTGCGACGCGATGGCCAACTCCGTGACTCCGCCCTTGCGATCTTCAAAGCTATCTGCATGCAGGAGAGGCCTTGTTTCGAGGTCTGCAGGGGCCCTCGTTTCTTCCGCCTTCTCGTGGCCTTGCAGGAACTCGGGAATATAGGAGCCCGCCGGAAGATAGATGCGAATGTTGGAGTCTTTTCCGTCCTCGTGATAGAAGAGCAAAAGCCTTTTTCGAACTTCTCCGGCGGTATATCGGACCACGGTGTCCGCGTTCGTGTCGTATGTGGCAGGCCGCTCGAAGACCTCGACGCCGAGAGTACGCTCCTTGAGCAAATCCGCCTTGCCAGCCAGCGTATTTTCGACGATGTATTTCAGCAGCGCAGGATAGCGCTTGCTGTTGCAAAAATGCGGACTGGCCAGAACCTTTTGTAATTCACGCAGAACCGCGTCACGATCCTGCTGGGTCTTGGGATGCCATCCGTCCGGACTTGCGCTGCTTCTGCTCATGCAGTTCATCGGATGATACGCGTCCAATTCACTGCTTGCAAGGACGTTTGACACAAAAAAGCAGTGAGTCTAAAACACACATTTCATACGACATGAGCGTCGTGTTCCGAACCAAACCGTGAGTCACTTGCAAGCAATGGGTCAGACGGCCCACCATAGGCCCGTTTTGATAAGAGGTTTAAGACTGGACGGAATTTTGTGCGGCTTGTCACAGTTTTGACGTTCGCAAAATCGCCCCATAGGCTGCCGGGACAAACCAGCCACCTTTCGAAAAGGGGCCTGCTTGATTGACTCGTCCAGACGGCAATTCATGTTGACCGCATCCGTTACGGCTGCCGCTGCGCTCTTCCCGGTTCCGATGCGCGCGGCCGAAATGTGGTCGATCTCAGCAACGGACAAGTCGGTGGTCTCGCCAAAACGGCTGGACACCGGCTGGCAATTCCGCAAAGGTACAATTGGCGGCGTTGACAAGGTCTGGCAATCAGAAGAGGCCTTTTTGTGGCAGGCCGTAGATTTGCCTCATTGCTTCAACGCCCAGGATGCATGCGACCCCGACAAGGCGTATTTTCGAGGACAGGGATGGTACCGTACCCGCCTTTCCATCAGCAATCCCTTCGCAGGCGGTCGCACCTTGCTGCATTTCCAGGGCGCGGGTCAGACCACGACGCTTTGGGTCGGGTCCACGCTCATCGGAACTCACAAGGGCGGATATGACGAGTTTGTCCATGACATTACCGATGCCATTCTGCAGCTTCCACCCACGGATGCAAAGGAAGGCGTCCCAGTCGTTGTTCTCTGCGACAATTCGCCGGATTTAAACAGAGTCCCGTCCGATCGCAGCGATTTCTGCCTCTACGGTGGCCTTTATCGCCACGTAAACCTGATCTACCTGCCCGGAATCGCAATCGGCTCCGTTCATATCCTGCCCGTGCTCCTGGCGGACGGGTCTGCGCAAGTAACGGTGCAGGCAAAGCTCTACAATCCCTCAAACACGAACACGTCTTGCACGGTTTCGGTTCATGTCGCAGATGCGCAAGGCAACTCGATTCATCAGTCGACGCAGAAACTTCCCTCCTCGACAGGATCTCAGCAACTTGCGGCATTCAAGGCGCCACAGCCGAAGCTTTGGTCGCCCGACACTCCCTATCTCTATCAGTGCAGTGTCATGCTCTCCAGCCCCGCGGGCGAGACACATCTCGATGAGCGCTTTGGCATGCGCACGGCTGAGTTTGTCGAGCACGGCCCGTTCCGGTTGAATGGCAAGCGGTTGCTTCTGCGGGGCACACAGCGGCATGCGGATCACGCAGGCGTTGCCGCCGCGATGACCGACGACCAGGTGCGCCAGGAGATGCAGTTGATTCGGGAGATGGGCGCAAACTTTATTCGTCTCGCGCACTATCAACAGGATCGGCTTGTGCTGGATTTATGCGATGAGTTGGGCCTCATGGTTTGGGAAGAAGTTCCGTGGTGCCGTGCCGGAGTGGGCAGCGAAGCCTTTCAGACCAATACGAAGGACATGCTCACCCACATGATCGACCAGCACTATAACCACCCCTCCGTGATTCTTTGGGGGCTTGGCAACGAGGACGACTGGCCAGATGAGTATCCCTCGATGAATCAGCAGGCAATTCGGGGCTTTATGACCGAGATCCGCGACCTTGCACATCAGCTCGACAGCTCCCGCCTCACCTCTCTTCGACGCTGCGACTTTGCGCGCGATATACCCGATGTGTATTCCCCTTCAATCTGGGCGGGCTGGTATCGCGGGAACTACCGCGAATACGAGCAGAGCGTCCTGGCGGAACGCAATCGCGTCAGGCGATTCATCCACATCGAATGGGGTGCGGACAGTCACGCAGGACGCCACTCGGAAGATCCTGACGCCGTTCTGCGCAAGGTGGCTACCGGCAATGGGACCGATGAGCGTGGACTCGATTACCTGAAGAACGGCGGCGACGTTCGGGTATCCAAAGACGGCGACTGGTCAGAGACCTACGCGTGCAATCTTTTCGACTGGCACCTCAAGACTCAGGAACGGCTTGATTGGCTGACGGGCTCCGCTCAATGGGCCTTTAAAGACTTCGCATCTCCGCTTCGCCGCGACAATGGGATTCCGGGCGTGAATCAGAAGGGCGTTGTGGAGCGAGACCTGACGAAGAAAGAATCGTATTTTGTCTTCCAGTCTTATTGGTCCGATCATCCGATGGTTCACATCTACGGGCATAGTTGGCCGGTACGCTGGGGTAGCCAAGGTGAAAAGCGCACTGTCCAAGTTTACTCAAACTGCCAGCGAGCAGAGCTTTTTCTCAATGGCAAATCCCTCGGAACCATGTACCGCAACAGCCAGAACTTTCCCGCGGCCGGCCTGCGATGGGAGGTTGCATTTGCCAGCGGCTCCAACCATTTACGCGCCATTGCAACCAAGGGTGGCGTGACGGTTGAGGATGAAATCGCGCTGACCTACCAGAGCGAGCCGTGGAGCGAGCCTGCGGTCCTGAAGCTTTCTGAAAAAGAACGCCGCGACAACATCGTCGTGGTGGAAGCAATGCTTTTTGACGGCAGAGGCGTGCGTTGCCTCGATTCTGCCAAGGCCCTGCGCTTCTCGCTTTCGGGCGAGGGGAGCTTGATCGACAATCTCGGAACCGTCCGAGCATCTCGCGAAATACAACTTGCAAACGGACGAGCTCAAATCTCGGTCGTTCGCAGAGGAGCATGCAGAATCGAGGCCAAGCCTGACGGGCTGCCCGCTGCATCGCTCTCGCTCTAGGAGGAAGGCCATGACGCCGCACATAAACACGAAAGCCAGTCAAGCTGCGTATTGCGTTTTCTGGCAAGTCGGAGATCGCGCCTTCACCCTAGTCTTTCGTCGTCCACCCACAACCAGATGAAGAAATCGCAACCAGGTAAGAATTTCGGAGGCACTATGAAAACAAGCAGATTTACAAGGTTTCTCATAACAGGCACGCGGCTCCTCGCAGTGCTTCTTGTCGTCCTGGGCGGAAGCCTGATCGGCAACGCGCAGCAGATCACCGGTTCCATCGTGGGAACGGTAAGTGACCCACAAGCAGCGGTGATCGGCACAGCCACGGTGCTGGCAACCAACGTCGAAACCGGATTCACTCGCTCGGCCCCGACCAACGGCTACGGTCAATACCGTATCGATTATCTGCCCGTTGGCAGGTATACCATTCAAGTTACGGCTGCCGGCTTTGAAAAGTTCGTGCAGCAGAACATCGTCCTCACCGTCGATCAGACGCAAACGGTGAACGCCACACTGACGATTGGCTCTGCATCGCAGACCATCACCATCACCGACGCTCCGCCGCTGGTGGATACATCGAGCGCCGTACTGGGCAGAACCATTGAGCCGGAGGAGGTCATCGGCCTGCCGCTGGTCAACCGCAATGCTTACACCGAGCTCTCCCTCACGCCTGGCATCATGGCCAATACCAGCAGTACTACCCAGAACCCCTCCGGCACCCCCAATTTCCAGGTTGGACTGCCATCCGAAACTGTCCAGGTTAACGGCTCGCTCGATTCCGGCAACGGAACCGTCGCATTCTATCTGGATGGCGGCAACAACATTACCGGTATGCGCAACTACGGCAACCCGGCTCCCAACCCCGACGCAGTCGAAGAGGTCCGCGTGGACACCAACGCATTCGCGGCCGAATACGGTCAATTCTCCGGCGCTATCGTTTCGGTGATCACAAAGTCGGGAACGAATAAGTTCCACGGCAGTCTGTTCGAGTTCAACCGCAACACTGACTTCAATGCCTGGAATTGGAATCCATCTGCTGGCTCCATAAAAGCCCCTTACCACCGCAACCAGTATGGAGGAACCGTCGGCGGCCCCATCAAGCACGACAAGTCCTTCTTCTTCTTCAGCTATGCTGGCCTGAAGCAGATACAAAGCGGAACAGTCTCAGGCGCTACAGTTCCCACGCTCGCCGAGCGCCAAGGTGACTTTACCCAGTCCTCGCTGACCTCGGGCCTTATTTACAAGCCGGGCTCCGGTAAAAAGGTTCTCGAGAATGGCGCAAACAATGGCCCCGGTTGCCAGCCCAACCTTATATCCCCTGCTACTGCCGGGTATTGCATTGCGCAAGCCGACCTGGACCAAACCGCTCTAAACCTCGCGCCCGTAACGGCCCCCACAAACCTGGTTTCCATTCCGTTGCCCAACGGCCCTGCGGTTGCAAAGACTGGCGGCGCATTGTGGTCAGGCCTCTACAACACTCCGACAGACCAGACAGAATACTTGGCAAAGTATGACGAAAACCTCGGCGCCAAGGACCATCTGGGGGTAACTTACTTCTATACCAACACGACGTCGACTCCCAGCGGAGGCGGCAACATCAATTGGACCGGAGTTAAGTCCCATTCCGGACAGACGAATGTCAACATCAGCGACGTTCACTCCTTCACCCCCAACCTGGCCAATCAAACCTGGATCACCTTTACGCGGGCCATGGGCGGACGCACCATGGTCCCTGTGACCGGCGAAGCCAATCAAACCCTCGCCAGTTTCGGCTCGAACTTCGCCATCCAGGGACCGCCCGCACTGCCCCAGCTCACCGGCGCCGGCTTTAACACGGGTAACCCGAACGCCGGCCCCGTCACGGGTTCCGACAACTATGAAATACGTGACATGGTCACCCAGACCAAGGGCAAGCACAACCTGTCCCTTGGCGGTGAGTTCTCTCTCGACAAGACCATGTTCCTAGCCAATCTGAATAACTATGGCGAAATCAGCTTCTCGACCTCAGCGCCCACCAGCACGGGTGTTTCGCTTGCGGACTTCATGACCGGCCAAATCAGCGGATTTGAGCAGGACTCGCCTTATGTCACGCACCTGAGCACCTGGCACACTGCGTTCTTTGCGCAGGACAACTACCGCATCACGCCCCATTTCACCGCCAATATTGGAGTGCGGTGGGACATCGATACGTCTCCCACGGAAGCTCACGACAGGACGGAGTCGTTTATTCCCGGCCAGCAATCTACTGTCGCTCCGGGAGCTCCGGTCGGCGTAGTGTTTCCTGGGGACAAAGGCATCGGCCGCGGCATCATCAGCACGCCGTTGGGCCACTTTTCGCCTCGTCTCGGCTTTGCATGGGATCCGTTTGGGGACGGCAAGACCTCCATTCGCAGCGCAGTGGGCATCTTCTACGGCACCAAGAGCGGCAATGAGTGGAACCAGCCCGGCAACAACTCGCCGTTCGCCATTCGCAACGCTTTTGGCTCCGAAACATCCCTCACCAACATTTACAATGTCGGGTTCCCAAGCACAGGTGCGGGTGGCGGCATCTTCCCGTACACCTATACGCCGTCGAATCCAAAATTCTACCCGAGTGGAAGCATTGAAGCCATCGGCCCGAATTTCAAAGATTCGTCGGTCTACCAGTACAACCTCAGCGTGCAGCGCCAATTGCCTTACAAGATCACCGCAACGGCTGCTTATGTAGGCACACTGGGCCGTCACCTGAATACCTTCATCGACGCCAACTACGCACCTTACGCAACCGTAAACGCCAATGGCGGCGCGCTAGTCGGCGCTCTTGGCACTTCAGCCGCAAGCTACGAGCAGCGTCGTCAATTCGATGGGGGCATCAACCTTACGCCTGGAACCCTCAACGGAATCACCTACCTGCTCTCAGACCAGACTTCCAACTATAACGCGCTTCAAGTTTCGGCGAGCAAGACCATGTCAAAGGGCTTCACACTCACCGGTTTCTATGTCTGGAGCCGCGCGCTGGAAAGCGGAGAGTTCGTCGAGAATGGAGAGATGACTGGAGTGCAGGATTACGGCTATCTCGGCCATCCCTTCACTGCAACCAACAACAACATGGGAGCGGTCGGCGGCGGCCTCAAGGAAGAATATCAGCCCATGGCTAACAACCGGGATGGCAATGCGACCATCTCCGGCATGTGGAAACCCGACTACTTCAACGGATCGAGCAAGATGGTCAAGGCGGTGTTCAACGGCTGGACGATCTCCTCCATCGCCTATTTCGAGGCCGGCCTGCCGAATACGGTGGCATCCGGATCCAACCTGAACTTTGACTCGAAGGGCAACAGCCGCCCCAACTCTACTGGTGTTCCGTTCAAGTTGGACCCACACCGCTGCCGTGTGTGCGGCGCCACTGGCCAGAGCTCAAACAGCGTACTCACGCAATGGTTCAACAGCACGTATGCCGTTGACCCTGCCACCAAAAAACCCTACAACAATACTGCGGGAGCCGCCGGGGTTGGGATGTCGTACATTCTCAACGGACCTGGCCAACAAGGCGGCATCGGACCTGGCGGTGCGGATGGCAACGTGAGACGCGGCACCATCATCGGACCGGGCCTCAAGCAGATGGATGCCGGCCTGCTTCGCGACGTCAAATTCGGAGAAGGAATCACGTTCCAGTTCCGCGCAGAAATCACCAACGTCATGAACTGGGTGAATCTCAACAACCCGACCACCACAAACATCACATCGGGCTCGCAGGGTACCATCACCTCAACCGCCAACTCATCCAACGGCGATACCCAGCGCATCATTCAGTTGGGCGGACGGTTAACTTTCTAGCTCTGTTGCTGCATGTCCAACTCTGCGCCCGTTCCAGTGAGCGGGCGCATTTCTTCAACAACTCATTCCATTTCCGAGTGCGGAGATTTTGAAAGCCCATGAGACATCTGTCGAGAAGAGAGTTCTGTTCCATTACTGCCGCCCTTGCGACTACGGCACTGAACGTACCACGCAGCCTGCTCGCTCAGTCATCCGCGATCCAGGTTTCACTTGCAATCGATCCAGCGAGCACTCTGGCGAAGGTGCCCTCCGATTTTATGGGGCTGAGTTATGAGAGTGGGCAGCTTGCTTACCCCGATTTCTTTGCGCCTCAAAACAAAGCATTGATCCAGATGTTCCGCACGCTGAGCCCGGCCGGGGTTCTGCGTCTTGGCGGCAACCTGAGTGAGTTCACGGTGTGGTCAGACACAGAGCCGGCGACTCCAACTGAAGCCGGCGGCCTTGTCGGGCCCGATCCCGGACATCGCGAGCCGCGCACCTTTACTATCACCCCCAACTCGATCCGCAACCTGCAAGGCTTTCTCAGCGCCACCGGCTGGCGCTGCATCTATGGCCTGAACCTTGGCGGAGGCACAGTTGAGCAGGCCCTGGCTGAAGGTGCATTTGTGGCAAAAGCCCTGGGGCCGCAATTGATCTGCGTGCAATTCGGCAATGAACCGGACCTCTTCAAACATCGCGCTCAAGGGAATCAGCCCTGGACCTTCGACGAATACCTCGCCAAGTGGAAGACGTTTCGCGCGGCGTTTCATGAAAAGCTTCCACTGGTTGCGGTAGCGGGGCCTGACACCGCCTTCAACCAGAAATGGGTAACGGAGTTCCTTGAAGAAGTTCCGAAGGAGGTCGTGCTCGCAACCAGCCACTACTATCCTCTCGGTCCACCCACCGATCCGCAGATGACCATTGACATGCTCCTTCATCCTGGCGCGCGCTTTGAAAATTCCTGCCGGCAGGCGATTGAATCCTCAAAGGCTGCAGCGTTGCCCTTCCGCATGGCGGAAGGAAACTCCTGCTATAACGCGGGTAAGCCGGGTGTCAGCGATACGTTTGCGTCCGCGCTTTGGGCAGCAGACTACTGTTTGCAAATGGCTTCCCTGGGCTGCGTTGGAATCAATCTGCATAGTGGCGCAAATGGATACTATTCGCCCATCGTTGGATCCATCGGAACTGGCTTCACTGCCCGTCCCGAATACTATGGCCTGATGCTTGCGCAACAGTTCGCGGGATCCTCTTTGATTGAGACCACGCTGGATGCACATGGAACCGATGTTACGGCCTACGCAGCGGTGGCGGATGCTTCGGGACTCGTTGCGATATTCAATAAAGATAGCCGCGATGTGGATGTGGTGATCGCTGCAGCCACTACGCGTTTCAAGCATGCGACGGTGGAGCGCCTTGAAGCTCCAGCCATTGACGCCAAGGCTGGGGTCACATTGGGTGGAACGTCCGTGAGTAGCACTGGGCAATTTCAACATCGCAGCGGCGAGCCACTCAACTTCCTCAACGGGAAGCTGAGCATGCACATTCCGGGCTACTCCGCACTTCTGATTCGACTGGCATAGGAAGAGAGTCTCGCAGGCTGTTTTAGCAAAGGGAAAAGCTCCCATAGTTGGGAACCTCATTCTCAATGCAATTTCGGCCTGCCCAGTCATTTATCTGTGAGCGTTTCCTCTTTGTACCTTTGTAGTGCGTTCAAGAGTTACATACCAAACATTCCCAAGCCACTTGGAATATGCGGCGTGGACGACGGGGCTCGAATCCGCGACCTTTGGTGTACCGAGGAAAAGGTCACCTAGATTGGTAACGGGAAGTCGGCATTGCGACTGTAATCTGGTGACTTGCTGTCGGCTTAGGATCTACGGCTACGCGGTCTGGTGCAAGGCTGCAGTGAGCATGTCCCTCCTCCAGTCGAAAGCATGCCGCACACTTGGATCATCACGCGGTGGCCGCTTTGTGGGGGAGACGACGACACTCTGCCAGCGGATGTCTTCTGGGGCCACCGATCACGGAAGCTGACGAGTAGAGGGGAACTTCCTGGAGTACTCTGATGGGCGAAGAGAAGCGTGCGAACGCGTACGAAGAAGAGCACCTCTAATGCGGATTCATCAAGAACTCTGTTTCCATCTGAGGCCGCGATCGCGAGCTGATGACAGCTGGGATCTCACGCTTTCCTCTGTTAAATTCTTGATTGATCGGAGATTCTAGCGGGTTTCCTCTATTGTATCGGTTCTGGTCTGGGCTGATGCTTGTCACATCAACCGCCGGACTTGTCTGTGTACACTGTTTCTGGTCCATGTGGTGGAGCACGCTCATCCGGGCCGCTGGCCCAGTTGAGAACGCCGATGTGTGTGTGGCCATTCCGGCAATTCTGAACGAAGGGAATTGCTCTACGAAACCTAACCAACCACGGAAACATCAACCAATGCCCAAATGTTTGCCCAAGCTCGTCAGGGCTGAGGTTATCGCAGAGGTGACAGGCTGGTCGGTCAAGCTTATCTACCGCCTAGCTCAACAAGGCCGGATCCCTCACTACCGCATCAGTGGCACGATCAGATTCGATCCGCAACAGATTGCAGAATGGCTCGAGTTCCACCGGATAGCGGCATAACCTGGTCCGGCGTCTGCAGCGCTGGGCCTTACCTTTCGTCCTACCATTCGATCGCGTTTATCGCATCCTGGGCCTCAGTGGCGGTCTGGGGCGTCAAATATCTCATCGTCGATGCTATATCCTTGTGGCCCGCGTACGCCTGGACCGTTCGCAGATCGATTCGTCGCCTCAGCAGGGTTGTAATGTAGGTTCTACGGAACCGGTGCAGAGTGAATTCCTTACATTCTTTTTGCTCCAGGCACGGGTCGCAACGACCGCAGTTTAATCCCGCATGTTGAGCGACGTGCTTGAGCATCCGCAACAGCTTGGTGTTTGGCTTCTGGTTCTTGGTCCCCAGGATGAGGGTCTGCCCTGGACGCTTCTGCTGCCATTCCTTGAGTGCATCAAGCACGTCTTTCGGCACTGGCACTTCTCTTTGCTCCCAGGTTTTCACGGTGAACTTCCACTGAGGCTTCGCTCGCACACGAAGCGTCTTTGATTCCCAGTCGATATCGCGGAACTCGACGTGCCGCAGCTCCTGATCCCTCAAGCCGCACTTCAGTGCGATCAGAATGCACATGCGCATGTATGGATCGGCAGTAACACGTAAGGCGCTCGTCTGCGCGGAAGAGTACATGTCAGGCAACTTCTCTTCGTATCGGGGCCTTGGCGGGATATGTTTGGGGTCGATACCGGCGAATCGCAGCCAGGAAGCGAGCCGCATGTGCTTGTTGAAGACAGTACGGTCCCCGCACTGGTTCTTTCGCAACCACTCGTGGTATGCGAAGATGTCGTCCTGGGTCACCTGGTCAACCTTGCTTACCTTAACCAGCCGGAGGAATTCCTCGCTAACCAACCTGGCTTGCTCAGCTGCCTCATTGGCGCCCCGCTTCACCGCATTGTCGATATAAGCCGCAGCCGTTGCCTTCAACGTCTTGCTCTCAGCCGGTTCGACCACTTGAATTCCGGCTTCCTTTGCCTGGGCCTTGACCGAGCTCTTGATCTCAAGTTGTTGTCGGCGGGTGTCGGCATCGGCGGCGCTGTCCCCCACAGGCAGATAGGCGGTCTTCCGATCCACCGTATACCTGAGGTCGTATGTCCAGTCTTTGACTGGGACAATTTTGTCGTCAATGAGCGCGTGGCCGGGTTTGACCCGGCCGTTGCCGCCTCTAGCGGCCGGCCTGCGCTTCCATGCTCCCGCCCCATCTTTAAAACGGATCAAGAGCGCGATTGCCTTGCCGTCCGTGCACAAGATCATAGCCAAAAGCACGACAAACGCACGACAAAGGATCTGTTTGTGCAGTATTTGCTGCGGTTATTTCGTCTATATTGGAGAATCCCGTTCTCTCCGCCACAACCCTTCCGAGAACATCCATAGGCATCCAATAGAAAGACGCAAAGCCTGGTAAATGTTAGGCTTTGCGTCAGCAATCAATACCCCGGCGCTGGCGGGGGTATTGACGGTGGAGCGGCCTTTTCGCATTGCAAGATCGCGCGACTCCGGGCCCAGCCTCGTTACAATCAAAAGGCAATGATCCAGTATCTCTATCTCGGCCGAGTCAGCTACGACGAGGGCTTGCGCTTGCAGGCGGAGATTGCTGCGCTCGTCGCCGAAGGCCGCGTCCGGAACGTGCTGCTGCTGCTTGAGCATCCGCCGGTGCTGACACTGGGGCGGAATGCGGACCGGACCAATGTGCTGGCCTCGGCCGAATTGCTGGCGCGGCGCGGCGTCACCGTGCATGAGATCAACCGCGGCGGCGATGTGACCTATCACGGGCCAGGGCAGTTGGTGGGCTACCCGATCTTCGATCTGCGCAGCCTGCGCAACCCAAGCGGCGGCCGCATGGGGCCTGTGGACTTTGTGCGCCGGATGGAGGAAGCGCTGATCCGGCTCTGCGGCGGGTATGGGGTGCGGACCGGAAGGATTTGCGGGTTGACCGGGGTGTGGTGTGGTCCTGCGGACGGCAGCCCTTTGGTTGAGAATCGAGGCAAGGAGCGAAAGATCGCCGCCATTGGCATCCACGTTTCGCGCGGCATCACCACACACGGGTTTGCCTTCAATGTGACCACCGACCTGCGCGACTTTGATTTGATCGTTCCCTGCGGGATTCGCGACCACGCGGTGACCAGCCTCGCGCTCGAGGTGCAGCGGCCAGAGGAACTGCCCAGCCTGGAGGCTATGGCCCACC
>Ga0302320_10004349_pt1 | contig 32197 bp, 28 predicted proteins | sample Bog_T0_3_FD_202130 | JGI IMG/M metagenome (GOLD analysis project Ga0302320, IMG submission 202130) | Peat permafrost microbial communities from Stordalen Mire near Abisko, Sweden - Bog_T0_3 | ecosystem: Environmental > Terrestrial > Soil > Wetlands > Peat | place: Sweden: Abisko, Stordalen Mire... | reverse complement strand
GCGGGACGGACGCGCGACACGGGTTGAGGTCGTACACTCGAGGAGAAAACGCGCCTCGTCGAGAATGTCCCCGGACAGCGCAGGCGCGCTGCGGGCGGCGGCAATAACGGCGTCGGCGAGTATCCGCGCCTTGCGTGGCCAGGGCACGACCGCACGCGCGTTGACCGAGTCGAGACCGCGGCGGATCAGTTCATGCCCGATCTCGGCGTACAGCAGCCGCGCAGCGTGCATCCCGGGCCGGCAGGCCGCAGGCAGTTTTGCGATACCGGCATCCGCGCGCTCGTAGAGTTCGTCCGCGGCGGCCAGCAGACGCCGGATCACTGCGGCAATCTGCGGATTGAAGACGGGGCTCGCCAGCCACGCATCGGCATCGATGCCCTCCTCGCGCAGCCAGTCCAGCGGCAGATAGAGGCGTCCGGCGCGCGCATCTTCGCCGACATCGCGCGCGATGTTCGTCATCTGCATCGCGACTCCGAGGTCGCAGGCGCGGCCGATCAGGTTCGCATCGCGCACGTCCATGACCATCGCCATCATCGCGCCGACAGTACCCGCGACGCGCACGCCGTAGGAGCGCAGTTCCGAGAAATTCCGGTAGCGCCGCTCGTGGGAATCCCACTCGAAGCCCTCCAGCAGCGCCTGCGGATAGGCCTTCGGGATGCCGTGGCGCATCGCGACGTCGGCAAAGGCACGGTCCGCCGCATTGTCCAGTGGTTCGCCGTTGTAGATCCGGTCCAGCCGGTGTTGCAGGTCGCGCAGCGCGAGGTGCCGGTCGGTCCCCTGGTCGATCGCATCGTCGGCGACACGACAGAATGCATAAAGACCCGTCGCCGGGTCGCGTACGCTCTTCGGCAGGACGAGCGATGCGGCAAAGAACGAGCGTGACCCGCCCCGCAGCAGTGCGCGGCAGGCTTCGACATCACTAAGGGAGGCAAACGGCTGGTCAGTGACCTGTTCTCTCATGGCGCCATCCTAGTGACTATAATGGCCGCTTGGCAAGCACAGTACTGATCACGCTCGGCCGGCTGCCGAAGGCCATCGACCTCGTACGCGGATTTGCGCGCGCCGGATGCCGTGTCATCGTGGCCGAGCCGTTCAGCTGGCACCTGTGCCGTGCGTCGCGCGATGTGGACCGCTGTTATACGGTCACGGCGCCCGCGGTGTCGCGCGAAGCGTATCGCCGGGAGCTGCTCGCAATCATCGAGCGGGAGGGGGTCGATCTCGTCGTGCCGGTGTCCGAGGAGATCCTGCACGTCACGTCGCTGCACGGCGCACTGCCACGCGGCTGCCGGCTGTTTGCCGGTGCGCAGGCGCAGTTGCTGGCGCTGCACGACAAACTCAATTTCATCCGCATGGCCGGCTCGTTCGCGCTGCCGGTTCCGGCGACCGCAGCGCTCGACTCCCCGGAGGCAGCGCTGATCGCGGCGGCGGGCGACTATGTCGTCAAACCCCTGTATTCATGTTCGGGCAAGGGCGTGCAGATCCTGACGCGCGGCACAGCCCTGCCCGCCGTGACAGCGCCCTGCCTCGTGCAGCGCTTCCTGCCCGGCGGCGTACAGAGCACGTTCTCGCTCGCACACGAGGGCCGCGTAGTGGTCACGGCCATCTATCGCGGCACGGTCATGTCCGGCACCGTAGCGGTCTGCTTCGAACGCGTCGAGACGCCGGCGATCGATGCCTGGGTGCGCGGGTTCGTCGCACGCACCGGTCACAGCGGCTTCATCTCGTTCGACTTCGTTGTCGATGCGGCGGGACAGGCGCTGGCGATCGAATGCAATCCGCGCGTCACGAGCGGCATACATTTCGTCGATCCGGCGGCGCTCGCGCGGGCGATTCTCGATCCCGGCGCCGCCGCGACCGTGCCGCTGCGCGCCGGCCGGCTCTTCCAGCAGTTCTACCCCTGTCTGACCGAAGCGCAGAAGGCGCTGTTCCGTCCGCGCGACCGCGCGCGGCACCTGCATTATCTGCGGGCTGCGCGGGATGTGGTGTGGAGCGCCAGCGACCCGCTGCCGTTCCTGACCATGACCTTCACGTCGTGGCAGATCCTCGCGCTGTCGCTGTTCCGGGGCCTGAGCCTCGGCGAGGCCTCCACCCGCGACATCGAGTGGTACTGACGGACTGCGCGGCGCCCGCGCTCAGCGCTGCGCGACGGCGCTTACCCGGCACTGGATCTGCTCGGCCGGACGGATGGTCAGCCTCGCGACCGGGCGTACGGTGCGCGGCGACTCAGGCAGGAAATCGAAGCGGCGCAACAGCCGCGCCAGGATCAGCACGGCCTCGGTACTCGCGAAACTTGCGCCCATGCAGACCCGCGGGCCGATGCCGAAGGGCATATAGGTTCCCGTGGCGATGGTCGCCTCCCGCTCCGGCGTGAAGCGGTCCGGGTCGAAGCGATGCGGCTCGGGCCAGTAGGCCTGGTGGCGCTGGATCGTCCACGGCGAAATCATGATCATCGTGCCCTTCTTCACGCGGAAGCGGCCTATCCGCGTCGCCTCGGCTGCGATGCGCGGCAGGAAGGGGATCGGCGGGTAAAGCCGCAGAGTTTCCTGGAACACATTGCGGACCAGCGGCAGCTGCCGGATATGTTCGAACTGCAGCGGACCGTCGCCGACGACGGTGGCGATCTCGGTGCGTATCCGCGCGAGCAGTGCGGGCTGCTGCGAGACCAGGAAAAATGCCCAGGTCAGCGCACTCGCGGAGGTCTCGTGCCCCGCGAGGAAGAACACGCCCAGCTGGTCGATCAGCTCCTTGCGACTGAAGGATTCGCCGGATGTCTCGTCGCGGGCGGCGACCAGCGCCGTGGCGATGTCATTGAAGCCCGCTGCGCCCGTACCCAGGTGCGAATCGACGAGGGTGCCGAGGTGGCGGCGGATGGTCTCGCAGGCTGCGAGGACGCTGGCGTGCTGCGGGATCGCGCGGCCGGGCGGGTCGAAGATCAGCCGCTTCAGCTCGACATGCGCGACGCTGCGCTCGAATACCGCGAACGCGTCGAACACATCGCGCGAGATCTCCGACTGCAGCGAGGTCGAGAACACGGTGCGGCAGATGATGTCCGCGGTGAGGTGGCTCATGGCCATGTCGAGCGAAAACGGCGCGTGGCTCGCGGCGAGACCCAGAAGCCGCGCCTCGTAGTCGTCGACGGCAGCCGCCATCGATGTGAAGGCCCGGTTCAGCCGGATGTGCGAGAACGCCGGATTGGTCATGCGCCGCTGGCGCCGCCAGGCATCGCCGCTGGTGACGAAGATCGACTCCCCGACCAGCGGCTCCAGGGCGCCGACCATCAGGTCGTTCTTCGGATACTGATCCGCGGAGTCCGTGAGTATGCCGCGCGTCAGCTCCGGCGCATTGACGATCAGGATGCCGCGCCGCGACCATCCGAGGTGACCGGCCGGCACGCGGTAGGCGGCCGCCGGCAGCAGCGACAGCAGGTTGCCTTCGCCGCCAAACGCGGTGCGCACCAGGCCGAAGAGTGCTGACAGCGCGTGGGGTCTCGGCGGGATGTAAGCTGTCATGCTACAGTTTAGGCTCATGACAGCCCATAAAAAAACCGCTATCGCTGGCTCATGACTGCAGAACTCGCCGTGCCGGTCTTCTGGTGGCTGCGCGCGTTTCACATCGTGATCGGCTCCATCGGCCTGGCGTCGTTCTGGGTGCCGATGTTCGCCGCGAAGGGCGGTAGCCTGCATGTACGCGTCGGGCGCATATTCGCACTGTCGATGCTCGCGACCGGCACGCTGGCGATCGCCGTCAGCGGCGTCACCCTGGTCGCGCCGTTGCCCACCCATCCGGCGCAATCGGATCCGGTGCTGGTGCGCGGCATCTTCGGCTGGATGATGCAGTATCTCGGCATCCTGACCATCAACCTGGCCTGGTATGGCTGGAGCTGCGTGCGCAACAAGGGCGATCACCGGCAGAACCGCGACTGGCGCAACCTCGCGCTGCAGGCTGCCGTGATACTCGCGGCGCTGAACGTCGCGGTCCGCGGGGTCCTGATCCAGCAGCCGCTGATGATCGGCATCTCCACGATCGGCTTCGCCACCGGCGCAACCAACCTCTGGTTCATGTTCCGGTCGACTGCGGACCGCAGGACACGGATCTGCGAACACCTGAAGGGCTTCGTCGGTGCCGGGATCTCGGTCTATACCGCATTCTTCGCGTTCGGCGCCGTGCACACGATCCCGGCGCTGGCGCTGAACCCGCTGCTCTGGTCGGTGCCGCTGATCACCGGGCTGTGGATCATCATCTACCAGTGGGGGAAATTCGGCCGCCGCCTGTTCCAATGGCCCGTGCGGGCATGAGCCGGCGGCGCGTCGTGGTTGTCGGGGCCGGTATGGGAGGCCTTGCCGCCGCAGTCGACCTCGCGCGCCAGGATTGCGACGTGTCCGTCGTCGAGCGCGCCGCCACGCCCGGCGGCAAGCTGCGCGAGGTCAGCGTCGATGGCGCGCCGATCGATGCCGGCCCAACCGTGTTCACGATGCGCTGGATCTTCGAGGCGCTGTTCACCGCTGCCGGCAGTCGCCTCGACGACCACCTGGCACTCGAGCCGCTGACGATCCTTGCGCGCCACGCATGGACCAGCGGCGGCCAGCTCGACCTGCACGCCGATCCGCAGCGCGCGGCGCAGGCGATCGGTGAGTTTGCAGGCAGCCGCGATGCGCGCGGCTACCTCGACTTCTGTGCGCGCAGCCGCGACATCTTTCAGACCCTCAGGGACAGCTTCATCGCCGCACAGCGCCCGACACCGCTCGGGCTGGTGCGGCGCGTCGGGCTGGCCCACCTCGATGCGATGTGGCGCACGGCGCCGCTGCGCACGCTGTGGAGCGCGCTCGGCGACCATTTCACCGACCCGCGGCTGCGCCAGCTGTTCGGACGTTACGCGACCTATGTCGGTTCCTCGCCGCTGGCGACGCCTGCGACGCTGATGCTGGTGGCGCATGTCGAACAGGACGGCGTCTGGCAGGTGCGGGGCGGCATGCGGCGGATCGCCGATGCGCTGCAGGGGCTGGGAGCATCGCAGGGCGCGCGCTATCGGTTCGGTGCGCATGTCGAGCGGATCCTGACGGCGCAGGGGCGCATCAGCGGCGTGCAGCTCGCCGACGGCACGCAGCTCGCGGCCGACGCCGTCGTATTCAACGGTGACGCTTCAGCGCTCGGCCAGGGACTGCTGGGCCCGGCGGTGCGCGGGGCCGCCCGCGTAACCGCGCCGCAGGAGCGCTCGCTGTCGGCGATCACCTGGTGCGTACGCGGCCGCACCGCGGGCTTTCCGCTGACGCACCACAACGTGTTCTTCGCCGATGATTACCCGGCCGAGTTCGACCACGTGTTCCGCCGGCGCGATATCTGCCCTGCGCCCACGGTATACCTGTGTGCGCAGGACCGGGGCGATGCGGGACCCGATGACGGGTCGCCGGAGCGGCTGTTGCTGCTGATCAATGCGCCAGCGGACGGCGATCGTGCGCCGCTCGATGCGGCGACCGTGGCCCGCTGCGCGGGCGATGCGGCAGAAGTTCTCGCCCGTTGCGGCCTGACGATTCATGCGGACGATGCGCAGCGTGTCGTGACGACGCCCACGGGCTTCAACGCGCTGTTCCCGGGAACCGGCGGCGCGCTCTACGGGCGTGCGAACCATGGCTCGATGGCCTCGTTCGCGCGTCCGGGTGCGAAATCCGCGATCCCGGGGCTCTACCTTGCCGGTGGCTCGGTTCACCCCGGCCCGGGCATTCCGATGGCGCTGATGTCCGGCCGGCTCGCGGCCGAGCGCCTGATCCGGGACGCGGCGCGCAGCTAGCTGCGCCGCTGGGCGATCCGTCAGCCTTCAGCGGGCATCGGGCACGACATCGTCGAGGATCCGCGCCGAGGACAGTACGCCCGGCATCCCGGCGCCCGGGTGGGTACCGGCGCCGACCAGATAGAGTCCCCTTACTTCCTGGCTGATGTTGTGCGGCCGGAAATACGCGCTCTGCAGCAGCCGCGGTTCGATCGAGAACGCCGCCCCGTTGTAGGACAGGAGGCGCTCCTGAAAATCCAGCGGCGTCAGCATCCGCGAGGTCACGATCGACTCGCCGAGCCCCGGCAGCAGCGTGTCTTCGAGCCGCTGCTGGATCTTCTGCCGGTAGCGCTCCGCCGTCGCGCGCCAGTCGGTGCCGCTGCCGAGATGCGGAACCGGGGACAGCACATAGAACGCATCACAACCGGGCGGCGCCAGCGACGGATCGTTGGCCGTCGGCCGGTGCAGGTACAGGCTGAAGTCGTCGGCCAGCACCTTGCGGTTGAAAATATCCTCGAGCAGTTCGCGATACCGCGGCCCCAGGACCATCGTATGGTGGTAAACGTCGTCGTAGCGACGGTTGGTGCCGAAGTACCAGACGAACAGGCTCATCGAGTACCTCATGCCGGCCAGCTTGCGGTCGGTCCAGGTTCTGCGCGGATAGTCGCCGAGCAGCTTGCCGTAGGTCCACGCCGAATCGGCGTTCGACACGATCAGGCTGCTCGCGATCGTCTCGCCGCCACGCAGGCGCACCCCCGTGACCCGGCCGCCGTCCGCCAGGATCTGTTCGACCTCGGCGTTGTAACGCAGGCTTCCGCCCTGCCCCTCGATCAGGTCGACGATGCCGCGGGCGAGTGCGCCGGTGCCGCCGATCGCATAGTGCACGCCAAAGGTCCGTTCCAGGTGCGCGATCAGGCAATAATACGCCGTGGTGTAGAAGGGATTGCCGCCGATCAGCAGGGAATGGAAGCTGAATGCGATGCGCAGCTTGTCATGCGTGAAGAAGTCGCAGACCTTGTTGTATACAGAGCGGAAGCCGCCGAGGCGTACGAGGTCCGGCACGCTCTTCAGCAGCTTGGAGAGTTCGTGGAACGGCACGTCCGCCATTTCGTCGAACGCGATCCGGTAGATCTCGGCGCTGACCTCGATGTAGCGATCGTAGCCGGCGACGTCCCCCGGGCAGATCCGCGCCACTTCGGCGCGCATCCTTGCGTGATCCGAGGTATAGGAGAAGACGTCGCCGTCATCGAAGCGGATCTTGTAGAACGGGTCGACCGGACGCACGTCGACATGATCGGACATGCGCTTGCCGCACAGGGTCCACAGCTGTTCGAACAGGTAGGGCGCGGTGATGATCGTGGGACCTGCATCGAACGTGAAGCCGTCCTGGCGGTGGACGTAGGCCCGGCCGCCCGGGCCGTCGAGCTTCTCGAGGACCTGCACCCGGTAGCCGCGTGCACCGAGGCGCACCGCTGCGGCGAGTCCGCCGAAGCCCGAGCCGATCACCAGGGCCAGCGGGCGGGAATCTGCGGCAGGGAGAGAAGTCGGGGGAGCGGACGATGCGGGCACGGCGGGATTATAACGCGCTGCGCACGATCGGCAGAATTGTTTCCGGAGCCTCCTCGTGGGCGAGGTGCCCGAGTCCCGGCACCAGCCGCAGCTCTGCGTTCGCCACCCTGCCCTGTACCTGCCTGCCCTGTGCCGGGGGCACAGCGAGATCACGTTCCCCGACGATCAGCGTCAGCGGTGTCGTGAGGCTGCCGAGCTCGCGCTCGAAGGAGTGCAGGTCCCAGTTGCCCATCATCGCGAATGCGGCGGCGACGTGGCGTGGGTCACCGACGAGCCGTGAATACAGATCGAGGCCCAGCGCGTCGAGCCGCGAGCCGGTGCCGGCGATGATCCTCTCGACGGAGGCCACACCCTGCGCCCGCCGCGCGATCAGCCGTGACAGGGTGGCGCTGCCGGCCAGCAGTTTTGCCACCGGTGAGAAGATCGCGCTCGCAGCCCCTGCAAACGGCAGGAACGCGCCGTTGATGCTGACGATGCGTCCCGGCGCGATCGCCCCCGTCAGCGCCATGTGGCACAGGATGGCGGCTCCGGCCGAGTGACCGACGCCGCAGGCGGGCGAGAGCTGCAGGACCTGCAGCAGCGCCTGCAGCGATGCGCACATGCCCGGGATCGAGTAGCCACCGGGCGCTGCGGGTGCCGTGAAGGCGTGGCCCGGCAGGTCGGGAGCGACGACGGTGTAATCCCGGGCAAGGTCCGGCAGGAAATCGCGCCAGGTGTGGGTCGAGGAGCCGGTGCCGTGGATCAACAGCAGGACCGGCCCCTGCCCTGCGAGCTGCACATGCCAGCGCAGGCCCCCAGCGCTGACAAAGCGGCTGGTCTCGCGGTTGGGCCAGGTCCAGCGGTCCCGATCCCAGTCGAGCTCGCGGCTCATGCGGTCGCGGGACCCGGCGGGATCGCCAGCAGCGCCGGCCCCTTGGACAGCACGAAGGCTTTGAACGCCGCCGCGGTCGGCGACAGGCGCTTCTTCGCGAGATGCGCCACATGCCAGTGCCGCATCAGCGGCATGCCGCGCACGTCGAGTGCGATCAGCCGCCCGGTCTGCAGTTCGAGCTCCACGGTGTGCCGCGAAATGAAGCTCAGGCCCATGCCTGCCATCACGGCCTGCTTGATCGTCTCGTTGCTCGCCATTTCCATGCCGACCTTGAGCTGCAGCCTGCGCTTGTCAAAGAACTCCTGCATCGCGACCCGCGTCCCGGACCCCGGTTCGCGCACGATGAAGGTCTCACCCGAGAGTGCCGCCTCCGCAATGCGTCTGCGTCCCGCGAGCCGGTGGCCCGGTGCGCCGATGATGATGTGGGGATTCTCGGCGAAGGGCTCGGCGACGATGTCCAGCGACGCCGGCGAGCGCCCCATGATGGCGAGATCCACGTCGTTGGTGCCCAGCAGCTCGATCACCGCGTCACGGTTGTTGACCGCAAGGCGGATCTCGAGCTCCGGATAGTTCTCGCGGAAACGTGCCAGCAGCCGTGGTGCGAAATACTTCGCGGTGCTGACGACCGCGAGGTTGATCCTGCCGCGGCGCAGGCCGCGCAGACCGTCGAACGCCTCTTCGGCGTCCTTCAGCGAGCGCAGCACCTCGCGCGCGCGCAGCAGCAGCTCCTGCCCGGCCTCGGTGACGAACAGTTTCCTGCCGACGCGCTCGAACAGCGCAAGGCCCGCGTGGGTCTCGAGTTCCTTGATGTGCATCGAGACGCCGGGTTGCGTCATGTGCAGCGCGTCGGCCGCACGCGAGAAAGAGCGCAGCGTCGCCGCGGCTTCGAACACGCGCAGCTGGCGCATCGATACATGCTGGATCGACATGGTTTATTTATATCAGTAAAACCTGATGAAGAAAACAATAAATTCTGATTATCGCTTATGAAATATCCTGTCTAACATCCCCCGCATCGAGCTTCAGGCCATTTTTTACAAGACACGTTCATAAGGAGCCGCTGTATGGGGAGTCAAGCAGATCGTTACAAGTCAGGTGTCCTGCCGTACGCCAAGATGGGCTACTGGGAACCCGATTACACACCCAAGGATACCGATGTCATTGCGCTGTTCCGCATCACTCCGCAGGACGGTGTGGATCCCATCGAGGCTGCCGCGGCGGTTGCGGGCGAATCCTCCACGGCGACCTGGACGGTCGTGTGGACCGACCGCCTGACGGCCTGCGAGCTGTACCGCGCCAAGGCCTATCGCGTGGATCCCGTGCCGTCGACGCCGGGACAGTTTTTCGCGTACATCGCCTACGATCTCGACCTGTTCGAAGAAGGCTCGATCGCGAACCTGACCGCTTCGATCATCGGCAACGTCTTCGGCTTCAAGCCCCTGAAGGCCCTGCGCCTCGAGGACATGCGGATCCCGGTCGCCTACCTGAAGACCTTCCAGGGGCCGGCCACCGGCATCGTCGTCGAGCGCGAGCGCCTCGACAAGTTCGGCCGGCCGCTGCTCGGTGCGACGACCAAGCCGAAGCTCGGCCTGTCGGGCAAGAACTACGGCCGCGTCGTGTACGAGGCCCTCAAGGGCGGCCTCGACTTCGTCAAGGATGACGAGAACATCAACTCCCAGCCGTTCATGCACTGGCGCGACCGCTTCCTGTTCTGCATGGAAGCCGTCAACAAGGCCTCTGCCGCTACCGGCGAGGTCAAGGGCCATTACCTGAACGTCACGGCCGGGACGATGGAGGACATGTACGAGCGCGCCGACTTCGCCAAGGATCTCGGTTCCGCGATCATCATGATCGACCTCGTGATCGGCTATACGGCGATCCAGTCGATGGCCAAGTGGGCGCGCAGGAACGACATGATCCTGCACCTGCACCGCGCGGGCCACGGCACCTACACGCGCCAGAAGACGCACGGCGTATCGTTCCGCGTGATTGCGAAATGGATGCGCATGGCCGGCGTCGATCACATCCATGCCGGCACCGTCGTCGGCAAGCTGGAGGGCGATCCGAACGTCATCGCGGGCATCTACAGCGTGTGCCGCGACAGCTTCACGCACCAGAACCCCCAGCAGGGCGTGTTCTTCGACCAGGACTGGGCAAGCCTGCGCAAGATGATGCCGGTCGCCTCCGGCGGCATCCACGCCGGACAGATGCACCAGCTGATCCACTACCTGGGCGAGGACGTCGTATTGCAGTTTGGCGGCGGCACGATCGGCCATCCGATGGGCATCCAGGCCGGTGCGCAGGCAAATCGCGTCGCACTGGAGGCAATGATCAAGGCACGCAACGAGGGCAAGGACATCTGGAACGAGGGCCCGCAGATCCTCGCGCAGGCTGCGAAGACCTGTTCGCCGCTGGCTGCAGCGCTGCAGACGTGGAAGGACGTGACCTTCGAGTACACCTCGACCGACACGGCGGACTTCGTCCCGACGCCGTCGGCGTCCTGATTGTGGGCTTCGCAACCGACATCGCATCCTAAGGGGAGTTTCACATGAAAATCACGCAAGGCACGTTTTCCTTCCTTCCTGAACTGACCGACGAGGAAATCAAGGCACAGATCCAGTACGCACTGAACCAGGGCTGGGCCCTCAGCGTCGAATACACCGACGATCCGCACCCGCGGAATTACTACTGGGAAATGTGGGGCAACCCGATGTTCGACATCAAGGATGCTGCCGGAGTCTTCGTCGAGGTGGCAGCCTGCCGCAAGGCGCAGCCGCAGAAGTACGTGCGCGTCATGGCTTTCGACTCGACCCGCGGCTTCGAGACCACGCGCCTGTCGTTCATCGTCAACCGACCGACCAACGAACCCGGCTACCGCCTCATCCGCAAGGAAGGCCCGAGCCGTCGCGTCGAGTACACGATCGAGAGCTACGCGGTCGATGCGCCTGAAGGGCGCCGTTACAGCTGACCTGAGACGCTCACCATGAGCGATCAGCCAGCAGTCACGCCGGGCAACGACGGCGAGCGCGTGGACATGTCCACGCTGCTCGCCGATTCCCAGGTCAACGAGGTCCTCGACGAACTCGATCGCGAGCTCATCGGACTTAAACCCGTCAAGCAGCGGGTGCGCGACATTGCCGCCTTGCTGCTGATCGATCGCGCCCGCAAGCTCGTGGGTCTCGCGAGCGGCTCCCCTTCCCTGCACATGTCCTTCACCGGCAACCCCGGAACCGGCAAGACGACTGTGGCGCTGCGCATGGCGCAGATCCTGCACCGGCTCGGCTATGTGCGCAGAGGGCACCTGGTGGCCGTCACCCGCGATGACCTGGTCGGCCAGTACATCGGACATACGGCGCCGAAGACCAAGGAGATCCTGAAGAAGGCAATGGGCGGCGTGCTGTTCATCGACGAGGCCTATTACCTGTACCGCCCGGAGAACGAGAAGGACTACGGGCAGGAGGCGATCGAGATCCTGCTGCAGGTCATGGAGAACCAGCGCGACGATCTGGTGGTGATCCTCGCCGGCTACGCCGACCGGATGGAGACCTTCTTCCGTTCCAATCCCGGTCTCTCCTCGCGAATCGCGCATCACCTCGACTTTCCGGACTACGCGGGCGAGGAGTTGGAGCGGATCGCGGAGATCATGCTGCAGCAGATGGATTACCGGCTCAGCGAATCGGGTCGCCAGGCCCTGCGGGAATACATACCGCTGCGCATGCAACAGCCGCATTTCGCCAATGCCCGCTCGATACGCAACGCGCTCGACCGTGCGCGCCTGCGCCAGGCGACCCGTCTGTTTGCACAGCGCGGCGGGAGCCTCTCCCGCGACGAGCTGCGCACGATCGAGGGCGACGACATACGCGCAAGCAGGGTGTTCACATGAAGCTCAAGGCACTGATCTTCGACGTCGATGGCACGCTCGCGGACACCGAGGAGACGCACCGGCTGGCCTTCAATGAGGCCTTCGCCAGCGTCGGGCTGGACTGGCAGTGGGACCGCAGCCTGTATGCGCGCCTGTTGCGCACCACCGGCGGCAAGGAGCGCATCGCGACCTTCATCGACACGCTGGGAACGCCCCAGCCTGCGCGCGAGCGTCACGTTGCGATGATCCCGGAGATCCATCGCCGCAAGACTGCGCTGTACGCATCGATGGTCGAGGCCGGCAAGGCACCGCTGCGCGACGGTGTCGAGCGGCTGCTGGATGAGGCGCGTCACGCCGGGGTGCGCCTCGCGATCGCGACGACGACGACCTTCGAGAACATCCGGGCGCTGATCGACACCAACCTGGGGTCAGGCGCCATCTACCGCTTCGATGTGATCGGCGCCGGCGACGACGTGCCGTGCAAGAAGCCCGCGCCGGACGTCTATCACTTCGTGATGCGCAAGCTCGGGCTCGGCGAGGACGTCTGCGTGGCGATCGAGGACTCGGCCAACGGGCTGAAGGCGGCCCGCGCCGCGGGGCTGTTCACGGTCGTCACGCCGAGCTTCTGGACGATGAAGGAAGACCTTGCGGATGCCAATCTGTTGCTGCCGACGCTCGGAACCGCCGCACGTCCGCTATCCGGGCCTGCCGCAGAGGTCGTCGGAAATTCCTTACTTGGCATCGCTGACATCGACAGGATACTGACGGCTGCGCGCATGGACGCGTGATACGCTGGTTTCTCCTGGAGGGGGATGAGAATGACTACACCAAGAGTGACCCTGCCGGAGTACCTGCAGGCCGAGCAGCAGCGCTTTCCGCAGGCCACCGGCGATTTTACCGACCTGCTGAACCACGTGGGACTCGCCTGCCGGCGCATCGCCCACATCGTCGACCAGGGCGCGCTCGCGGGCGCTCACGGCTCGGCGCAGGCCACCAACGTGCAGGGCGAGACGCAGCAGAAGCTCGACGTGATGTCGAACGAGATCTTTCTCGACACCTGTCAGCAGGGCGGGCACGTCGCCGGCATGCTTTCCGAGGAACTCGACGATCCCTATGACCTTCCCGCCGGCGTCGCGCGCGGCAAGTACCTGCTCGCGTTCGATCCGCTGGACGGTTCCAGCAACATCGACATCAATGCGCCCGTCGGCAGCATCTTCTCGGTGCTGCGTGCACCGAAGGGCACTGCGCCGGCGAGCTTCCACGACTACCTGCAGCCGGGTTCGGCGCAGGTTGCGGCGGGCTACGCGATCTATGGGGCATCCACCATGCTGATGCTGACCGTCGGCAATGGCGTGCAGGGCTTCACGCTGGATCGCACCGCGGATGCCTTCGTCCTGACCCATCCGGACATGAAGGTGCCGGCCGACACCGGCGAATTCGCGATCAATGCGTCGAATCAGCGTTTCTGGGAGCCTCCCGTGAGCCGCTATGTGTCCGAGTGCCTCGAGGGGCGCACGGGCCCGCGCGAAAAGGACTTCAACATGCGCTGGATCGCCTCGCTGGTCGCCGAGGTGCACCGCATCCTGATCCGCGGCGGTCTGTTCATGTATCCGAAGGACACGAAGGACCTGGCCAAGCCCGGACGGCTGCGGCTGCTGTACGAAGCCAACCCGATGGGAATGATCGTCGAGCAGGCCGGCGGCAAGGTGTCGACGGGCCGCGAGGGCATGCTGCATGTCGTCCCGCAGAGCCTGCATCAGCGCGTGCCGCTGATCCTCGGTGCCAGGAACGAGGTGGAGCGCCTCGAGCGCTATCACGCCGAACACGACCAGGGGCTCGATGTCGCATTCGAATCGCCGTTGTTCAACGAGCGCTCGCTGTTCATCCGCAACTAGAAAGTACAGGTACCAGGATTCCAGGGGGAAGTTAATGTCCGTCAAGCATCCAATCATCGTCGTGACCGGCTCGTCCGGTGCCGGCACCACGTCAGTGACCCGCACCTTCGACTGGATCTTCCGGCGCGAGAAGATCAACGCCGTCGTCGTGGAGGGCGATTCCTTCCACCGCTACGACCGGGCCGAGATGAAGGCGAAGATGGCGGAGGCGACGGCCCGCGGCGACAATCATTTCAGTCATTTCGGACCGACGACGAACCTGTTCAAGGAGCTCGAGGAACTGTTCAGCTCCTATGGCGAGACCGGCAGCGGCACAACCCGCCATTACCTGCACGACGAGCGCGAGGCGGAACCCTACAAGCAGTCGCCCGGAACATTTACGCCCTGGGAGCGCATCAAGGAAGGCTCCGACCTGATGTTCTACGAGGGCCTGCACGGGGCCGTCGTCACCGAGGACGTGAACGTCGCCCGTCACGCCGACCTCACGATCGGCGTCGTGCCGATCATCAACCTGGAGTGGATCCAGAAGCTGCACCGGGACAAGTCGAGCCGCGGCTATTCCACCGAGGCGGTCGTGGATACGATCCTGCGGCGCATGCCGGACTACGTCAACTACATCTGCCCGCAGTTCTCGCGCACGCACATCAATTTCCAGCGCGTGCCTACCGTGGATACGTCCAACCCGTTCATCGCCCGCTACATTCCCACGGCGGATGAGAGCTTCGTCGTGATCCGCTTTGCGAACCCCAAGGGAATCGACTTCCCGTATCTGCTGTCGATGATCAACGGCTCGTTCATGTCACGACCGAACATCATCTGCGTGCCGGGCGGCAAGATGGATCTCGCGATGCAGCTGATCCTGACGCCGCTGATTCTCAAGCTGATGGACAACCGCCGGCGCCACATCGGCGCGACCCGCAAATAACCTTCAGACGCGCGGCGCGGCAGTGGCGGCGCGCACGACGGTATTCAGCGAGGCGGCGTTCACGAACGGCAGCGCGATGTACTGTGCGCGCATGCGCGCGGCGAGCGCCTTCGCCTGATCGCCCGGGCGTGGCGAGGTGTCGATGAACAGCGCGGTTGCGCCGCTTGCGGCAAACAGCGACGCACTCTGCAGGGCATCGGCATGGGCCCGCTCACGGCCCGGGGCTCCGTCACGTGCGACGTTCGCGCGCCCATCGGTCAGCAGCACCAGCGTCGGAGTCTCGCCGCGCCGGCGCGACAGCTGCACGAGTGCGGTCGCGGCGTCGAGGGCCGCGGCGAGCGGGGTTCCGCCGCCGCCCGGAAGCCCTGCGAGACTGCGCTTCGCGCGCACCAGCGAGCGGGTCGGCGGCAGCAGGACCTCGGCGCTGCGTCCGCGGAAGGCGATCACCGACACCTGGTCGCGCCGGACGTAGCAGTCGGCCAGCAGGAGTTCCACCGCACCCTTCGCCTCAGCCAGCCGGTTCAGGGCCGATGAACCGGAGGCATCCACGGCGAAGATCGTCAGCGTCTGGGCGCGCTGCTTGTAGCGGGTGACGCGGAAATCCTCCGGCCGCACGCGCACGCGCGCGTCGTCGCGACCGCGCAGGCGCTGCCACGGAGCCGCGGTCCGCAATGTCTCGATGATGTTCAATCGCGCATCGCCGCGCGGCGCACCGGCGGCGATGCCGGCCGGCCGGCCGCGTGCACCGGACTTGCGCATGGCCCCTGCCCGTCCCGCGCTCTGGGCCCGCGTTGCGCGTTCGCGCGAGGCACTCCGGAGCTGCGCGAGCAGCCCGGCGGGTATCGCGGCGCGCGTCGCCTCGAGGATGATGTCCTCGAGCATCTGTGCGTTGACCTCCAGGGGCTGGTCGGGAGGCGGCTCCGGCGGCGATTCCGGGGGCGGCTCGGGAGGCTGCTCGGCGGGCGGCTCCGGCGGCTCCTCCTGGTCGCGTGGTTCAGCCGGCGGCAGGCGGGTCGCGCGCGGCGCGAGTACAAGCCTTCCCGCGACGACTGCGTCCTCTTCGCCGGCGCTGCGCCGGCCATCCAGCGCCGCGGCAATGCGCGCCACGCGTGCCGCAAGCAGGGTGACGCGGGGCGATCCTGCGCCGAGCGCGATGGCCGTAGCGCACAGGGCCTGCAGAACGGATTCCTCGATCGTCACCCCGGGCAGCAGCGTGCGGGCAGCCTCGATGTCCTCCCGTTCGTAGGCGGGGATCAGCGCGGTGCGCAGGTCGAACGCGCCGAGATCCACCATGAACGCCAGCCGGTCGAGGAGCGAGACCGGCAGACGTTCGTCCTCGGCGATGCCTTCGTCCAGCGCAATGATGCCGACGCTCGCGGCATGCCGGATCAGGAGACCCTCGCGCGGCAGGTCGACTTCGCCGCGGTCCAGCACCTGGTTCAGCCGCGCCGCGGTCCCGGTGCTGAGTCGCTCGGCCATGGTCAGGATGATGACGCCGCCGTCGGTATCCGCAAGTACGCCCCGCTCGGCAACCGGCCGGTTTGCCTGCATCGTGGCGACCAGGTCCAGTCCGCCGAGCAGCCTGCCGTCCGGCAGGTTGAACGGCACGCGGCGCAGCGGCGTACCCGCGGGGAGGGTTTCGCGCAGCATCTGCAGCCAGATGTCGCGCGGCGGGTGGGCCGGCGATCGGACGCAGATGCCGCCGGTGCCGGCCGGGTCGACGGCGAACAGCGATACGACCAGAGCCGCATCGCCTTCGGCACTCATGCCGCGGGAGCCTGCAGGCCGCCGCCGGGCTTACCGAGAACCTCGCCCACTGCCCGCTCGACGCGCACCGAGGATCCGGACTCGTCCAGCGGATCGCGCCTCAGCCGATGACGCAGCGCCGGCGCCGCGATGCGACGCAGGTGGCCCGCATCGACCACGTGAGCCTGTTCGAAGCTGCCCAGCGCACGCGCGGCACGGATCAGCGTGAGTTCGGCGCGCAGCCCGTCGGTGCCGAGCTGCATGCACAGCCGCGTCGCCAGTTCCAGGACTTCATCCGGTACCTTGATATCGGCGAGCCGCTTGCGCCCTGCCAGGATCTTCCTGCGCAGCGAGTCGTCCTGCTTTTTCCATTTCGTGACGAAGGCTCCCCGGTCGCGCTCGAACTCATCGCGGCGCCTGATCACCTCCATTCGCTCCTTCAGGTCGGTCGGTGTCGTCACCTCGACCGACAGCCCGAAGCGGTCCAGCAGCTGCGGGCGCAGTTCGCCCTCCTCCGGGTTGCCGCTGCCGATCAGCACGAAGCGTGACGGATGGCGTACGCTGAGGCCCTCGCGTTCGACCAGGTTCTCGCCCGAGGCGGCCACGTCAATCAGCAGGTCGACGAGATGGTCCTCGAGGAGGTTCACCTCGTCGATGTACAGGAACCCACGGTTCGCCCGCGCCAGCAATCCGGGCTCGAAGGCCTTGATGCCCTTGGACAGCGCGCGCTCGAGATCGAGCGCGCCGACGACGCGATCCTCGGTCACGCCGAGCGGCATGTCTACGACCGGGACTGCCACCAGGCGGGACTTCAGGGCGCCATGACGCGCGCGTTCCTGGCACTCGGCGCACAACCCGTCGGCATTGGCCGGATCGCAGTGATAACGGCAGTCGGCGACCGCATGCATCTGCGGCAACAGCGCGGCTAGCGCGCGTACCGCTGTCGACTTTCCCGTGCCGCGATCGCCAAAGACGAGCACGCCGCCGATCGCCGCGTCCACGGCGGCGCAGACGAGCGCGAGTTTCATTTCCTCCTGGGCGACGATGGCTGAAAACGGAAAGACGGGGCGTGGAGTCGCAGTCATGCAGAGGCCTTATTGGATCGGAACACGTCGCGGTTGATACAGTCGCACAATCATATCAGGGCTACAATGCAGCGCATGCCGTCCGCGTCAGCCCCGCATTCCCGCGAGCGCCTCCGGGGCATCCTCTTGATGATCGCCGCGGTTTTCGTGTTCGCGATCATGGATGCCGCGCTGAAGCGCCTCTCCACCGAGTACAGCATGTATCAGGTGTCGTGCATGCGCTGCTTCTCGTCGCTGGCGTTCCTGATGGTCTCGGTCAGCGTACGGGGCTCCTGGTCCCTGCTGCGCATGCGCTCGCCGCTGCTGCACGCCCTGCGTGCGGCGGTGGGATTCGGGATGCTCGTGACCTTCATCTTTGCCGTGCGCCGCCTGAGTCTCGGCGAAACCTATGCTGTGTGCCTGTGTGCGCCTTTGCTGATGACGGCCCTGTCGGTGCCCGTGCACGGCGAGCGGGTGCCGCTGCGGCGCTGGATCGCGATTGCAGTGGGGCTTGCGGGCGTGCTGCTGATCCTGAAGCCCTCACCGGGCGGCTTTCGCTCGGTCGCGGCGCTCTGCGCCGCTGCGTTGTGCGCGCTGTTCTACGCGGTGGGGGCGCTGACAGTGCGCACGATGAGCCGCAACAATACCAGCACCGGCATGGTGTTCTGGTTCCTGGTGCTGGTCGGCGTCACGACCGCGCTGCTCTCGGTCGGCGACTGGCATCCGATCCCTGCGGGCGACTGGGGCTGGCTCGCGCTGGTCGGTGCCAGCGGCGCTCTCGGCCAGTACTGGGTCACCGACGCGTTCCGGCATGCACCGCCCTCGGTCGTCGGTCCCTTTGAATACACCTCGATCCTGTGGGCGTTTGCGATCGACTGGATCTTCTGGTCGGCGCGGCCTACGGCGGCTCTCGTCGCGGGAGCGGCCATCGTGATCGGCAGCGGGGTGTACGTGATCTGGGACGAGCACCGGCTGGCGCAGCTCACGCAGCTGGCAATGACGCCCGCTTCGCCGCCGCCTTAAGATCTCTGGCGTCAGCCGTCGCGCGGCGGAGCGAGCGCGACGGCGCCCACGGTCTGCTGGCCGAGCAGCGGCGCCATCGACAGCATCGTTGCGATCAGGAATACGATCTCGATCAGGTATACCGTGTTGTAGCCGGCCGCCGGGCTGCCGGGCGAGCGCGAGGCCACCACGTCGCGGATGATGCCGCCTGCCGCAACCGCAATTCCGGCCGCGGAGGCCTGAACGGCTCCCCAGGCGCCCAGCGCCAGGCCGCGCTGGCTCGCCGGGGCCTGGTTCATCGTCGCCGTCAGCGTACCGTGGCCGAACAGGCCGCCACCGAAGCCGATCAGCAGCGTACCCGCGGCGAACAACGCCGGCGTCGCGGTCGGCGCGGCAGTGATCACCAGGATGAAGCCCGGCGCGCCGACCATCGCGCCATAGATCGCCATGCGGAACGGGTCGAAGCCGCGGCTCAGGATCTTCGAGGCCAGTGCGAAGCCGAACAGGCCGCCCGCCGCCAGCGTCGCGGTGAGCTTGGTCGTCGAGCCGACCGTCAGGTGCAATACCTGGCCACCGTAGGGCTCGAGGAGCACATCTTCCATGCTGAAGGCCATCGTGCCGAGTCCCACGGCGAGCAGCCGGCGCACCGCGTTGCCCCCGGACGTGAAACGCTCCCAGGACTCCTGGAAGGTCGGGTCCTTCTGTACCGGCGCCGCAGCGCCGCGCAGCGGACTGCGCGATTCCTGTTTCCACAGCGCAATCGTGTTCAGGATCAGGGTCGCCACCGCAGCGCCCTGCACGACCTGGATCAGGCGGCCCGGCGTGAAGTCCGCCAGCAGATGGCCGAACAGTAGCGCGCTGGCGATCATGCCCACCAGCAGCATCACGTACATCAGCCCGACGACCTTCGGCTGCGAATCGACCGGCGCGAGATCCGTCGCCAGCGCGAGGCCGACGGTCTGCGTCGTGTGCAGTCCTGCGCCGACCAGCAGGAAGGCCAGTCCCGCGCCGAGGCGGCCGACGGCGACCGGCAGATGGGCGGAGTTGCCGAGCCCGGCCAGCACGATCAGTGCGAACGGCATGATCGCAAGGCCGCCGAACTGCACCATGCTGCCCTGCCAGATGAAGGGCACGCGTTTCCAGCCGAGGGCCGAGTGATGCGTATCGGAGCGGAAGCCGATGATCGCGCGGAACGGCGCGAACAGCAGCGGCAGGGAAATCATGATGGCGACCAGCGAGGCCGGCACATCGAGTTCGACGATCATCACGCGGTTCAGCGTGCCGATCAGCAGCGTGATGGCCATGCCGACCGAGACCTGGAACAGCGAGAGACGCAACAACCGCGGGAGCGGCAGATCCGGTGTGGCCGCATCTGCAAATGGAAGGAAATTCGTACCCAGGCCGACCCAGGTGCGGATCATTTTCTGCGTGAAACGATTCATAGACTAGCCGCTCAAACCAATCGCCGCTTGCGGCTAGTACGCGTTCAAACCGGGGGCTGGGATCCCATGATCCCAGTCCCCGATGGGCAGTCGATCTTAAGAAAAGACTGCGTTACTGCGCGGCAGGCGCCATAACGTGCGCCTTCGCGCCGCCCTGCCAGTACGCCGAGAACCACGTCGTATGGTTCAGGATCGCAAAGTGGACGATGACCGCCATCAGTGCAGCCGTGCCGAGAAAAATCGGCAGGCCGACAGTGGGTTTCACCACGAGCCAGATTTTTGCTTGATTCATTTTTCAGACTTCCCTTAGTGGAGCCAGGGGGTGTAGGCGTACGCCAGCAGATGCGCAATCACGGCGATAGCGAAGAAAACTCGCGTGCCATCGATGACGTGCTTGTGCAGTTCTTCGGCTTCCGCCACGGTCAGGCCCGTTGGCCATACTCTGTTTCTATCCTCAGCCATTACTATTCTCCTTTCTCTTATTGAACCGGACTGTCATCGTGCTTTACCCGCACGCGGGTTTGTCCTCGGCGAACGCTCACCGACGAACGGGAATCAAACAGCTGGGCGCATGAACGCGAGCGTCCATGTAGGAATGAGCGACTGCTTTGCTGGGTCATCAACACTTTCGGCGCCTTATGCCTCAATGCGATCCGCTTCCGCATGTTTTCTTATAGTCAGGATGAACCTATTACGTCAAACCCCAACACTTCATGTAAGTTTACGCATACAGTCCCTGATGTCAAGATTTCCTGACATACGGACATTCCACAATCACAGCACGTGGTGGCTGAACATCAGGAAAATCCCAAACCAGATGCAGACCAGCGCTATGCCCCATTTAATGAGTTGATCGAGCCAGTGGGGCATCACGAATCCGCCCTGCGGGGCCTCTTCCCGGGGGCCGAAGCGGGTACCGCCGAAAACGGCGAAAAACACGCCGATCAGCGCCAACAGGAAGCCCCCAATCTTGTAATCCATCCCCTACTCTCCCCGTGCGCCGTTCTTGCGGCTCCAGTACCAATATAAAGGCAGGCCAGCTACCAGCACAGCCACGCCCTGCAGCGCCTCGCGCGGCGCAGCAAAAAAAGTGTTGAACAGCAGCGCGCCGGTCGACAGCAGGAACAGGACCGGCACCCAGGGGTAGCCGAGGGCACGGTAGGGCCGGAACCGGTCCGGCATCGTGCGCCGGAAGATGAACAGCGATCCCGTCGACAGTCCGAAGAACAGCCATGAGGCGAAGATCACCGAATCGGTCAGCGCGTCATAGGAGCCAGACATCGCCAACAGGCTTCCGACCGCCGCCTGGGCAAGAATCGCCTTGACCGGCACCCGCGATTGCGGCGACAGGTCGCCCAGCGCACGGAAGAACAGGCCGTCCCGCGCCATTGCGAACGGGATGCGGGAGTTGGCCAGCGCACTGGCATGCAGGGAGCCGAACGAGGACACCATCAGCGCGATCGCCATCAGCGACACCGCGGCCGGTCCCAGAAAGCGCTGCAGCACCTCGGTTGCGACCGATGAATGGATGCTCACGCTCGCGATCTCGTTCGGGGTCAGCGTATGGAAGTAGGCCAGGTTCGCGAACAGGTACAGCGCCATCACGACCAGCGTGCCGCCGATGAAAGCGCGCGGCAGGTTTTTCTGCGGGTCGCGGATCTCGCCAGCCAGCGGCGCGACATTGTTCCAGCCGTCGTATGCCCACAGCGCGCCGAGCATCGCGGCGCCGAAGCCGACGATCCCGCCGCGTGCGCCCGGCGCGACATTCTCGCAGCTGCCGTTCGTGACCGATTCGGTCAGGTGATCCCAGGAGCCTGGCGCGAACAGCAGCGCGGCGAGGCCGACTGCGGCCACCAGGCCCACCTTGGCGATCGTCACGACCAGCGCCCAGCGGCCGCCGGCAGTCACTGACGCGCAGTTGATCAGCGCGACGCTCCAGATCGTCGCGAGCGCGACCAGCGGCAGTCCGGTGATCGACCCGACAACGTGCCAGTGTTCGAGTGCACCGCCAAGCGCGACGTTCATGAAGATCGCGAGTCCGACGGCAAGCGCGGCCTGCGAGCCGCTGCGTGCCACGGCGAACATGATCCAGCCGTACATGAAGCCGACCAGCCGACCATAGGCGGTACGCAGGTAGACATAATCACCGCCCGCCTCCGGCATCATTGCGGCAATTTCCGAGTAGGAGAAGGTGCCGGCAAGCGCGAGGAGTCCCGCGGCCAGCCATACGGCAAAGACTGCGCCCGGCGTTCCGACGTTGCAGGTCATGACGCGTGTCTTCAGGAAGACGCCGGTGCCGATCATGTTCGCGACGTTGACCGCGATCGCCGCCCAGAGGCCGATTCCCCGATACAGTTCCGGCCGGATGCTGGTGGTCGCCATGTTGTGAGCGGGATTATGCCGCCTGCCCGACGTATCCGTACAGCACATCGATGTCGTAAGCTTCCCGTCCGGATAACAGAACACCTATGGGGATCATCGTGGATGCGCTGACGGCCTTTGCAGCATTGAGCGGACGACAGCTGATTGATGGCCAGCGGGTCGCTGGCGAGGGAACCGGTGTGCACCCGGTGATCGACCCCGCGACCGAGCAGCGCATCGGCGAGGTGGTCGATGCATCCGCCGCCCAGGTCGATCAGGCGGTGGCGGTCGCCAACGCGGCGCAGCGGCAATGGCGCCGGGTCAATGCGCACCGGCGCTGCGACCTGCTGCATGCGGCCGCGCAGGCCATGCGCGACGCACGCCCGCTTGTAGCCGAGATGCTGACGCGCGAGATGGGCAAGCCCTACAAGGAATCCTTCGATGAGGCGACCTGGTCGGCAAGCGCCACCGACTACTACGCCGAGGTCGGCCAGCACGAGGCCGGCCGGGTGCTGGGACCGGTGGTCGACGGCCAGTTCCATTTCACGACCAAGGATCCGCTCGGCGTCGTCGTGATCATCCTGCCGTTCAACTACCCGCTGTGCCTGCTCTGCTGGCAGGCCGCTGCCGCCCTGGTCGCCGGCAACGCAGTGATCATCAAGCCGTCGGAACTGACGACGCTGACGACGCTGCAGTTCATCGAGGCGTTCCGCGGAATGCCGCCGGGGCTGGTCCAGGTCCTCGGCGGCGGCGCCGACGTGGCCCGGGCGCTGGTCGGGCACCCGCAGACGCACATGGTTGCCTTCACGGGGGGCATCGCGACGGGGCGGATCGTCGCCGAGGCCTGCGCCCGTCTTTACAAGCGCGCGCTGATCGAGACCTCCGGCAACGACCCTTTCATCGTGATGCCGTCGGCGCCGCTCGACGTGGCGGCGCGCGGCGCCGCCTTCGGCGCATACCTGAACTGCGGCCAGGTCTGCGCGGCTGCGGAGCGCTTCTATGTCCACACCGATGTCTATGACGAATTCGTTGCGAAGCTGGTCGGCTACACCCGCCAGCTGCGCATCGGCAATGGCCTCGGCAAGGTCGACATGGGGCCGCTCGCGAGCGAGCGCGAACGCAATCGCTACCTTGCGCTGCTGGACGGTGCACGCCGGGAAGGGATCCGCGTGGCGCAGGGCGGCGGCCGGCCGGCGCAGCTCGACAGGGGCTGGTTCGTCGATGCCACCGTGCTCGTGGATGTTCCGCCGGAGGCCGGGATCCTCAACACCGAGACCTTCGGCCCGGTGGCGCCAGTGTGCCGGGTGCAGAGCTTCGATGAAGCGATCGAGCTCGCCAACCGCTCGATCTATGCGCTCGGCTCGACGATCTATACCAGCGACCTGAACGAGTCGATGCGGGCAGTCGAGGAGATCGAGGCCGGCATGGTCTGGGTCAATGCGCCGCTGCTCGACAACGACGCGGGTCCGTTCGGCGGCCGCAAGCAGTCCGGCATGGGTCGCCAGCTCGGCGCCGAGGGGCTCGATACCTTCCGGCACACCAAGTTCTCGATCATCGACCGGGAAGCCCAGCCGCACGACTTCTGGTGGTTTCCCTACACGGATGCCGAGTGCTTTCCGGGCGCCCCGAAGTAAGCCCCGCGCCGGCAGCGCCGGTCGCGCCCGCGGATCTGCCCGAGCGGCTCGCGGCGCTCGAATCGGGAACGGCCTGCGGCGAGGACTTCGATCGGGCGAGCTGGATCTGGCTGTGGCTGCTCGGCGTCGCGGTTCCGGTCCTGTTGCTGCTTGCCGGCTGGTGGGCCGGATGAGCGACAAGGACGCCTGGCCGATGTTGCTCGCCGAGCGGACCTGGGGCCCGTGGAAGCTCGGCATTGCGCTGGCCACTGCTGCGGCGGCCACGTGGTGTTACCTGATCGGCGAGTACGTGGGTCTGTACCTGGATTTCTTCCAGGGCAGCCTTGCGCTCGCTGCCGGCAGCATGATCGGCATGCTGCTCGTACTGCTCGCGGCGGGACCGCCGTGCATCCGCTACGGCATCGAATCGGTCGCATCGACCCTGCCGCAGTTCGGCACGCGAGGCTGGATCGTGCCGCTGCTGATGCAGCTGGTGTCCATCGTCGGCTGGAACTCCCTGCTGCTGATCTTTTTCGCGAAGTCCCTGTCGCAGCTGCTGGCCGTACTCGGCTGGGTCCCACCGGGCATCGCCATGGTGCGCATCGTGCCGGTCGCGACCGCCCTCGCCTGCACGCTCGTGTTCTGCGTGCTGCTGCGCGGCGCCAGCGGCGTCAGCCGGATCGCGAACATCCTCGTGCTGCACGTGCTGATCGGGCTGTGGATGCTGTACCTGCTGGTCTCGCACCGCTGGCCGGAACTGGCTGCCGCGCGCCCGACGCTCGCGAGTCCGGACCGGCTGTGGAACTACACGACCGGCGTCGAGATCGGCATTTCCTCGCTGTTGTCGTGGTGGGCGTATATCGGCGCGATGATCCGCATGGCACCCCACGGGCGCACCGTGGCGTTGCCGGTGATGCTCGGCATGGGCGCGCCGGTGCCGCTGCTGTCGCTGATCGGCATTGCCGGCATCCTCGTGCTGAAGTCCTCCGATCCATCCGAGTGGCTGCGCACCGTCGGCGGACCGCTGTATGCGGTCATCGCCCTGAGCTTCGTCGCCGCCGCAAATCTCGGCACCGCCATCGCCGGCATCTACGCCTCGGCCACGGGTCTGCGCAATTTCCGCATCCTGGAGCGTCTGCCGTGGTGGGTACTGTTGCTGGTCACGATCCTGCCCGTCGCGCTCGTCGGCATTGCGATACCGGAGCTGTTCTTCGCCCGGTTCGGCGCGTTCCTTGCGTTCATCGGCGTCGGCTTCGCGCCGCTGTGCGGCATCCAGATCGCCGATTATTTCCTGCTGCGGCGCCGACGAATCGACATCCGTGCGGTCTACGAACGCGGCAGCAGCGGTGCCTACGCCTACTGGGCCGGCTTCAATCCCGCTGCGCTCACCGCGCTCGCCGCCGGCTGCGCGATCTATGTCTGGCTGCTGAATCCGCTGACCTATGCCTCGCACGGTCCCTACCGCTTTGTCACCGCATCCCTGCCGGCGGCATTCGGCGCCGGCCTCCTGTATGTACTGGTGACCCGCTGGCTGGTGATTCCCGCCGGACGTGGCGGCTATGCCGCCCTTTTGCGCGAAGGAGCGCCCTGACATGACGACGAGCCCCCTGCCCTCCCACGCCCGGGTCGTGATCATCGGCGGCGGCGTGATCGGTTGCTCGATCGCGTACCACCTCGCGAAGCTCGGTGTCCGGGATGTCGTGCTGCTGGAGCGCAGGCAGCTGACGTCGGGCACGACCTGGCATGCGGCAGGCCTCCTGACGACCCTGCGCGATACCGAGACCCAGACCCGGCTCGCGAAATATACCCAGGACCTGTATCGCCGGCTCGAGGCCGAGACCGGCCAGGCCACCGGGCTGATCGGCTGCGGCTCCATCCAGCTGGCGAAGACCGCCGCCAAGGCGCACGAGATGCGCCGCGGCGTGAACCTTGCGAAGGGCTTTGGGGTCGAGGCGCAGGAGATCAGCCCGGCCGAAGTCAGGGCGCTGTGGCCGCTGGCTGACGTCACGGATCTCGTCGCTGCGTTCCATTTTCCGCACGACGCGAGGGCGAACCCCACCGACGTCACCCAGGCGCTCGCAAAGGGCGCGCGCGCGGGGGGTGTGCGCATCATCGAGAATCTCAAGGTCACCGGCATCCTCAGCGCCGAGGGTGCCGTGACCGGGGTCATCACCGACGCCGGTGCGATCCGCGCCGAAACGGTCGTCAATTGCGCCGGCATGTGGGCACGCGAGGTGGGCCTGCTCGCAGGCGTCAACGTGCCGCTGCAGGCAGCGGAGCACTACTACCTGATCTCTGAGCCCGTCGCGGGGGTACATCCGCTGCTGCCGATCCTGCGCGATCCAGGCAACTCCGCCTACATCCGCGAGGAGGCCGGCAAGATCATGGTGGGGCTGTTCGAGGCCGTGGCCGCGCCGTGGTCGCTCGAGCGGATCCCGGAGGATTTCTGTTTCGGCGAGATTGCGCCCGACTGGGAGCGGATGACGCCGGTCATCGAGCAGGCAATGCAGCGCGTGCCCTGCCTGCTGGAGACCGGCATCAAGCTGCTGTTCTGCGGCCCCGAGTCCTTCACTCCCGATCATAACTACCTGATGGGCGAGGCGCCGGACCTGCGCAATTTCTTCGTTGCCGCCGGGTTCAACTCGCTTGGCATTCTGTCCGGCGGCGGTGTCGGGTACGTGATGGCCGAGTGGATCGTGAATGGCCGGCCGCCGCTCGACGTATGGTCGGTGAATCTGCGGCGCATGCACCCCTGGCAGCACAACCGTCGCTATCTCGCCGACCGTACCCGCGAATCCCTGGGGATCGGCTACCAGGACCACTGGCCCTTCCGCCAGTGGAGCACGGCGCGCGGCGTCAAGAAAAGCATACTTCACGACCGGCTCGCCGCAGCCGGTGCCTGTTTCGGCGAGTCCGCCGGCTGGGAGCGGCCGAACTGGTATGCGCCGCCCGGTCAGACCCCGGCGTACGAGTACAGCTGGGGACGACAGAACTGGTTTGCGTACAACGCGGCCGAGCACAGGGCCGTGCGCGAGCAGGTCGGGATCTTCGAACAGTCCTCCTTTGCGAAGCTGCTGGTTCAGGGGCGGGACGCCTGCCGGATACTGAACCGGATCGCCACTGCGAACCTCGATGTCGCTCCCGGGCGCTGCGTCTATACCCAGTTCCTGAATGAAGCCGGCGGCATCGAGGCGGACCTGACCGTCACGCGCCTGGCTGCGGACCGATACCTCGTCGTCACGGCCGCCTTCACGCAGACCCACGTCGAGGCCTGGATCCGCAACCGGATTGCGGCCGACGCGCACTGCGTGATCACCGACGTCTCCGCTGCCTACGCGATGCTGAACGTGCAGGGACCCGGGTCGCGCGCCCTGCTGCAGTCATTGTCGCCGGATGATTTCTCGGACGGTGGCTTTGCGTTCGGCAGCTGCCGCGAGGTCTCGATCGGCTACCAGACGCTGCTGGCGCTGCGTCTGACGTACGTCGGCGAGCTCGGCTGGGAGCTGTACATCCCGACGCCTTTCGCGCTGCCGGTCTACGATGCGCTGATCGAGGCCGGACACGCGCAGGGGCTGCGCCACTGCGGCTATCACACCCTGAATTCGCTGCGCATCGAGAAGGCCTATCGCGACTGGTCGCACGACATCGGCCCGGACGATACGCCGCTGGATGCAGGCCTCGCGTTCACCTGCGCCTGGGACAAGCCCGGCGGCTTCATCGGCCGCGACGCGCTGCTGGCCGTGCGCGAGCGCCATGGCGGAGTGTTGCGGCGCCGCCTGGTGCAGTTCGCGCTGCAGGATCCGGAGCCGTTGCTGTACCACAACGAACCGATCCTGCGCGACGGCGAACGCGTCGGGCTGGTCACATCGGGCATGTACGGCCATACCCTCGGCAGCGCAATCGGCTTGGGGTATGTCGCGCATCGCGAGGGTGTTACCGACGAGTACCTGCGCGCGGGCAGCTACGAAATCGAGGTGGCGGAGCGGCGCGTGCCGGCAACGGTGGCGCTGCAGCCGCTGTATGACCCGAAGGGCGAGCGCATCCGCGCCCGCTGACGATCCATGACAGCCAGCGGAGCACGGTGATATGGCAACATCGAGTCTGCACGCAATCCTGCTCGCGGCCGGAGCGAGCTCGCGGTTCGGCTCGCCGAAGCAACTCGCCCGCGTCCAGCAGGTGCCGATGCTGTCGCTGATGATCAGTCGTGCCCAGGCGGTCGCCGGCCGGGCCGTCAGCGTCGTGCTGGGCGCGAATGCCGCACAGATCGCGCCCAGTCTCGCGCGCACGGATGCGGCGGTGGTGATCAATCGCGGCTGGGCTGAAGGTCTGGCCTCTTCAATCCGCGCCGGTGTCGAACATCTGCCCGGCCATTGCGAGGGCGCATTGCTGCTGCTGGCCGACCAATGCGCCGTCACGGCGGCCGACCTGCAGCGACTGGTCATCGTCTGGAATCAGGATCCGCTGGCCATCGTGGCGGCGCAGTACGCTGGCGGCTGGGGCGTTCCCGCGATATTTCCGCGCACCAGCTTCCCGGCGCTCCTGGCCCTGCGCGGTGATCAGGGAGCCCGGGCATTATTGCGCCGCCCTGCCGGCCGGCGGATTGGCGTACCGCTGGCCAATGCCGCCATCGACGTCGATACGGTTAAGGACCTGCAGGCGCTCGCAACCGCTGTCCCCGGGGAGCCCTGACCGGGCGATCGGAGTTTCAGTGGATCGCGGCGGCGCGCTCGCGCGCGACCCAGGCCTCGACTTCCTCGAGCCTGCGCGGAATCGCCGCGGTCAGCAGCCGATAGCCGTGGTCGGTCGTCACGACTTCGTCCTCGATGCGCACACCAAAGCCCGCTGCCGGCAGGTAGACGCCCGGCTCCACCGTGAAGACGGCGCCAACGGGGAGCGGCGCGTCGTAGTCGCCGGCATCGTGGACATCGAGGCCGACGAAATGGCCGAACCCATGGATGAAGTTCTCGAGGTAGCCTGACCTGCGCAGGGAGTCCTCGGCGACGCGCTGCAGGTCGGCCATCGACACGCCTGGCCGGATCGCGGCAAGGATATCGTCCTGTGCCTGACAGACCGCACGATAGACGCGGGCCTGGTCCGCGGTGAAATGCCCCGATACCGGGTAAGTCCGGGTGACATCCGCTGCGTAACGGCCGTATTCGGCTGCGGCGTCGACGACGACGAGGTCGCCGTCCTGCAGGATCCGCGTGTTCTGGTCCCAGTGCAGGACCGCACCATTCGGGCCGCTGCCGACGATCGACGAATAGGCAAGACCGGTGCCCCCATTGGCGAAGAACGAGTATTCGAGCTGGGTCTGTACGTCGCGCTCGGAGACGCCCGCGACGGTTGCCCGCGCGATCACGTTGTGGCCCTCCGCCGTGATGGCGATGGCTCGTTCCATGCGCGCGAGTTCCTCCGCGCTGTGCGCGGAGCGCAGCGCCGCCAGCAGTCCGCGCTTGTAGAGGACCTTCAGGCCAAAGCGGTTGGCCAGTCGCAGTGCAAGCTCATCGTCGCTGCGCTCTGTCTTCGCCATGCTGGGCGGCGAGATGATCGCGACGCAGTCGTGGTGCAGGCCGCCGCTCTGCAGTGCTCCCTCCGGCGTGCCGCGCAGTACGTGGTCGACGCCGTATCTGGCGTTCAGCTCCGGCGAGATCGGCGCACGCGGGCCCGTCCAGCGCTCCGCCTCCGGGTCGCGGGGTTTCAGATACAGCACGACCTTGCGGTAAACGGACCGCGGCTGCAGCACGAGGTGCGCCTGAGGTTCGTTGATCCCGGTCAGCCAGTAGAAATCCGCATCCTGGCGATAGTCCTCGGTAATGCCGGATGCCTCACCCTGGGCAGAAATCACGGCGATGCAGCCGCCGAGTGCGCTCATCAGCCGTGCGCGGCGCTCCTGGTAGACGGCGACGGGAAGATCGGCCGGCGGAGTCGGCTCGACGTGTACGAAGGCAGCGCCCAGGGTCGCTGTCAGTGCCATTGCGGTCAGCATCGTAGAGGTCCTCGGTTATGGTGCGTGTTGCGTCCGGCCGGGTCGAGACTAGCGCGGCGAGCTCAGGCAAGTCCAACCCAGCGCTCGCTCTGTGCCCACAGCTGGTCCTGCGCAGCCGTGTCGGTCGCAGCCGGCAGCGGCGCCGCGACCTGGCAGTGTTCGTCGAAATAGCGCCCGCTGATGCCAGCGACGTCCGGCGACAGTGCGAGATACAGCGAGGTCCGTGCGCCCCGCTCCTCGCCCAGCATCTGGCGACTGAACAGGGGTTTGAGCAGCTGCAGCCAGCGCGGCAGCAGGTGCGTCGCGACCACCCCGGGATGCAGGCAGTTTGCCGTCACGCTGCCGCCGGCGAGCCGGCGCGCCAGGGCCAGCGTGTGCATGACGTTCGCGAGCTTCGAGCGGTCGTAGGCGGCGACCGGGCGGTAGCGGGACCTTGCAACGGCGACTGTCGCCAGGTCCATCCTGCCGCGCAGGTGTGCGCAGGACGCGACATTGACGATCCGGCCTCCCTCGCGCATGGCGCCGCGCAGCAGCTCTGTGAGCAGGAAGGGGCCGAGGTGATTGGTCGCGAAGGTCAGCTCATAGCCGTCGACCGACATCCGGTGGCGGGCGCTGACGATGCCTGCATTATTGACCAGCAGGTCCAGTCCCTGCGTCTCGCCCAGCACCGCGGCGGCGGCGCTGCGCACCGAGGCGAGAGAACCGAGGTCGCAGCCGACGACGCTCATCTCGGCGCCCGGGATCGCGCCACGCAGCTCGCCCCGCACCGCGGCGGCCAGCGCGACGTTACGGCACAGCATCAGGACCCGGAAGCCGGCGCGCGCGAGCTCGCGTGCCGTGACCCGCCCGATGCCATGGGTCGTGCCGGTGATGACCGCAACCGGCCCCGCCGCCTTCACCCGGCGGCCCGCTCAGGCACGCATCAGTTCCCGGTTCAGCCAGTCGTGGAACTGCTTGATGACGTATTCCTCCGGCATCACCACGCCGCGTTCATGCGGCAGCGCATGCAGTCCGCGCTGGTTGACCGCGCAGATGTCCGCATCCTCGGTCAGCACCGTTTCGGTGAAGTCCACGAGATTCTTCAGGTCAAAGTCCGGGCTGGTGAGCGTCTCCGGGCGGAACAGGTATTCGATGCGCATGCCGGTGGTTTCGGGCGTCAGCGGGATCAGGCTGACGACACGCACGTAGTCGACGTGACCGACGATGAACATCGACGGCAGTCCGGTCATGTAGATCGCGCCGAGCCGTCGGTCCTCGGGGGTGACGTCGGGGAACGGCACGGCGGTGGCGCGCCCGTCCATCGACCAGCTTGCGGCATCCAGGCGCAGGCCGCCCTTGTATTTCGGGTCCTCGCTGTCCTGGTGCGCATTCCACTGCGGATCGTCGCGCTCCTCGAGCAGTCCGCGGCCGTAGATCGGCACGAGCTGGGACAGCTTCGGATGCACCGCCGGACAATGCAGGCACTCGTTGTAGTTCTCCCAGAAGATCTTCCAGTTGGCCTGTATCGTCTTGTGGGTGACATGGCCGGTCACGCAGCCGGCCATGTGCCAGGCGTCGAGACGGTCGAGTGGCGTGTCGAACTGCGAGGCAAAATCGGGCGGATTGGCGCTCAGCGAGACGAACAGGAACCCCTGCCAGTCCCGCACCTGTACCGCGTACAGGCCGTGATCGCGCGCATCGAAGTCCTGCGGGTTGCGCTTCGAGCTGGTGCGCAGCAACTCTCCCTGCAGATTGTAGGTCCACGCATGATACGGGCAGACGAGGCTGGCGCTGCGCAGCACGCCCTGGGTCTCGAGGCACAGCGCCGCACCTCGGTGGCGACAGGTGTTGTGGAACGCGCGCACCGCGCCGTCCTCGTCGCGCACCAGGATCAGGCGCTGGTCGCCGACCTCGAAGGTACGGAAGCTGCGCGCCGTCGGCAGTTCGGTCGAGCGGCCCACGTAGATCCAGTTGCGGTACCAGATGCGCGCAAGCTCCAGCTGGAAGCGATCCGCATCGTAATACGCCGCGGCGGGAAGCCCGGGTGTGTTCTCGATCAGGCCGAGATAGCCTTGTGCGGGAGTCATCGTTGTCATGGCTTCAGCTCCTCATGTGCGC